>Ga0222634_1000036_pt1 | contig 100941 bp, 98 predicted proteins | sample AntAcemetageno50_FD_179807 | JGI IMG/M metagenome (GOLD analysis project Ga0222634, IMG submission 179807) | Saline water microbial communities from Ace Lake, Antarctica - #50 | ecosystem: Environmental > Aquatic > Non-marine Saline and Alkaline > Saline | place: Antarctica: Ace Lake... | reverse complement strand
AATTTGGATGTTGTTGCGTTGTCACAATCTGTAAGATTGAATCCAATAATAGTATTTCCAGAGAGTGTTCCATGAATATTTGCATTTCCTTCTACTTGTAGAGAACCACTGGATGCAAGTGTTGTTGAAGCCTGAAGAATAGCTCCTGTCAAAGAACCAGAGAACTGTGCATTTGTTCCAAGAATATTTGCATTGAAAGTCGAAAGACCTGTAACCGTAAGTGCTCCATTGAGTGTTGTTGTACCAGTGATTTCTAGTGATGTTCCACTTAACGTTGGGTTTCGAGAGAAGACCGTTCCTGTAAGGTCAATACCTTCACCTGCTGTGTAGGTAGTATCGGTATCTGCAATGGTGTTGTCTGTTTCACATTCGAATCTTTGGTTAGCAGCATTGTAGACGATCTTGTTTGCAGCACCATTACAGTCTGTAAGGTTGAATCCTGTAATCGTATTTCCAGAGAGTGTTCCGTGAATGGTTGTGTTTCCTTCTGCGACCAATGTTCCACTTGAAGCAAGAGATGTTGTGACTTGCAAAGAAGTACCTGTGAAGGATGCATTAAGAGAGAGGAAGTCTCCTGTTTTTGTGAGCCCTTGTCCTGCAAAGGTATTTGATCCTCCGTCAGACCATGAAAGGTTTCCAGCTCCATCTGTAGCAAGAACTTTTCCAGAAGATGATCCGTCTGCGTCTGGGAAGGTGTAGGTGACACCGTTGATGGTCAGTGTGGAGTTGAATGTAGCTGTGCCTTCTACAATGAGGGAACCAGATGTTGTGAGGAGGTCTTGTGCGTGGAGGGTAGTAGCAGAAGCTGTTCCTGCATATTCCGCATTCGAACCCTGTGCAGACCAGATAGATGATCCACCCAATGCGCCATCTAACTGGACGACAGACATACGAGGCTTTCCACGTACAGTGATTTGTGTGTTTTGGCTAACACCCTCATTATGGAAAACATAAAATTCTACGTAATCCCCTACGGATAATTCAAGAACATCAACACAAACGGTTCCTGGATAATGTCCTGCAGCTGCGCTCATATTTGAACATTCAATATATTTTGTTCCATTGACATAAATATTTGTCAGTGCAATTTCTACATCGTCAATATCCGCTGCCTGCCAATATGCAGTAACAAGATATTTCCCAGATTTCTTAATATCGAAACGATCGTTGGCAATAGAGTCTGCGATATTTCCGATATCAAAGTCTTCGTTATCAAAAGCAATCTTTGTTTCGATGGAACTAGGAATACTTTGCGCAACATCCCGTGTCATTTTTGCCATATGAATCGTTCCAGATCCAGTTGAAAGCTCTACCCATTGTGTTGCTCCATCATTATTTTTGTAGATCTTTCCGCTTTCATGATCTGTATATAAGGAACCAAGTTGAGCAGAAACGACACCATTTGGATTTCCTGCTCCTGTACGAATAGAAACGCTGTCGTTATTTGTTGTGTCATGCAATGTAATAGAAGCCCTATCTTCTTCTGTTGAAATAACAAAACCAGAAGAAGATCGAATCGTTGCACCTGAAAGAGTTTGGAAATTCGCCAAACTTCCAGTGATTGTTGTGTTTAGAGAAATGTAATCTCCATTCTTCGTGAGCCCCTGACCAGCGTAAGAAGTCGCTCCACCAGCTCCTCCATCTGTCCATGAAAGGTTTCCAGCTCCGTCTGTTGCAAGGACCTTTCCTGAAGCAGATCCATCTGCATCTGGGAAGGTATAGGTGACACCGTTGATCGTGAGTGTAGAGTTGAATGTTGCTGTGCCTTCTACGATGAGGGAACCAGATGTTGTGAGGGAGTCTTGTGCATGCACTCGCGCTCCAGAAAAGAGTGCTGTTTCTGCATTAGCAGAAAGGGAGAACGTTGTTGCATTGAGATCAAGACCATTACCTGCTGCATAGGTAGTATCGGTGTCTTCAATTGTATTATCTGTTTCACATTCAAAACGTTGTGAAGCTGCATTGTAGACAATTTTGTTTGCAAAACCATTACAGTCTGTAAGGTTGAAACCAACGATTGTATTTCCAGAAAGTGTTCCTTGGAGGTATGTAGACCCTTCAATATTAAGTGCTCCAGAAGAGTTGATTCCATTTGATGCATGGAGTGTTGCTCCAGACACAGAACCAGAGAAGACTGCATCTGTTCCAGAGATAGCTGCACTGAATGTTGAAAGACCTGCAACAGTAAGGGTTGAGTTGAGGATGAGTGATCCTGTCATGGTACCCCCTGCTGTGTTGACGTAACGGTTATCAAAGAAGTTTTGGAGTGAACCAGTTCCACTGAAGTGTGTGTCTGTGTCTACAGACGATGCAGTGGTCCAACTCAGGTTTCCATTACTATCTGTTGCGAGCACTTTTCCGGAAGCACTTCCGTCTGCACTTGGGAAACGGTACGTTACTCCGTTGATAATTAGCCCCGAACCAAAGATGACTTCGTCATTAAATGTTGCAGCGCCTTCTACGATGAGTGTTCCAGATGTTGTGAAGAGGTCTTGTGCATGAAGAGTAGTTCCAGAGATGATTCCATTTGCTTCAATGGCAACTGTTCCACTTTCAAGGTTTACGATGAGAGCTCCTGTCATAGTGTCTCCGTTTTGGTTGACGAAACGATTATCAAAGAAGTCTTGAAGAGCACCAGTTCCGCTAAAGTGCGTATCAGTGTCTGTATCTGTATCTACGTCTGTTCCACATTCGAACCTTTGTGCAGCTGCATTGTAGACGATCTTGTCTGTTGCACCCTGACAGTCGGTGAGGTTGAAACCAACGATTGTGTTTCCAGAGAGGGTTCCGTGAATGGTTGCGTCTCCTTCTGCGATGATTGTTCCACTTGAAGCGAGGGTATCTGCTGCATAGAGGATACGTCCTGAAGCAGTTCCAAGGATCTCTAGTGATGTTCCTGTGAAGGCTGCATTGAGGGAGAGGAAGTCTCCTGTTCTTGTAAGTCCTTGTCCTGCAAAGGTGTTTGATCCTCCGTCAGACCATGAAAGGTTTCCAGCTCCGTCTGTTGCGAGCACTTTTCCTGAAGCGCTTCCATCTGCATCTGGGAAGGTGTAAGTGACACCGTTGATAATGACTCCTGAACCGAAAGTAACATCATCATTGAATGTTGATTCTCCTTCCGCAACAAGAGTTCCTGAAGTGGTCAAACTATCCACCGCATGAATGCTAGAACCAGAAATATTTACAACATAGAGGCGTGAATCTGAAACATCGAAATAGAATGGTGCAGATGAATCTATTCCTCCGATAGCGATGTCGTCTCCTTGGTTTGTCAGATAAGTAATCGCTCCGTCATCAGTCCATTTTGACCCACTTCCTCCCCCTGGATTTTCCCATGAGAGGTTTCCGTTTCCATCGGTAGTTAATACTTGTGTATTGGATCCAGCAGTCCCTGGGAAAAGATACGTAATATCACTCAGTGTAATACCAGAATTGAAACGTACATCGTCTTCAACGATCAATTTTCCTGAAGCAGTAAGTAGTCCCAAATTATACAAATTTTGACCGCTGGCATTTCCAGCAGCCAAGCCATCTGTACTTTCAGTGAGAAGAGAATCATATATTCCTAATGTCGGACCAGCAGGACCTTGTGCCCCAGCAGGCCCAGCAGCTCCAGGTGCACCATTCGCACCTTGTGCGCCTGTACTTCCAGCTGCACCTCCTCCACCCCCTCCTCTCCCACTTCCACCTCCTCTTTGGCTAATGTATCCACCATGAGGTGCATCTTCAGCAACATTTGATTGCTGCATAAATGTCCATGTAGGAATACCATCAATAACCATAAGAACCTGACCTTCTCTTCCAGTACCAAGCGCATCCCATATACTTGGCGCAGAGGCGTACAGTGTTTCATTGTTTGATATATAGGTATCGACATTTGTGTTGGTCGTTGTATCTATGTATCGATCTTCCACTGCAATATGAGAAAGACGTTGTGCTCTACGGTCTGCAATAGCCTGCATGAATCGTTCAAAAATATTTGTTGGTGCTACCTCTTCCTGTGCCAATACATCGGCATTGATACCATCAACATGTACTTGTGGAATAGTTGCACCAGACAATGTGATAATGCGACGGCCGCTTACTTTTTCTACAACTGTAGAACTTTTTTTTGTTCCAGAAATAAAGCTTGTTACGGAGGCGACAAGACCTGCATGAATACGCTTTTCTTTACGTTCTTCAACACGCTTTACCAATGCCTGTACATCGGTTGCCATTGAACGCTTATAAGCAACTGCTATTCCACTATCAAATGCCAATTCTTCCTGTTGAATAATCAACGGATAGGATTGTTTTGTTCCATCGCTATAAGAAACCACTGTCCGTACTCTTGTTGTTTTTGCTATATTTCGTGTGAGTCCCGAAGAATCTATATTCAATTCTGCAGTATTGTTTTCATCCACAGCGACGTCCCATGTCTTATCCACCTGTGCATTCAGAAAATACAATCCATCTTCAGTAGATGTATGCACCGTTCCTGCAATAAGCAGAAAGAGTGCAGCAATCCCTGCAGCGACAAGAGACCTTCCCACGAGTGATACGCGCTTTTGAACATGGGCATGAAGAATATCTGTCGAAAGAATGCTGCCTGCCTTCTGTACCTCTTGTTTCTTTCTATTTGAAAGAGAAAGAAGACACTCTTTCAATAAACGTGCTGTCTGCGCACGAGAGTATCCCGTTTCATTCTGAATAAACTGCCTAACAATTCCCTTATCTTCACGAGACAAAAATTCGTAATGCAATCCGTCTAATACATTTTCGATCCACTGTTGCTTTTCATCCTTACTCGCGACAAACAACACGCTATTGCCAGTGAACCCTTCTACCGCTTCGCGGATTTCATCGATCGATGATAGAAAGTTTTCTGGAAGCATTGTATTTTTGTGTGATCTGTTTGTGTGATGTTTTTGGAATGAGCCTCGGGCTCAAAATGCATTTTTTTTGAATGTTTCATATTATTATAGCAAAAATTATACCTTGGCTCAATAGCCAAAATGGGGCATTAATGAGCCTGAATTATATTGTAAAATATACTTTTCTTTTCTTTGAGTTGGTGGAAATGAAGATGTCATTCACCTATGATATAAACATGACTGCTATTACACCCAACCAACTAGAATCATTTCTGCAAACGACACTAGATTCTACTGACATTCATGGCATTGGAGAGAAATATGAAGGAAAAGTACGTGATGTCTATTTGCAAAAAGATCATAAGCGTCGTTTTCTTATTGCAACTGACAGACAATCTGCATTTGATATAAACTGGACTACTATTCCACTAAAAGGTCAAGTCTTAACACAAATCAGTCGATGGTGGTTCGACCAAATCAGCGACATTATGCAAACACAAGTTATCGCAAATCCAGATCCAAACGTCGTCGTAGTAAAAGATCTTGCCATGGCGCCTATTGAAATCGTTATCAGAGCCTACCTTACAGGATCCAGTAAAACATCTTCTTGGATGAACTATAACGCTGGTATGCGAGAATACTGCGGCAATACTCTTCCTGAGGGGATGGTGAAGAATCAAAAATTTGACGATATTATCGTGACCCCTACGACAAAAGGTGAAGACGATGAGCTTATAGACCCCAAAGGAATTATAGAACAGGGATTAGCCACAAAAGAACAATGGGAAGAGATATCCGAAAAAGCCTGTGCGGTATTCCGCAGAGGGCAAGAACTGGCTAACAAAAGAGGTCTTATCTTGGTCGATACCAAGTATGAAATGGGATATGACGAAAATGGCATTCTGACCATTGCCGACGAAGTACATACGCCAGATTCTTCTCGCTATTGGATGGCCGATTCTTACGAGAAGCGCTTCTCACAAGGCCTGGAACCAGAGAGTTTGGATAAGGAATTTTTCCGGTTGTGGCTCCGCGAACAGGGCTTTGAATATGGGGATAAATCTACCTGGCCAGAGATCACTGATGACGTTCGAATCATGTTGGCTTTAAAGTATATCGACCTCTTCGAGAGGGTAACTGGACAAGATTTTACCCTACCAAATAACCCCAATATCGGGGTGCGAATACAGGAAAATCTCAGTGATTTTGTCGAATAACTTGAAAATAATAATCATATTTTTCCTTAGTTTTTTGGCTTATTACAGCCAAATGAGCCTCAGGCTCACAAAGAAAATTACTACTCTTCTCTTAAAGGAAGGGCAATTTGCCATCCTTCACCTACTCCGTAAAATTCCTGAAATCCAGCAGCAACTTCAAGTGCTAAAGACGCACCTTCTGCAGAGCTATATGTCGGACAAGGGTCTGCTTCACACGGGACCATAGTACCTCCACCAAGATAATTTCCCTGTGGTCCGAAGAACAAAATATCTAACGGGATCAAGGTATCTTTCATCCAAAAATTCTGTACATCTGGCTGATCAAAAATGAACAACATTCCAGAATCTGGGTTCAGCTTCTCTCTATTTTGGAGACCAATTTGTCTCTCTTCTGGATCATCTGCGATCTCTACATTTACCGTTACTGCTTTTTCGTTTGGTCCAACGAGAGCAATATCCTGAGGCCCTGCATTTACATTGGCCTGCATAGAGCAAGAAGAAAGAAGGATGGCGAGACAAAATAGTGGAAAAAGGATTTTCATAGTGATGAGTGTAAAGATTCAATCGCTAGTTTACGGTCTTTAGCGGAAAAAATAAAGCTTCCTGATACCAAATTGTTTGCACCTGCCTCTCTGCAGGCTTCAGCAGTAGTATTGTCGATCCCTCCATCCATCTGAATCATAAGGTCTGGATGCTCTTTTCTTGCCTGTTGTACCTTTTCCAAAACTTCTGGCATGAAAGATTGTCCTCCAAAACCAGGATGTACAGACATGACTAAAAGCAGGTCAACATCCACGATCGCATCGGCCACATTCTCCAGAGGAGTTTCTGGATTTATAGCAATACCGGCTGTTGCTCCACCTTTATGAATGGCATCAATAAGCTCTTTTCTCTGAGCCGAATCAGGCACCGCCTCTGCATGAAATGTTATATTTGATGCTCCGAGAGCCAAAAACTCTTGAATACGATCGGCAGGATTGCTTACCATTAAGTGAATATCTAGCGGAAGATCGTTATCTATCCATTTCACCACAGGTGCACCAAAGCTTAAATTTGGTACAAAATGTCCGTCCATTACATCCACTTGAATCCAATCAGCGTATGCAGCCATGCTATCTACCTCATCCTGTAAATGGGAAAAATCTGCAGAAAGTATAGATGGCGCAATGATCAGTGAATGTGGACTCATAGGGAAACGTCAAGATCATCGATACGGCGCTGATGTCGTCCTCCTTCAAATTCTGTATTCAAAAAAATATCTACGAGCTCTTTTGCGGTTTTCTCATCGGTAAGTCTCCCCCCTAGGCTCATGACATTAGCATCGTTATGTACGCGAGCCAAACGTGCAGTGTCTGCACTATAACAGAGCGCACAACGAATACCACGCACCTTATTTGCTGCCATTGCCTCTCCGTTTCCACTGCCACCAAAAATAATCCCCTTAGAATCATGCTCCAAAACCGCAGCACATCCTTTACGCATAATGGCAGGATAATCCACAGATTCCTCAGAGAACGTTCCCACATCAATAACATCAATAGCCTTTGACGCAAGATACGTCTTGATTACTTCTTTCAGTGGATAACCAGCATGATCTGCTGCAAGAATTATAGGCATGGGCAAATAGTAGCGTTTTTCTTGGTAGATACCAAGATCAGAATAGTGCTATAGTCGATCGCAATGAATAATACGTACCTTATCGCCGCAAACTGGAAGATGCACGGCATTCCGACTGGAGCACTTTCTTTTGATTCCCCTTATCATACACAGGGCACTGTGGATGTCGTGGTCTTTCCTACATTTTTGGATATACAGGAATGCAATGATGCACAACTGATCACTGGGGCACAGTATGGATGCAGCAATACCCTCGGGGCACATACTGGAGATATTTGCATGGAACTCATTGCAAAAGCAGGCTGTCGCTATGTTTTATGTGGCCACAGTGAAAGAAGAAGTGATCACGGTGAAACTGACGCAGATATCGTTAAACAAGTCATTTCTGCATTAGAACAAAATCTGCACCCCATTGTTTGTATTGGAGAAACCAAAAAACAGCGAGATGACGGTAATGCAAAAAATATTGTAGAGACACAACTCAAAGACATTCCACTGTCCTCAGATATTACTATTGCGTACGAACCTGTATGGGCCATTGGTACAGGCGAGACTGCCACTCCAGAGCAAGCACAAGAAATGCATGCCTATATTCGTTCTCTTCTTCCGAAAGACCGTAGAGATAACACGCGAATCTTATACGGCGGCTCTATGAAACCAGAAAATGCGAAATCTCTTTTGGAACAAGGAGATATTGACGGAGGACTTATTGGCGGAGCGGCACTAAAGCCTGCTCTTTTTGGACAGATTGTCGATATTGCTGCACAATTGTCCGTATAATCCCCCCTTACATTATGATCAATTTTCTTTTTTACGGATGGCCGCTTGTCTTTGTTGTTCTTGCAATGATTCGCCAAGTAAACCAATACGAACGCGGAATTGTTCTTACCATGGGTAAGTACAGTAAAACATTTGCACCAGGATGGAAGATTATCATTCCAGTATTCCAAAAGATGATCAAAGTAGATATCCGTGTAAAAGCTGTGGATGTACCAGACCAAGAAGCCATTACGAAAGACAACATTCCCATTCGCATCAACGCCGTTATTTACTACAAAGTTGTGAACTCCGAAAAAGCAATCCTCGAAGTAGAAGACTTCTTTTACGCTGTTTCTCAGCTTGCACAGACCACTATGCGAAACGCAGTTGGTGAAGTGACACTCGACGAGCTCCTTGCCAATAAGGCAGAGGTTAGCGGAAAGATTAAAACTACCGTTGATAATGCATCAGACCCATGGGGTATCGATGTACAAAGTGTAGAACTGAAAGATATTGTATTGCCGGAGTCTCTCAAACGTACCATTGCCAAAGTGGCAGAAGCACAACGGGAAAAGCAGGCGGTCATTATTAACTCCGAAGGAGAAGTAGATGCAGCAGAAAACATGGCGAAAGCAGCAAATATTCTTAGTAAAGCAGATGGTGCAATACACTTGCGTACACTGCAAAGCATTAATGACTTAAGCTCCGACCAAAGTAATACGACCATTTGGATGATTCCTGTGGAAGGATTACGGGCTCTCGATGCGATTGGAAAGATGAAATAGCTCTCTATAAAGCCAGAAAACAAAGGTCTCATAAGTCGTTTGCAACGACCCGCTGCCCCCTCTATCATCAGTACGTATTTCACTTCCCCATCTTCTTATGTCAGGAATCGGATCACTTGAAAATGCAGATGCAATTGTAGAAGACAATGTTGCACCTGAGGCAATCGTAGCTCCAATTAATATTGAAACAGAGCATTCTTCAATACTTAAAGTGCTCGAAGAAATCGGTCAAACAGTCTAAGGAACTTTTAAAAAACCCTTTCAGAATCGAAAGGGTTTTTTGTTATTCTTATTTTTTGGATGTCACTTTCTGTGGTTTCATTGGATACATCATAATAGTATTTGCAAGATATACCGTGAATATGACACCAAACGCCATGTAGCAATATACTAGTGTCGCAGCCAGTACCCCCTTAAGGAGGGGTGCAAATATACCAATAATACTCAACGCAATAGTACATACTATTCCCACACCAAAGACACACAATCCCATAAGGAACAACTGTCCGGTAATCCTCCCCCAATAGCCTCTGGTACGTTCATAACTTAAAGCAACACTTTCCATGACTCCTTTTTTTTCTTTCATAAGAATGACTCCAGCAAAAGAAAAACGTGGACCAAGAATAATTGCAGGGATAACACCGATAAATGGAATCCAAGCAAATGAACGTATAAAAGACCATATCCACACACCAAGAATTGGTAAAATATACTTTGGTGTCTGCACTAAAGCATTATCTGATTTTTTCTTTTGCAGTGCCAATACCAAGTAATATGTTATAGCCACCAGAGATAACAGGTACGACATCAGTAAAAACATACTGAATGCAGGGATAAGGCTTATCATAAATCCTCTCGTCATATTCTTCATCTTCTCTTCGTCAAGATTGCCATCGTTTCCCGTTACACCAATATCTGTCATCATTTCCTGTAAAGCTTGCTGATCACCTTGTTGTATACGCTGTGAATATTCTTGCATTTTCTTGGTATTCAAACCAGAAAATCTATCTTCTACAGTACCCATTGCACCGTGCGTAAGTAGACTTTGCGCGCTATATAGCGCAATACCAAATACCAATGCACTTATGGTAATAGGGTACAAATGGCCTCTGAAATATGACCAACTCTTTTTGAATACGACGGCAAATGTTTCTGGCATGTCACTACTCTAGCGTACCCACATTCCGTTTCCAACATTCTTTGCTCTGCCGCAGAGTTCTAGCATGGTCAGCTTTGCATTAATGATTGCTGCATCGACCTGCGCTTTCTCTACAAGATCAGAGACAGATTGTGGCATAGCTGTTAAAGAATCATAGATTCGTTGTTCTTGAACATCGTCAGAATGATATTCCTGTACCTCTGTATTACTTCGCTGTGACACGATGCCAATGTCACGCAATACTTCCTCTGGAGACTGTGCCAATTTTGCGCGCCCCTCTGCGATGTACTGATGACACCCTTCATAATTTTCATCAAATATCTGCCCTGGTACGCAAAATACATCCCTGTTGTACTCCAAGGCAAGATCTGCAGTAATCAACGCTCCACTACCTTTTGCGGCTTCGAAAACGATGGTCGCCAAACTTAATCCCGCAATGATCCTATTGCGCGCAGGAAATGTATATTTATCTGGTATCTGGTCCAGAGGGAACTCACACAGTATCAATCCTCCATTTTCCACGATCTCTTTTGCAAGAGCCGTATTGGAACTGGGATATATTTTAGCTAATCCTCCTCCTACAACTGCCACTGTTTTACCTCCTGTTTGCAATGTTTCTTTGGCAACCACTGCGTCTATCCCCAATGCAAGACCGCTGACTGTTACCATTCCCGACTGGACAAACGTTGGCACAAAGCTTTCTGCAACACGTTTTCCATACGGTGACATCTCTCTTTTCCCTACACACCCAATACATGGCTGATTGAGAATGTCTATAGAGCCCTTGTAATAAAGAAAAATCGGACAATCTTCGATATTGCGAAGAAGGGCTGGGTACTGCGGACTTTCTATGGAAATAAGAGTAAGTCCTCGTTTTTTGATTTCTGCGGCGTAGTTCTCTGGGTCAAACTCTTCTAATCTATTCAATACACGAAATATAGTTTCCTCTTGGCACCGCAGTTCAGAGAGCATAGCAGTGTCTATATGAGACAGAGCGACATCCAATGATCCATATTTAGTTATGAGTGCGTCATAGCGCTTCTTTGTCAGAAAATTGAGCCATGACCACGTAAGCATTGTTGTATTTTCCATAGGACAAAATTGTAGCAGAGACTATGTTTTTTTAAGAGAGTGGTTACAGAAGGTAATTGCTATTTTTGTTTATAAGCAGCTAAGAAAACAGTTCTTTTATAGAATAGAACTGCATGGTACTTTTCCGATGAAAACAGTTTCGCATTTTCTTTTGTCACTGATATGAACGAAGAAAAATTAAGAGAACAGACCTGCCTGCCGGCAGGCAGGCTTGTGCGCTCCTGGACTCAGTCTGCTTCGCAGCTGAGCACTGCGTCACTATAAGGATGGTTAAAGCTGGGTGATCTTCGTCCATACTACAGTGGCAGACGATCGTCTGGCAGACTGCCCTGTTTGAGGGCGAAGAACTATCTTGCGTGAAAGAAATATAGCGACGAATGCCACGTTGCCCATAGGCAAACGCAGTGACCGTGGTTGAGGAGCGCTATGTTTGTAACGAGAATTATTTCTTCGCCCTCAAACAGGGCAGTCTGCCTTGATTTTTTCGTCCCTTTTTTATCAAGAAAAAAGGGACAAGAGAATAGTGAAACTATTGTTTATCGGAAAAGTGACAAAGAGAGAGACTATCCAATATCCATAATAGCTTTTCGTCCCATATCAGTCAGCTCAACATGTTTTCCTGTCACGACAATCATTCCGTCTTTTTCCAATTCCGCCAACTGCTTGGTCACTGTTTCTCTGGTCAAACCTGTCATATTCCCCAATTTCTCATGTGTAATCTTGGTATGCATACGTAAAATAGGAGGAAGGATGCTTTCTCTTTCTTTTTCATTGAGCAAGTGGACCGTTGCAAGAATGCGATCTCGGGCTTGCAGCGCACTCAGTGTACGTATTTGCATTTCATACTGACTCACGCGCTTGCTCAGAACTTTCAACGCTTGTAGGGCGATATCTGGCCTTTTTTGTAGTATTTGTAAAAAAAAGTTCTTAGGTAGGGTACAAATGAATGCTTTTTGTGTTATTTCTGCAAAGTGACTCTCTCCGCTATGTACATCAAAACCGATGTTTCCAAATACCGCTCCAGGCTTTAGCACATCCAAAATAATCTTTCTTCCATCAACAGACCTATACAGCGTCACTTCTCCTTCCTTCAAGAGGAACACATTCTCTACGGCATCACTGGGTGTATAGAGGAATTCTTTTTGATTGTACTCTCCGTGTAGTATTCCCTTTAGGAGTTCTGCCATATCGTCATCTGAAAGCCCTTTAAAAAGCTCTATATTCTTCAAATACCAAAGTGGTGGTCGGGGCATAACGGAAGTATAACGCACGATGATAAATAATGAGCCTTTCTTTCCTATCCATTTTTTGCTATAATGATCTGAAAACTTTAAAAAAACATACACACACATATTATGTCTATCGATGCTTGCATTGCTCATGCTATTCACTCCGACCTCGATATCCTCGAGGTACTTCCAGAGCTTAAAGGGATGCCCGTGGAAAGTTTGGAACCATACATTGAGAATTATATTCTCACGGTTCAACAGGAGTTTCGCTCTGTGATCTCTAATCAGGGTGACCCCTATATTCGCTCCAAGGATGCTGCAGGACTCTGTGCAACATGTATGCAGTCCGGTATTGGCATCCCTCCAAAGATGCTTCTTCGCATGTGTCAGACCATTATGCAACTAAGCAACATTGATGCAAAATTCATTCTGGATACAGAAGAAGGAGCCAGTTTGTTTTATGTCAAAATGGAAATTGATGTTGCTGAAGTAGCAGCGTAAAAAGTATTTTGTATTTAGTATTAAGTATTTTGTATGATTTCTTATTTGTTATACTAGATACTCCTAACGTTTGCTGAACTGTGGTGCACGACGTGCTCCTTTGAGTCCTGGCTTCTTTCGTTCTTTGATACGTGCATCTCGACGAAGGAATCCTTCACGCTTTAGTGTTGGACGCAAATCTGGATCTATTAACAACAATGCACGAGAGATACCATGGCGCAAAGCGTCGCTTTGTGCGGACTTTCCACCTCCTTTAATAGTTGCCACGATATCAAATCGCTTTAGCGCATCTGCAAGACGCAAAGGGGCTACGGCGTTTTCTGTATGCAAATGTGTTGGAAAGTAGTCACGTGCTTTCTTATCATTGATCATAATATCCCCTTTTCCGTTATCAAAAAGTTTTACACGAGCAATAGCGGTTTTACGCTTTCCTGCGCTATAGAAATACTGTCCTGAAGGTGCTGCAGACATAATTATTGAACGGTAAGAGGAATAGGTTTCTGTGCTTCATGTGTGTGCTTATTATCAGCAAATATATGAAGGCGCTTCATCATCTGTCGTGAAAGGCGGTTGCTTGGAAGCATTCCTTTTACAGCTTTCTCTACAAGCGTGGTTGGACGTGAATCAATCATTTGTTGTAAAGACCATGTTTTCATATGACCCAAGTACCCAGTGTGTTTTACATACACTCTACGACGATGCTTTGTTGGGTGAAATTCCAACTCCTTTGCATTGATCACAATAACGTGATCTCCACAGAGTTGATGTGGACTAAATGACACCTTGTCTTTTCCGCGAAGGATTGTAGCAATTTTTGTAGCCATGCGACCAAGGTTTTGCCCTTTTGCATCAACGAGGATCCACTTTGGATCAGCCGGACTTGGATGGGAAGTTTTCATTAGTTCTTCTTAGGGGTAGGAGATTCTTTCTTTGGTGCTTCTTTCTTTGGAGCCTTCTTCTTTGGTTCAACAACAGGTACTACGACCATTTCTCCTTCTACAAGAGTGACATCCACAAGCTCTGCACCGTCTCCGTCACGGCTTCCTGCAGCCTTTATACGAGTCAAACCAGACTGTACTTTTGCAAATCGCTTAATATAGACCTCCATAATCTTCTTGCTTGCGTTTTTATCGGTCACAATTGTATTAATATGACGAATAGCAACATGAGGCGTGTGATTCTTTGCAAACGTAATAATTTTATCAATTTCAGGGGTAATCACTGCTGCACGCTTCTTTGTTGTACGCATTTTCTCGTAGAGAAGCAACGATGTAATAAGGTTACGCTTAAGCATTCTGGCGTGACCAGGCTTTTGATTGAGCCGAAGTTTTGATCGTCGATGTCTCATGAGTGGGAGATAATACGTTTGAAATAAAGGAATGCAATTATTTTTCCGAGTCTTCGTCGGAAAGCTTTAGACTTCGCTCTGCGAGCGTATCTTTTACTTCATCAAGTGCCTTGGCACCGAATCCACGGAAGTTGCTTAGGGCAGGCTCTGTACACTTTGTCAGCTGCTCTATGGAACCAACTCCTGCATTGATCAATGCATTAAGTGTTCGTGGAGAGAAGTTCAAGATTTCAATAGGTGTGTAACTCTCTTTGATTGGTGCATTATCACTTTCTTCAGTGATATGACCTCCTGTGCGAGAGAAATCTGCGATAAAGTCATTTTCAACAACCTTCTCAGAAGAACCGAAGTATTCGAAGTAACTCTTGAGGAGCTGAGCTGCGAACTGTACAGCCTCTTCTGCAGTCAAAGATCCATTGGTTTGCACGTCCAAATTGAGTTTTTCCAAGTCTGTGCGCTGACCAACACGAGCAGATTCAACATCGAATCGTACTTTGATTACTGGACTGAAAATAGCATCGATGTGTACCAATCCTGGTTCGTTATTCTTCTTATTACGATCTGCAGCAGGACTGTATCCAACACCCTTTTCTACAGTGATTGCGATCTCGATTTCTCCACCCTTTTCAAGGTTCAAGATTTCATGATCAGGATTAAGGATCTCAATATCGGATGATACTTGTAAATCCTTTGCAGTGAGTATTCCAGGTCCCTTACCTTGTAAGGTAATGACCTCTGGATCCTTGCTAAACTTGCGCAAACGCAAATCTTTCAAGTTCAAAGCAATATCAACACCGGATTCACGAACACCTTTGATAGCTGTGTATTCGTGTTGTGCACCCTGAATGCGCATAGAAGTGATCGCCGCTCCTGGGAGACTGGATAAAAGAGTTCGACGCATCGCATTTCCCAGTGTCATTCCGTATCCTGGTGGGAGGGGTCCGATGGTAAAAACTTTGTGAGAGTCGTCTCCACTGCTGCCTGCTTGTGAGGAGAATATTGGGAGACCTATTTCTTCCTGGATGATGTGCATAATTTTAGAGGGAAGAGAAAGTGGCGAAAATCGCCGAAATTAGGGAAGGTTATCGACGTGAATAGTACTCGATTACTTGACGGACATCGATGGCTTGCTCCGCATCATCGGCTGTTGGTAGTCCAACAATCTCTATCTTGAGACTCGATGGATCCACTTTTAACCAAGAAGGTGGCATGTACTTTTCATGCGCTTCCACAATGGGAGTAAAAACGGGAGAAGATTTACTTTTTGTTCGCACTTCAATGATATCCCCTTCACGTACAGAATAGGATGGAGATGTCACACGTACTCCGTTCACCATAAACACACCGTGTGCAGAGAACTGACGAGACTGTAAGCGTGTCAGGGCAAAGCCTGCACGGTATAATGTGTTATCGAGACGACGTTCCAAAAGCTTGAGTAGTGTCTCACCAGTCTGTTCTTGTGACGAGGCAGCTGCCTTGTACAAACGAACGAACTGACGTTCTGAAAGACCAAACATATCTCTTGCCTTCTGCTTTTCTAATAGCTGACGACCATATTCACTTGGGCGCTTGCTGCGAGTTCTCGGTCCCTTTCCAGGGCCGTACGGCTTTCGCTGTAGGATTTTGTCATACTTATCAGAACCATAGATATTGGTTCCTTGTCGTCGACAGCGCTTTGCTTTAGGTCCAGTATATTTCATGAGGTAAATGCGAGGAGTAATTAGACACGACGACGTCCAGCAGGACGGCATCCGCCATGGGGTACGGGAGTAAGATCAATAATAGCATCAAGATTCAGTCCACCAGCCTGCACACCACGGATCGCTTGTTCGCGTCCCGGTCCTAGGCCTTTGACTTCTACTTGAACAGATTCAATACCGAATCCATTCACGTTCTCTGTTGCTTTTTCTGCAGCCACTTTTGCGGCATATGGTGTGGACTTTCTTGTTCCTTTAAATCCACAGGCTCCGCCACTGCTACCACCCAACTTATTTCCATCAAAATCTGTGAACGTTACAATAGTATTGTTCTCTCCAGCAAAGATACAGCAACGAGCCTTGGGCACCGTGCGCTTAATCTTTTTCTTCTTTGCCTTTGTTGTTTTGCTTTTGGCGTTAGCCATAATTCAAAAGGTGGTAAATACGTTTAAGTCTTAGAAAGTGATGTTCGTCCAGATCCTCCAGTCTTCTTCTTTCCGCGTTTTGTACGTGCGTTACGACGAGATGTCTGACCACGAACAGGAAGCTTACGACGGTGACGGAATCCACGCCATGTTCCGATATCTTGGAGACGCTTTACATCCATAGATACCTTTCGTGTGAGGTCACCCTCTACAACTTCTTGCTCGATACGAGCACGAAGACGTCCCTCTTCTTCATCTGTCAGTGTGTCTGCCTTCTTTTCTCCGTCAATCTTTAATTCTTTCAAAATAGCCTGTGAAAGTGCACGACCAATACCTTTGATATACGTCAGAGCGATCTCTGTTCGTTTGTTACCCGGTAAGACGATTCCTGCAATTCTTGGCATCTATACAAGTGGAAAGTGGAAAGTGGAAAGTGGAAAGAGAAGTGTGCGCTCACGGTGTGTGGCTTTTTTCTGGTTCCGATAGTTTAGAGAATGTGTGATCATAATTGAATGGTAATCGTTATATACTTTGCACTTTCCGTTTTCCGTTTTGCACTTCTATCCTTGGCGCTGCTTATTTCTTGGGATAGCAGATATAATACGTCGTACTTTTTTTCCACCCGAGATTTTTCCCTTTTTAATACGTACACCAGCTCTTCGGATGACCAGACGGTCTCCTTTACTAATCGGTTTTACGGATGCACGAACTTTCACGGGATAAGAGTAGAAAAATAATACTTACGCTTGTCCTCCGCTACCTGGAGCCTGTCTGTAGACAGCTTCTCCAGTTTCAAGATCGATCTGTTGATCAGACCTGTAGCGGTAGCAGATTCGACCCTTTTCCAAATCGTATGGGGTCATTTCTACCTTCACCCGGTCGCCTGGGAGGATGCGTACGCGATGAACGCGCATGCGGCCTGCTAGCGTACAGAGGATCTGATGATCCTTTGCTTGAGGGCTTAAAATTTTGACGCTAAACGTAGTATTTGGAAATGATTCTTCCACCACGCCTATGAGTTCTATAACGTCTTTAGCCACTAAGCAGTTCGGGGATACAAGCCGAGAGATCCTACAGAGCAATTTGAGCTTGTTCAAGCATAACAAGGCAAAAAAGTGTACTTTCTTTTAAAATTACTAGTCTAAACAATTGCAATATTGTCTAATCACACAAATACATCCAAATTATGCAAGGATTTCGCATCCTGCCTCGGTGATCAACAATGTATGTTCGAAATGTGCGGAAAGAGACCCGTCTTTGGTATTGATCGTCCAATGGTCCCCTGTTTCCCTGATACCGTCTTTTCCTGTGCATACAATAGGCTCTACGGCAATCATTGTTCCTATAGGAAGGATAGGACCTGTGTTTGCTTCGCCATAATTCGGCACATCTGGGAATTGATGTAACGTTTTACCCAGTCCATGTCCTGTAAGAGCAGAGACGATGGTAAGTCCTTCTCCTTCGACATACTTTTCCACTGTAGAGGAAATTGTGCCCACATGAACACCTGCCTTCGTAACGGCTACCGCCTTCTGTAATGCTTTTTCTGTCACATCCAGCAAGTGCTTTGCTTCCGCACTAATTGTACCAACGCCAAACGTCCTACATGCATCTGTATATAAATCGTTTATCATCACTCCACAATCCACCGCAATCACGTCTCCGTCCTCAAGGACCCGTCCTCCAGGAAGTCCATGGACACATTCCTCGTTTACAGACGTACAGAGCGTAGCAGGGTAACCGTGATACCCCTGAAACGCTGGAGTGGCACCCTCGTGCTTCCGAATGAATTCTTCCGCTGCTCTGTCCAATTCTTTCGTAGTGATTCCTGGTGTAACAAGGCTTCCTGTGTATGCTAAACACTCCGCAAGGATCTTTCCTGCTTCCCGAAGAGAATCCTTCTCTTTTGCCGTAAAAATTTGAAATTTAGACATAGTATTATGTATAGAGTATTTCGTATTTTGTATAAAAGTATATACGAAATACACCATACGAGATACAAGATACAAAAAGTTTATTTAAATGACGGCCTCTTTGATTCTTGTATAAATCTCCTCCACACTCCCCTGACCATCGATTTCTTTTACTTTTCCCTCTGCCTTATATACCTCAATAACCGGCATGGTTTTTTCGACGAATAATTCCATACGACGCAATACTTTTTCCGTGTCCGCATCATCCGCACGTCCTTCTATACTTGCACGGCTCTTTATGCGCTCTACCGCCTCATCTTTGTCTAATAAGATATGTACACACTGCACGTCTCTATTTGCATTTTGTAAGATAGTATTTAAGGCATGCATTTGGTCTGTATCACGCGGAATACCATCAAAGAGTATCTTTTGGTTTGCAGGAACAGCCTGAACCGCCTCTTCTACCACTTTTATAATAATTTCAAATGGAACCAGTTCTCCATTATCAATATGATTTTTAACGATCTCCCCAAGCGGAGTACCCGATGCACGAATCTTTCGTAGTTCTCCTCCTGCCTCAAAAATGTAGTATCCATACTCTTCGGCAAGCATACGAGCCTGCGTTCCTTTACCAGAGCCTTGTATTCCAAAGAAGATGAGATCCATTAGACTAGCTTTTCATAATCATGAGCCAAAAGCTGCGCATTGATCTGGCGAATAAGTTCCATCACCACACCGACAACGATAATCAGTCCAGAACCAGAAATAATCAGGTCTTGTGAACTGAGTGTGGAATACTTTGTAAAGATCAATGGAACGATAGCAACGATACCAAGGAACATTCCTCCCCAGAGGTTCATACGGTTACTGACATTGGCCAAGAGTTCTGCTGTCTGCTTTCCTGGACGAATACCTGGAACGAATCCTCCACGTTTCTGAATGTTTTCTGCAACTTCGTCAGGCTTGAATGTGACAGACACATAGAAATAGGTGAAGCCCATAACCAATGCGAAGTAGATAGCCATATACAAAATACTCGGGTTGTTTGGGTTGATGTAGAGATTAATGAAGTTTGCAACCTCTTGCAGAGCTGGACGCGTTGCCGTTGCCAAGAACTGTGCAATGATCGCTGGAAGAGTAATAAGCGAGATAGAGAAGATGATCGGAATCATTCCTGCCTGATTCAAACGAATCGGAAGATTTCCTTGTACACCTCGTCCTGCACCTTGGTTTGCGTAGGTGATCGGAATCAGTCTATGTGCATCTGTAAAGAGAACTACCGCTACAAGCATCGCAAGCGATACGATACAGAAGAGGAAGAATGCTGCTTGCTTTCCTTGTCCTGCAAGGAACATGGTACTCAGGATAGTAGGCATTCCAGAGACGATTCCAATAAAGATAATCAAAGAGATTCCATTTCCGATTCCCTTTTCTGTGATCAGCTCACCAATCCACATAAGGAACATGGCACCAGTCGTTACATAGAGCATTGGAAGAAGTACTCCTGGGAACGTAAGGTCTACCAACTGTACGCCACCTGCACCAAGCAATACTAAAAATCCATAACTTTGAACGAAAGACAATGGAACGGCTAACCAACGAGTGTACTTGTTAATAGTCTGTTGTCCTGTTGCCCCTTCTTTACTTACTGCTTCAAGGCGTGGGAAGATCACTGTACAGAGCTGCATGATAATAGATGCATTAATATACGGAGAAAGACCAAGTAATACGACAGAGAAGTTATCGATAGCTCCTCCTGTTAGTGCCGCAAAGACTCCAACCACACCTCCTCCAGAACGCGTATTTAAGAAACTCTCCAATGCAAATGGATCTGTACCAGGGACCGCAATATGTGCAACGATACGATATATAAGCAAAAGTCCAATCGTAACCAGAATGCGTTTGCGGAGTTCTTCAGAGTGCCAGAGTTGTTTTAAGTAGGTAAACACAGTGGAAAGTGGAAAGTGGAAAGTGGAAAGTGATGAATCTAGCGTAGAGCCGTCATACAAATTGCACAAACCATAATAAATATTAATTTAAGACAGTAACTTTTCCTCCTGCCTTCTCTATAGCAGCGATTGCTGTTTTGGAGGCGGCATGGACGGTAAGTTCAAATTTCTTTTTTACCTCTCCACGACTCAGTAGTTTGATAGGCATATTTGTACTGATGACCTTCTGTGCTTTTAACTCTTTTACGCCGTACTTTCCTGCCTCTACCTTCTTTTCAAGGTCTCCAATGTTTAGCACTTCAAACTCTTTGTGGTTCGGATTACGAAAACCCCCAAGCTTCGGCTGACGCATTAGCAATGGTGTCTGTCCTCCTTCGAAGTTTCGCGCTGTGCTCGAACCACTACGAGAACCGTATCCTTTCGTACCACGTCCTGCAGTTGTACCGCGTCCTGCGCTACTACCACGTCCACGGCGATTTGCCTTCTTTCGTGATCCCGGTGCTGGCTTTAAGTTATTAAGCATAATTCTGCGCTATGGTACTGACTCAATTTGCAGACGTAAAGCGAATTTCTGTAAGAAATTTCTAAAAAAAGGCCTTTGTATACTTAGTCTCAATGATCCAGATTGGGCTATCTTATAGCAATCCTTTGTTCCCAAAATGATGAATTTATGGTAGAATAGAGAGATTCATGCGAAAATTATCTATTTCCCTATCGGTCTTCATTTGTGCATTGGTCTCTATGCCACAAGCGCTCTATGCACAAGCACAACCCATCACGTATGTAAGACGCAGCGAAGCTGCCATGCTTCTTTTGAAGAATGCAGGAGCAGAGATAGATATGAATGCACGAAGTGGTGGAATATACCCCGATATCGTTGATGGAGAGTGGTATACACCGTATGTTCTGAAAGCTATTGATCTTGGTATTTTGGATGTGTCTGATTCTGGATTGGTGTATCCGTATCGCAGTATTTCCCGCGCAGAATTTTTACAAATGATGAGTACAACATTCGGGCTCAGTATCAATCTTCCGTATCAATACACCGATATCGACCCTACAGACGATAATGCAAAATATGCGGGTCTCTCTTGGAGGTATGGCCTTTTTGATACGGATTCATCAGAAAAATTACTGCGGCCCAATCTCCGTATTTCGCACACAGAAGCTGCCAAAGCAGTGTATACACTATTAAAAGCAGAGCCGTCATTGCAAGAATCGCATCGAGCCATTCCTACAAAAATGTTTTCAACAAAAACGGAACAAACACAATATTTTCCATCTGCACCTCTTACAGAACCAGAACAAAGTCCATCGATACTACCACATGTTCTTCTTTCGTTATCGACACGAACAAGTATTAAAAATGCCACGTTAAAACTGATCCATTCTCGGGAAAACTTGGCAGAGCAAACACGAAATGACCTTATTGGAGCTGTAAATGCATTCCGAGCGACCTATAATGTGCAACCTCTTGGTTCAAACTATGATCTGGAAATTGCTGCACAAGGCCACGCAAAAGATATGGCTGGGCGAGGATACTTTAGTCATTACTCCCCTGAAGGACTTAGTTACATCGACCGTATCCGAAAGAGTGGATACCTAGATGCCCCAGAAGGTACCTGTGAATGTATGACAAGAAATGCATCTACTAAGGGGAATTACACCGTTGCAAACGATGAAACCTGTAGTTGTACTCCAACATTCGCTGTTGGGGAAAACTTAGCCAAGGGGCAACTGACCGTAAAACAAGTAATGGATGACTGGAAAGCGTCACCGCATCATCGTGAAAATATGCTACGACCAGAGTTTGATGAAATAGGTATAGGGCTGTATGAGGATATCTGGGTGCAAGAGTTTGGACATATAGATTAGGGTAAAAAAGACATAGAGAAAGAAGAGGAAAGATAACAAAGAGTACAAAGAGTACAAGGATTACAAGGATGCCAATGTACGTCCAAATTCCTCAGCGACGTCTGGGCCGTTTCCCGTGACAATTTTTCCATCAACAGTCACCTCTTCACCGGTGTACTGTGCACCGTATGTTTCCAGAATTTGCGATGGAGTTGGTTCTGTAGATACTTGCCCTGAGCTTGTCGAAGGGTTCCATACTGTTGCACGTTTTCCATCAAGTATGTGTGCTTTAGCAAGAATCGTTGGTGCAATGCAAATGGCTCCCAGTGGCATATCTGCCCTATAGGCATCATTGGCTACTTTGAGCGCATCTGCGTCAGACGCATAAGCAGCTGCTCCTGGTCCACCAATGAAAGCAACACGGTCGTAGTCTGTAATCTGTACATCTCGTAATGCAATGTCTGCTTCTACCTTTCCATCAAACTTTCCTCTACAAGCTTCCTGCTCTTTTGCAGCTATTACCATTTCGAACCCTGCATCTTCCAGACCTTTTCGGGTGCCTTCGTACTCGTGATCTTGGTAGCCGTTTTGTGCAAGAATAATAAGAGCTTTGCGCATGTGTGCATTGTAACTTTTCAAAGATGAAAAGTAACCAAAAATCTTTTGCCACTGATATGAACGAAGAAATAACAAGAGAACAGACTTGTGCGTTCCTGGACTAAGATCGCTATCGCGACTGAGCACTGCGTCACTAAAAGGATGGTGAAAGCTGGGTGATCTTCGTCCATACTACAGTGGCAGACGATCGTTTTTCTTTGTACTCTTCGTAATCCTTGTACTCCTTAATACATTATTTCTTCTTTGTCAGATTTCCTTCACGATCCACAGACTTCTTACTCACTTCTGTGATTTTGATGTTCTCTGGCAATTCCACATCATCATCTGTTGCCTTTTTCTCTTCTACAACAGGTTCAGGTACTGTTCCACGGAATAGCTGCAATGCTTCTATAACACACTGAGCATTTACCAACTTATTATTGGTTCCGTAACGCTTACTGAGAACGTTTTGTACACCTGCATGTTCTAGTACTGTACGAAGAGCACCTCCAGCAATGATTCCTGTTCCATCACGTGCTGGCATGAGGCGAATACGAGACGCTTTAAACTTGTGATCTATTTCATGGGGGATAGTTCCTTCACCAAGCGGAATACGAATCATATTGCGCTTTGCAACCGCAGTTGCCTTCTGCACTGCAGTTTGTACTTCATTTGCTTTTCCTGTTCCAAGACCTACGCGTCCTTTCTTGTCTCCAACAACAACCACTGCACGGAAACGCATACGACGTCCTCCTGCAACCACACGTGTCACACGGTCGATAGAGAGTGTTGTCTCTTCGAACTCAGAGGGTTCTCTCTGGCGACGGTTACCTTTTTTGCGATCTGGTCTGGCGGTTTTTGCAGTCATAGACAAGTGGAAAACGGAAAGTGCAACGTGGAAAATTAAAAGGTGAGTCCTGCCTCGCGCGCTGCGTCAGCAAGAGCTTTAATACGTCCGTGGTAACGGTATGCATTACGGTCAAATACGATAGTAGAAATCTTTGCTTCTTTTGCCTTCTTGGCAATTGCCTCTCCAAGCTTTACAGCACCTTCCATGTTTGGCTTTGCTTTGATCTCTTTTGTAGAAGATGCAATCAATGTACGACCTGTCGTATCATCGATCAATTGCACTGCAATCTGCATAAGGCTGCGGTGCACTGTAAGGCGTGGGCGCTCCTGCGTACCGCTGATGTTCGAGCGGATTCTGCGCTTCCGTGCTTGCCGATTATAGGATCGTAGAGAAGTTTTCATGGTGCTATGCTTTAGGAACCGGAAGTTTTACCAGCTTTACGGATAATAATCTCATCAATGTATTTCACACCCTTACCTTTGTATGGCTCTGGTGGTCGGAAAGAGCGGATATCGGCAGCTGCCTGACCCACATCTTCTTTATTGATACCTTTGATAATCAAAATATTCTTGTTCTTTTCATCTTGTGTGATCTCGATTCCCTCAGGAGCTGCATAGTTAATAGGGTGACTGTGCCCTAAGTTTAGTACGACACTCTTTCCCTGTGCCTGAGCTTTGTATCCTACTCCAATGATTTCAAGCTTCTTTTCGTACCCATCAGAAACACCGATCACCATGTTGTTAATCAACTGCCTCGTGAGTCCATGACGTGCACGAGCATCAATACTATCGTCGATGCGAGTAACAACAACGCTGCTATCTTCTACAACAACATTGACCTCTGGAAGGCTTACGTAACTTAGGTTCCCCTTTGGGCCTTTGACCGCAATAGTCTTTCCGTTTACCTCTACGGTAACGCCATTTGGGATAGCCACTGGTTTTTTACCAATACGAGACATGTTATGCGATGGTACAAAGTACTTCTCCACCTATTCTTTTCGCGCGAGCCTGTTTGTCGGTCATTAAACCTTGGCTTGTCGTAAGAATAGCAATACCAAATCCTTGAAGGACAGGCTTTAAGTCGGAAACGCCAGTGTATGCACGGCGTCCAGGCTTGGAGATGCGTTTAAATTGAATAGCTGGTTTGTCGGGAATGAATGTTACTTGAACATCCTGTTTTGGTGCTTCTCCTGTTACGGCAACATCTGCTATCCACTCTTCTTTCTTTAAGAGTTCGAGTAGCTGTAGCTTCATCTTGCTTAAAGGAGCACTGCATGTTGCTTTTCCTGCCTTTTGCGCATTACGCATTCGAGTCAGGAGGTCGCCGATTGGGTCAGTTACGTAAGTCATAATTACCAGGAAGATTTAGTGATACCGGGAATTTCTCCATTGGAGGCAAGTTCACGGAAGCAGATACGACACACTCCGAAGAATCTCATAAAACCATGACGTCGACCACAGAGCTCACAACGATTGTAGACTCTCGTTGGAAACTTTGGTTTTCGTCCTGCCGCTTTGTCGCGGAGGAACTTGTCGAGTTTTGCCCGTTGCTTATTCTTTAGTGCAGTTCTAGCCATGAAAATAAATTATAAAAAGTGGAGAGTGAAAATTATTCTTCTATTTTTTCAGTTGAGATAGTATCTTTGGGAGCATCGTTATTTGCAACTGGATCGGTCTTTTTCTTTGCTTCAGCGTCTTTTGCAGCTTTTGCATCCCGTGCATCTTGTGCTTCATTGCGCTTAAACGGCATACCAATGGCTTTCATAAGCGCCATACCTTCTGTGTCATCTTTGGCTGTCGTGCTAATAACGATCTGCATATTGAAGATCTGTCCTGCATCTGGCGCTGGTACCTCTGGGAAAATGGAGTGATCACGGAGGCCTATGCTGTAATTCCCTTTACCATCCAGCTTCTTTGGAAGTCCACGGAAGTCACGAATACGTGGAATGGAATAACTAATAAGTCGATCGAGGAATTCCTCCATTTGCTTGCCGCGCAATGTCACCTTTACACCAACCACCATTCCTTCACGTGTTTTAAAGTTTGAAATCGCAACACGTGCCTTTGTAAAGACTGGCTTTTGACCAGTGATGCGCATCAGCATCTTTTCGATATATGCGCGTGTTTCCTTACTATCCATTTTAGACTTATTGATTCCAACGTTTACCGTAACTTTATCGAGCTTGGGAGCTGCATGAGGATTTGCGATCTTGAGCTCTTTTTGCAAGTCTTTAAGGATAGGTCCTCGGAGCCGATCATGGAGAGTAGTGTAAGCCATAGTTTAAGCGCCACGTTGGCTGGAACGACTAGTAGAACGTTCTACTTGGTCTGGAACAGAATGGTCATCATTTTTAACATCGGTATCTCCTGTGTTAGACATCTCCTCTGCTCCGAATCCCATCTTCTTCCAGAATGGAGACTTTGGATCATTAACCTTAGAAGGAGCATCTTTCTTTGTATCAGCACTTGCTGCTTTTGTCGTCTTTGCTTCCTCTGTCGTTTTTGCTGCCGTCTTTTTCTTCGTAGCAACCGCACTCTTCTTCACCTCTTCTCCGCTGTTTTTTGCAATACGCACTTTGTGACCTTTTTCATTTTTCTTAAAGCCGATTCTGCTGCGCTTCTTTGTCTTTGGGTCGATAAGCATCACGTTACTGACATCGATACTTGCTTCGTATTTTACGATCTCTCCTGCACGGTTTGGTCCACCTTTGATGTGACGTGTGCGCATATTTGCATCTGCAACAACCACTCGGTTTTTGGATGCAAGAGTACGAAGAACTTGTCCAGTCTTGCCTTTATCTTTGCCTGTGGTAATTACGACAGTATCGCCGGGACGGATTTTCACAGTACATCTGGGGCAAGTGATACAATTTTTTGGAAACCTTTGGCACGAAGCTCACGAGCAACAGGCCCGAAAACACGTGTTCCCTTTGGCACTCCATCTTTTGAAACAATGACACAAGCATTATCGTCGAAACGAATTCCGCTTCCATCTTTGCGACGAGTGATCTTTTTGGTTCGAACAACAACTGCTCTCTCTACAGACTTCTTCTTTACTGTTCCACGTGGTGCCGCCTCTTTTACCGTAACAACAATAGTATCACCCACTGCTGCGTAACGACGCTTGGATCCACCGAGTACCTTGATACACATAGCGCGCTTTGCACCTGTATTATCCGCCACATGAAGCATTGTTTGTGTCTGGATCATGCTTGAGGAGTGGAAGCTGTTTCTTCTTCAGATTCTTTGGATTCTTTTTTCTCTTTTGCTACTGCATCCGCGCCAGTCTTTTCACGGTGAATCACTTTATCAATAGATGCATCTTCTTTCATTTCTGATACACGAGGAGCTGCTTTCGTAATTTCAGTCACCTTGAAGTACTTGTGCTTTGATAGCGGTCGGCATTCTGTAATAACAACCTGATCTCCAGGGTAAAGATCCAAACCATTCGTATCACACAAGAAGTTTCTACTCTTACGGAAACGCTTTTTGTAGATAGGGTGGAAGACGTGGCGGTCGACGGTCACGGATACCGTGCCTGTCATTTTTGCCGATGAAATAACACCTTTTTTAGTTCTCATGATTGCTTAGGAATGCGGCCAACCTTCGCCTTCTGGGCTTCGGTCGGCAGGGAGGATACAGATTTTTTCGCACTTTGCGAAACGTTATCTTCATTGTTTTTTGGTTCGGATTTTTTGCTACTAAGTACTGTCTTCATGCGTGCAAGCTGCTTCTTTGCGCGTGCGTATTTCGCACTATCTTTTTCGCTACCCATTTGTACACCTAGGCGCAGTTTCACTACTGCATTTTCTTGCGCACGAACTTCTTTTTGCAAGTCTACAACGTTCATGTTTGTAAGCTCTGTGGTGGTGGTAGTATTACTCATTAGCTTCCGATTTTGGTAATAACTTTCGTCTTCATAGGTAATTTGTGACTAGCCAAGCGCAATGCTTCGCGCGCTGCCTCTTCTGTAAGTCCATCCATTTCAAAAATCATTGTTCCAGCCTTCAGGACCGCGCCCCAGTATTCCAAGTTACCTTTACCTGATCCCATCGGTACTTCAGCAGCTTTTTTCGTGACAGGGTTGTGTGGGAATACACGAATCCAGATCTTTCCTCCACGAGCAACGGATCGTGTCATTGCACGACGAGCAGCTTCTATCTGTCTCGCAGTGATCTCTCCTGTTACCGTAGTCTTCAAACCAATGTTTCCAAAAGCCAACTGACTACCACGCCATGCTTTCCCCCGCCACTGACCGCGACGGCGTTGAACCTTTCGATGCTTTATTTTCTTCGGCTCTAACATGATTATTGGTTAAGAGAAGTTAAAGATGCAGACTGCGCTTGTTGTACTTTTTTAAATACCATTCCTTTATAGATCCATACCTTGATACCAATGGCACCATATGTTGTTGCAGCTGTTCTGCGGGCAAATGTGACATTTGCACGAAGGGTCTGCAAAGGAATGTTACCGTCTTTAAAGAGCTCCGTACGAGCAATCTCTGCACCGTTGAGTCGTCCTGATACTTTTACCTTTACTCCTTGAGCACCAGACTGCATTGCCTTTTCAATGGCCATTTTTGCAGCACGACGGTAAGGCATGCGACGCTGTACCTGACCTTGAATCGTTTCTGCAATGACATGTGGGTCTGCATCTGGGTTTCGGATTTCTTGAATGTTTACATCAAAAGGTGAATTGAACTCTCTTTCAAGATCTTTTTTTAATTGTTCGATAGATGCACCCTGCTTTCCGATGATCACACCTGGTTTTGATGTGTGAATAGCAACAGATACACGCTTGGTACGGTCAATTTCTATTTCAGAAATTCCCGCATCAGGAAGACGCTTACCAATAAATCTGCGAATTTTTACGTCATCCAAAAAGTAATCCTTAAACTTTTGACCACGTGCATACCATGAGCTTGGCCACATATGAGTGACTTTGAGTCGGAAGCCGTTGGGGTTTACTTTCTGTCCCATAGTATAGGGTGGTTAGGTGGGGGTTAGGATTTCTTCGTAGGAGTCTTCTTTTTAGCGGTTGTTGTCGTCTTCTTCTTTGCTGGTGTCTTTGCTTTTGCAGACACGGAAGACTTCGAGGTAGAAGCAGTAGTATCCGTCTTTACGGACTTACTCTTCGTACTCGGAGACGCCTTTGCAGGAGTCGTGTCCTTTTTTACAGGCTTTTTCGCTGTTTGGGAAGCAGTTTCTTTCTTTTTCGGTTCTTTCTCTTCTCCAGCAACGCCGAGAGTCATATTGATGTGGCTCATGAATTTACGCATTGGACGAACACGTCCACGTGCCATAGGCACTCCACGATGATATGCTTGTGCTTTATTTACTATCAAAAGCTTAATCATCAACATTTGTGGGTCTTGCTTCTCATTATGAGAAGCATTAGCCATTGCACTTCGAAGGAGATCTTCAAAAAGCCTCGCTGCCTTCTTGTTTGTGCGCTCTAGCGTATACATTGCATCCGGTACGGACTTGCCACGGATCATCTTGGCAACAAGTTGTGCCTTCTTTGGTGCGATGCGGACGGAGTGGAGTGAAGCTTTCATAATAGAGAATAGTTATTTCTTACTTACCAGCCATTTTTCCTCCATGGCTTTTGAATTTGGTAGTCCAAGCGAATTCGCCGAGCTTATGCCCAACCATTTGCTCAGTAATATAAACAGGTGTGAATTCTTTCCCATTGTGTACAGCGAATGTAAATCCTACAAACTCTGGTGGAATGTCGCAGGACCGAGACCATGTCTTGATGATTTTCTTATCACCAGCTTCCGCCATCTTCATCACTTTTTTGAAGATACGGGGGTCTACGTATGGGCCTTTTTTGAGAGATCTAGACATAAGAGTGGAGTTTAAGAGAGATTATTTCTTGCGCTTCTTACGGGAACGTTTGCGCATAATGAGTTTGTCGGATGCTTTTGTCTTCTTTCGTGTCTTTACACCGAGAGCTTTCTTTCCCCATGGAGTTCGTGGTCCTTTCTTGCTACCAATTGGACTGTGCCCTTCTCCTCCTCCATGTGGGTGATCTACAGCGTTCATGGACTTACCAAGTACTTGTGGACGACGACCGAGCCATCGCTTTCGCCCTGCTTTTCCAATACGGATAAGGCTGTGTTCACCATTACTCACGGTTCCAATGGTTGCTGTACATTCTTTACGGATTTTTCGTACTTCATTGCTTGGAAGCTGCATAATGGCGTATTGCTTGTCGAATCCGACCAATGTTGCAGATGTTCCTGCACTTCGAACCATTTCTCCACCTTTACCAATGTGCATTTCTACGTTGAATACTTTGTATCCTGTAGGAATATTCTGCAATTGCATGCGGTTTCCTGGCTTCACTTTTGTACGCTCTCCTGAAACGATAACGTCTCCTACTGCGATTCCGTCTGGAGCAAGGTGGTAACGCTTGTCACCATCTGCATAGACCGTCAGAATGATACGTGCTGTGCGGTTTGGATCGTACTCAATAGCCTTTACCGTTCCTGGTACTCCTACTTTATCCATACGCTTGAAGTCGATATCACGGAAGAGACGCTTGTGTCCCCCACCACGGTGGCGAACGGTAATGCGTCCTGAAGACTTACTTCGTCCATTGATACGCCTCTTTCCTTTAGTAAGACCGCGTTCAGGCCTTTTCTTTGTCAGACCGGTAAAGTCTGCAAAGGTCATTGTACGACGTCCTGGGCTCGTTGGTTTTACTTTTTTGATAGGCATTATGCTTTAAAGGAGGCAATATCAAGTGGTTTGCTCTTTTGAGAGAGTGTAACCATAACTTTTTTAAATGGCTTTCTTTTGGTGATCACTTTTCCACGTCCCACTGCTCTTGTCTTTGTCGGCATACGCATAGTACGTACACTTGTGACCTCCACATCGTAATATTTGGTGAGTGCGTTTCTAATATCCACTTTTGTAGATTTTGGAGCAACGCGAATGGTGAACGTGCGACACAACCCTTTCATGCGCTCTGCCTTTTCTGTAACAATTGGGCCGATGACAACTTGAGAGAGTTCCATTATTTAGAGGATTTAGAGGAAGTAGATGCTTTTTTTGTTGTTGCTGCTTTTGTCGTACTCTTTTCTGCCTTCTCTTCACTTTCCACTTTCATCTTTCCACTTTCCGTTTTACCGTGGATCTCTTCTACCTTCTTCAATGCGTCTACCATGAAGATGATGTGACGACTACCGAGAACATCCAAAGGATTCAAGTATTGAGCCATCACTGTACGTACGTTTTTAATGTTTCGTACAGAGAGATTGATAGAATCAGTGTTTTTTGTCGTAACAATAAGGATCTTGCGTCCAAGCTCTACTGGCATCTTTTCGAGCATCTTCTGTGCATCTTTTGTCTTGATGGCATCTGGGTAATTTTCAAGTCCCAAGATAATGCCATTATTGGCCTGCAACGAAAGGCTACTAACCAAAGCAGCTCGACGCATCTTTTGTGGCATTTCCAGAACAAAGTTTGCAATACTCTTTGGTCCAAACGCCTTGTTTCCTCCACGGAGGACTGGACTACGTACAGATCCGCGACGTGCGCGTCCTGTTCCCTTCTGCTGGAAGAGCTTTCGTGTAGAACCTTGTACTTCTCCGCGAGCCTTTGTATGTGCAACAGTGTTTCGCACATTACTCTGCTGACGGATAACTGCCTGATGCATCAACCCTTCATTGATATTTGCTTCAAACAAAGTCTTCGGCAGAGTAGCCGTTCCTTTCTTTGTGCCTGCAGAGGTGTATACATCAATAGTCATTATGAGGCTGTAGAAGTGTTGGAACTAAGAGTGACATACAAATGAGAACCATTTGGTCCTGGAACTGGTCCTCGTACTGCAATAATGCCTTTTTCATTGTCACAGTCCATAATAATACGCTTTTTTAAGGTTACGGTATCGTTACCCATGCGTCCTGGCATTTTCTTTCCTTTCATTACACGACCAGGGAATTCACACATACCAATAGAACCTGGCTTTCTGTGATGATGAGAACCGTGTGTTTCTGGTCCACGGGAGAAGTTGTAACGCTTGATGACTCCTTGGAATCCTTTACCTTTGGATGTTCCAGAGATCTCTACCTGTAATTCTGGTGCAAAATCTTCACACTGGAGCTGCTTTCCGAGTTCAAGCCCATCAAGGGACTCTACTCTCCATTCCTTAAGCTCTTTATATTTTGTGTGCTCTTTTCCTTTACGTGACCTCCACATTTTTGGCTTTACACCAAGCACAACAGCGTTGTACCCGTCTTTATCCTCTGTTTTTCTGCGCACAACAGTATTTGGCTCTACCTGAAGGTAGGTTACGGGAACCGCTTCTCCACTCTCTGTGAAGACTCGAGACATGCCAAGTTTTTTACAAATACGTCCGTTACACATAATTCTTGGAGGTTCCTCTGGCGCAGGTAGTGCAAGCACGTTGCGCTAGAACATCAAGATTCGTCCTAAAATTGACGAAGCTGGGGTAATTTAAAGGGGTTTATAAGAGAGGTCAATAAAAAGAAAGGATTTCTTTCTTTTATATTTATCTTTCTTTTCTTTCTTGTCCCTTTTTTCTTGATAAAAAAGGGACGAAAAAATCAAGGCAGACTGAACTCGTGCGAAGAAATAGTTCTAGCACCGCTATAGCGCTCCTCAACTACGGTCACTGCGTTTGCCTATGGGCAACGTAGCATTCGTCGCTGTCATACTTTTACGCAAGGCAGTTCTTCGCCCTCAAACAGGGCAGTCTGCCTAGGCGATCGTCTGCCACTGTAGTATGGACGAAGATCCATATTTGAATTTTTCTATAAAAAAACAGTATTTGACCCTTTGTTAAAATGAAATAAAGGAACGGTACACACAATGTGCACCGTTCCAACTCATCAGAGACCGAAGCTATCCTCCATTTGCCCTGCAACCTTTCCTATCAACCAATACAATGAAAAAGCGCAGAGGAAGCCTCCGAAGAGTGGTATAAGGAGATTTAACATTAAATCACCTCCTTTCTTGGGTGCATCGTAATCTTTTTTTCTGTGCAATAGAAGCCATGTCTATGAAATTTGACAACGCTATCGCTAGGCATACAATGCAGCTATGAATACACCTACGAATCCACCCATGGATGTACTTGGCCGTGTTGAATCAAGGCTCAACACTGGACACGAAGAAATCATAGAATTAGCAAAAAAACTATCAGAGAAAACAGGAAAACCCGTGGAAGAATGTGTCACAGACGCAATTACTGCTCTCGCTGGAGGTGTAATGCGTGAAGTAGATCTACTCTTCCTTTTAAGAGAAGGGGAAAAAGCACAATGTCGGCAAAGTTAATACCTTCGCCCTCAAACAGGGCAGTCTGCCACTGTAGTATGGACGAAGGACGACGCTCATCTAACTACCTCACCCCCATCCCCTCTCCTTCCGCTCCAAACCCTGCCTGCCGGCAGGCAGGTCCTTTCCAGGAGAGGTGTGCACTGTTTAAGGAAAAGTGAAGTTCCCCCTCTCCCTGCGGGCAGGTGGCGTGGAGGGAGAGGGGGCTAGGGGGTGAGGTCCGTTTTCGTCAGTTGCGTTTGTCTGAGCGAAAAGAATAATGATGTTTACTCTTTTATAGTGCCCGAATGCCAAGCAGCTCCGCTGACTTGGTTGAGGGCACGCACATATAAGAAAGTAGGAATATTGCTTTGAGCGAGTTAGCAACTGACAAGATTTTTGGTTACTTTTCATCGGAAAAGTAACAAATGTAACACAATGTGTTACAATCCATACATGCCAGAAACAGACGTTCATCTATCAACCCGTATCTCCCCTCGTATAAAACTTGCCGCAGAAAGACAAAGCAAACGTGACGAATTATCGTTGAGTGACGTAACACGTATGCTTTTAAAAGCCTATGCCAAAGGCGATATCACCATAACAGTAGAAGGAAAGATTCATTGACACTCTACTATTCAATAGATACATTCATTTCTCTTTGTTTTTTAAAACAAAGTTACAGGGGTGGCTCAAGTGGTAGAGCGTCGGATTCGAAATTCGAAGATTGCCGGTTCAACTCCGGTCCCCTGTTCTTCTCTCGTGTTCCTCGGAATACGATGTGATGGGTAGCTCAAGTAGAGCCATAGGTTTCCAGCCTAGAGATTTCGGTTCAATCCCGATCCTGCCAAATACCCCTTATCTTCGGATGAGGGGTTTTACTATAAAAACAGAGCACTCCACCCATAGAGTGCCCCGTTGTCTCTTTTATGATGCTGACGGGTTAACCGCAGCAACCACCTTTGTCATCTGAAAACATAGACGTTGTGGGAAAGAAATAACACTTGTAAATTTATATTACTAAGTTACTTTTGTAAAGTGATTTACTATGGTAATATTGCTGCATTGTGGTATCGATATAGGTACCTGTGTATACTCTTTATATTATGGTTCTACCGAAGTCATCATCGGAGCAATGTCCCGTATATGGGATTATTGAGTTCTGCTCTAAAAAGTGGGCAATGCATATTCTCCGTGCCATTGGTGACCAGAAAACCATGCGCTTTTGTGCTATCAAAGAGGCACTTCCAGAGATCAATTCTCGTATTCTCTCCGAACGTCTTACGGAACTGGAAGAAAGAGGGTTTATTGATAGAGTTGTTACTGGCGACAAGCCTATCTGCATTGAATACAACATTACGGAAAAGGGCGCAGACCTACGCAGTGTATTTAGCTGTTTTTGTAAATTTGGAGAAAAATGGAGATAAAAACGGAAAGTGGAAAGTGGAAAAAGTGAAGCAGGACAAAGGTAGCAATGTTGAATGTTTTCAGTATTTCAGTATTTCAACATTACAGTTTTGCATTACTTTCATAATGCCATCTATTTCTTTTTCTCTAGACCCATAAATCTAGCCACACACCAACATAGTGCACAACAACATATAAAAAGAATACGTATCCCAGAATCCCTGCAAGCACAGTAATCAAAATAGTATTCAGAATTTCATTTTTATGACGCTTTGCTTGGTCCAATGTACATACTCCTTTTTTTCGAAAAAAATAAAATACAGAGAGAAACAGAAGGAATAGTCCTCCCATTCTAAAAATCCATTTATAATCTCCGTATAATGTATCTGCTAAGGAACTGGCAAAAGCTGCAGATCCAAGGCCAAATACAACGATAATGACTGGGCTTAAGCAGCAAAGAGACGCTCCGACTACTGGAACCCATGTGAGCTTGAAGATTTCTTTGAGTTTCATGTACATATCATAGCAGGAGTATCTGGAACAGACAGTGATCAAAATTACAAAACGTTTACGGAAAAAGTGCTTCTTTTATAATCTCTTGGTACGGCCGATCCCAAAGAACACAATGTGCAAGTTTATTTGTATCTTTCCCTGAATCCGAAAAAGTTCGCAGTTCCACAGAACCCTCGGAGCAGGTTTGGCGCATATGTTCTACAAAAGGCATTGCATGTCCTTCATGATGCTCGTCATCACAAGTATTGCTGTAGATAATGACTTTTTTTGGTAATCCATATTTCGTTAACAGATGCTTCGCACACGGAATTTCTACCACAGTATCATGATGCTTATGAAGAACCGTATCCAGTTTTTCGTAATACCAAAAGGATTTTGGAAAAAACTGTGCATTACTCAATAGTGCTTTTTGCTTAAAAATACAGGCGTATTTTAGTGCAGGAAATCCTGCACCGGATGATCCAACAAACAGCATGTTTTGAGAATTTTCCCTGAGCTTCATATGTGCAAACAATTCCTGAATATGCACAGATGGCTGATGCATGTGCGTATCCAAATACCATGACAAGAGTAGATCATTTTTTCGGTATTTTTTTAATACAGGATCTGCAATACAGAGCACGCTAACATTTTCAATTACTAAATCGTGCATACGAAAGATGGGCAATAAGGGGCGACTTCCGTCTCCATGCACACCGGCCCCATGGAATATGACTACTAATCCTTTTGAATTCGCAGTCGGCTTGTAAAGAAACTCCAGTTCTACCTCCCCTTTTCTCCATATATAATGAATAGATTCGTTATCAGAAATTTCAGACCAATCTTGTATTTCGCGTACCATATGGCCGTAATGATTATGCTTCATAGAAAGAATATAACTTAGTGTTCGCACGCTTTCCAGAGCCCAATCTTATTATATTGCGCCTTTCCTTCTGCACTGGTGTATTCCTCTATTCGGTCATGATCAAACCATGGATAATTGCGAGCATAACCCTCCAGAATCATACGTAAGCCAATATCTTCTCCGTTAAACTGCACATACCGTAAAAGCCTGCCGTACTTGTCTGCGTTATCCCCTACTTGTGCATAGAGTTCTACGTTTTTTGTATTGATAAGGGAGCGTATATACTCCGTGGCTTCTTTGGCATAGCATTGCTCTACCGTTCCATGCCCTCCTAACTCGGGGGTATCTATGCCAATGATGCGGACAATCTCTTTTTTTGTATCTGCCTGTAATACTTCTATGGTATCTCCGTCGATAATGCGTACAACCTGCACCATTGATGCACCTGTGGATTGCACAACATGAGTATTTCCTGTGTGTTTTTTTACGATTGTTTTGTCTTCCTTCGGCGTAAACAATGCTACCGACGTAAAAATAGCCAAAGCGATTAATCCAAAAATGCGCTGCATGTTTCCATAATATCACATATACTTTTCGCTCTATGCCACACCAAAAAACAAAAGCGCTTGCTGGTTTAAACATCGGATGTTTGATTATGAGTGTTGCAGGAATTTTTGCCAAAGTCATTGCTTGGCCTGCGACGGTTATTATTGCGGGACGTATGGTGCTTGGATTTCCTTTTGTTTTACTCTGGCTGGTTTGGAGACAGGAACGGTTGCGACTCCACAGCCATAAAGATTTTTTCTTGCTCATGGGACTTGGTGCCATTCTGGCTGTTCATTGGATTACCTACTTTAAAGCCGTACAACTTTCCACGGTAGCGACTGCCATTGTCGCTGTGCACATCGGCCCTATTCTCACCACATTTCTAGAGCCAATAATTACAAAAACAAAGCTAGAGTTCATAGATATCGTTACTGCCATCATTGGCTTTACGGGAATCCTCATCATGGTGGAAGACTTTACTCTGACAAGCACCATGACGCAGGGGATACTTTTTGCGTTGTTATCCGCATTACTCATGTCTATACGAACCATTTATAGTCGTTGTTTTGTGAAACGATACTCAGGACCGTTGATTATGTTTTATCAATTATTTTTTGGTGCTTTTCTTCTGTTCCCTCTTCTTCCGTTTTTTGATTTTACGATCACAAAAATCGACATACGGAACATTTTTATTCTCGCGATTTTTGTCACAGCCATAGCACATACTTTATTACTCTCTAGTCTGAAATACATCAGTGCTCGGTCTAGTGGGATTATGATGATGGTTCAACCTTTATATGCCACCATATTTGCAGCAATTCTTATTCATGAAATACCATCTGTACGCCTAGCTATCGGCGGTATACTCATACTCAGTGCAACTATTACAGAAACCGTTAAACATTCACGACCGCGCTAGGGATACATTCAGACAAGAATTCTAAAAACTGTTGCTGCGCCTCTTCTATACTTAATGCATCGTTATCAATAATGCAGTCTGGATTTTCTGGTACTTCGTATGGCCTGTCGGATGCTTCCAGACCACTTCGTTTTATGTGTATCCATTTTGGATTACACATGACTTGCAATTCTTCGCGTACAGATGCAAACGGAGCAATAACCGCAACAATCACTACGTTCCCACTGTCACGCAAAAGTGCTGCAAGACGCGCTACGCGCATATTATGTCTTCTTCTATCCTCTGGACTAAACCCTTCATCACGAGAAATGGTTTCTCGCATTTCATCTCCGTCTAAAACAATCACTCTCCTCGCAAATGTATGAGAGGCGTCCACCTGTTCGTTAAAATACTGACGCACTCCAAATGCAAGTGTTGTTTTTCCTGCACCACTGTTTCCTGTAAGCCATACTATGGGAAATTTCTTCATAAGAAATACAAGATACAAGAGGTAAGTAATAAGAGGCAAATAAGTGGGAAAGTAACAAGAGACAAAAAACAAGATGCAAATAAGAAACAATACACAAATTACAGTTTAGATTGTGTCTTATTAATGATGCTGCTGAGTATTAATCGTAGTTCTTTTGCTTCCTTCATAAGGTTTAACCTGGGATTTGTCAGATCGGATTTTTGTGTAAGATCCAAAAGTCGTAACCAAAAATAGGTCTCTTTCGCTTCTTTTCTTGCAATGCGAATGCGCATCAGAAAATCTTTGTTGCCCAATGCATCATTTGCCTCCAAGTAATTTGCGCTAATAGATGCAGATGAGCGAATCAGTTGTTTTTGATATTCCGTATTTGCAGGAGTGACAGGAATAGATTTTAGAAATTCTCGTACGGCAATGGCGAATTGACATGTGCGTTCTTCAAGATCAAATTGAGTCATAAACATATTGTGAATGACAGATGCATATAATGTATCAATGTGAATTTATATTAAGAATGATGGCAGTGAGTTTTATGGTTCATACGGATCAAAAAGCAGTTCCATCATCTTTGAGAACATTGGACCTTGATATTTGTTTTTTATTTGCATCTTGTTTTTTGTCTCTTGTTACTTTACCTTCAGATGCGCTTCTTGATCATATGTTTTTCCTGCCTCTTCATAGAGTTTTTTACGGAGATCCGTTGCAGAAATATTTTCTGTAGCTTCATCTAGTTGAATGAGTTCGTACCCGACATCACGCCCTATAAATACAGAAAGTTCTGCACCTTCGTCAGTGAATCTTTGTATTTGTACTTGGTTTTCATCTGGGAATGCGGCGCGGATCATGGCTTTACGCTTTTCAAAGTCGAAAGGATTTTTTGTGGTCTTTTGTGTCTCACGCATAAGAACAATGCATGTATCACTCGACTCTAGTATCTTTTCGATACATTTTCTATGTCCATCATGAAACGGTTGAAAGCGCCCAACAAAAAGTCCTGTCTTCATAGGGGATCACTGTAATCCGCCATCAGGAAAAACGCAATTGATGCTGTTATCCCATCCATCTCCTTGCTATGCTATGCATAATGTTTTGGACTGAAGAATTCGCCGAGCAAATCAAAGAACGTTTCAGCAAAAAAATTGCGGAAGGAAAACCTCTTGTTATTCGTGATGAAAAAACTCTTTCTGGACGCGTTCATGTCGGATCTCTACGAGGGATTGTTTTACATGGACTTATTGCCCAAGTACTTGCAGAAAAAAAAGTGGCAAGTCAGTTTTTATTTGAACTCAATGATACAGACCCAATGGATGGACTACCTGTAAATATTGACCAAGAAAAATTTGCCCCTTATATGGGAAAACCCCTGTTTGCAGTCCCCCCTTTACATGAGGGAGATGAAAACTTTACCACAGGATTTGGTAAGGAATTAAAACTTGCTGTTGAGCCTATGGGCTTACCTATCGAATGGTACCACTTGCGCCCATTGTATGTTGCAGGGAAGTTTAATGATGTTATTCGTGAAGCTCTTGATGGCGCAGCACGTATCCGAGAAATTTATAAAGAAGTAAGTGGTGGAGGTAAGCCCGATGACTGGTTTCCACTTAATGTGATCTGTCCAAAATGTGGAAAGATTGGCACGACAAAAGTAACAAGTTGGAATGGTAAAGATGTGACATATGAATGCAAAAAATACTATGTAAAATGGGCTGAAGGATGCGAACATTCAGGGTCTATGAGTCCATTTGATGGAAATGCCACCTTGCCATGGAAAGTGGAATGGGCTGCAAAATGGAAAGTTATTGGTGTCGATATTGAAGGGGGAGGAAAGGATCATTACGCCGCAGGGGGATCTCGTGAAGTTGCTGCAAAAATCTCCGAAGAGATTTTCAATTACCCCCCTCCATTTGATATCGCATATGAATTTTTCAATTTTCAAGGCAAAAAAATGAGCGCAAGTAAGGGGCTTGGAGCTTCTGCAAAAGAAGTGTCTGATTTACTACCTCCAAAGATTCTTAAGTTCCTTATGATCCGCAAAGAGCCACGCCAACCAATCGATTTTGATCCAGAGGGTAAAACAATTCCAAATCTTTTTGATGAATACGACCGTTGCGCAGATCATTTCTTCAATAGGCATGCAGAACCATTCGAAGGCTATGCACGACCATTTGCACTTGCGCAGACAGATCTTAGTAAAGAACCTGAAGACTTATGGGAAATGCGTTTTCAAGCACTCAGCTTTGTTGTGCAAATGCCACACTTAGATGTCGAGATTGAAGCAGGGAAACTAAAAGGATCTCCGCTCACTGGAAGTGAAAAAGCTGCACTACATGAACGTGCAAACTATGTAAAAAAGTGGATTGATAGCCTTGCTCCTGCTCAATACAAGTTCGTCATTCAAGAATCAGTTCCCACAGACCTTGATTTAAACAATCAACAGAAATCTGCTCTTAATGCACTTGGGCAAAGACTTGGTGACCTAAAAGAATGGAGTGGCGAAACTGTGCATGATAAGATCCATCGAACAAAGGAGGAATTTGAGCTTACGCCTAAAGAAATTTTCCAACCGTTATATCGTATATTCCTCAATCGAACTAGTGGACCACAGGTTGGATGGTTTCTTAGCACTCTTGATCAACAAAAAGTTTCTTCTATGCTAAATATTGCTTCCTCCTAAACCTATGAACAATACTCTTCTTCTTGAACACGCAGATTACGGACATCTTCTTCCTGCCGCACATGGCCTGCTGGAAGCGCATACCGATGCAACGAAAGCACACTTAGTCGCCACTGGCGCTGCAATGCAATCACTCGCAAAGAAGTTTGGTGGTGACGAACAGACATGGAAAGTAGCGGGAATGCTGCATGACCTCGACTGGGACCAACTGGATAAAGATTACAAAGCACACTGCGGAGATACTTTGGAGCATCTTTTGCAAACCATCGACGCTCCCGCAGAACTTCTGGGTGATATTCGAGCCCATTACCAAGCCGTATACGGCGAGGAATACCCGTTGGATACGCAGCTTCGAAAATGTTTGTATTGTGTAGATGAACTGACAGGATTTATCATTGCTGTTACCTTGGTTCGTCCAAGTAAGAAGATCGCTGATGTCGAAGTCAAAAGTGTGAAGAAGAAGCTGAAAGATAAAACCTTTGCTGCTCAAGTGGATAGAGAGCAGATCAAAAAATGTGAAGAGTTACTGGGTATAGATCTTGATGAATTTATACAGATTACCTTGGGCGCCATGAAGAAAGTGGCGACAGACTTGCAACTATAATGCCTACATCTGGAGAAACTCTTATTGATGAAGTCCTCAGGGCCCACTCTATGGGCACGACAGGAATCAGTGTCACACAAGCGCGTGTTGTGCTTGAAGAATTGAAAAATGTTTTGGATACAGGTATTGCAGGTGACATTGTGGAAATAAATAATAACACTAGTATGACCCCTCTTTTCCAATCCATGCTTTCCGCTTACGGATCAACAAAAAAACTTTGTACGCATAGTCCGTATCCAGTACCTATCGCATTTGTATTTTTCAGTGACACTGCACATGAATCTTTTGCAGAGAGTTTGACAAATATTTACCCTCGTTTATCATCGAATGCTCGCATTTGTATTCATAACTATGAAAAAAAAGCATACAAAGAATTTTTCCACAACATAGTAGAAAACGGAATGATTATCACCAGATGTTGCGTGGGAATGATGATAAAAGCATAGCAAATGACTTAGAATGTGATACAGTTCATCTCCTTTTTCACCTTTGCAACAAAAGAAATGTCTCAATCCAATACCCCAGAAAATACAGCAATACTGGAAAAAATATATGCTTTGGAAAAGCAGCTTATTCAACAAAAAAAATACACTCTAGTCGCGCGTGAAATTCAAAAGAAACAACAGGAAGAATTGGAAGAATTACTGCAAACAAAACACTCTATAGAAAGAGAAGTTTTCATCCTACGCCAAGAGAAAAAAGACCTATCCTATACACTGTCTTTCGCAAATACATCGCATGCAAAACAAATACAATTACTCATGACAGAACTGGAAAAGGTACAAAAGCTCCTTGCTTATACATATGAGGAACTAGGAAAAACACAAAAGCAATTGGAGCACATGCACCGTACGCTTAGCTGGCGAATCACAAAACCACTACGTACGCTGTTACCACACCATATATTTCGACGCAGTCTGTATGTTATTTTTGGCGCATTAAAAGATTTATGGATAGATTTTGGTAAGCCTTTTCCCCAATTAGTAGTGAAAATTCGTTATGGGTTCTTTTCAAAAATTCCTCCGAAAAACCAATAATATGCATGTTCTATTCTGTATTCCAAACGGCAATCCATGTGTAGAGGAAACGAATATGTTGGAATTAATACGTCAATGTCAAAAAAACGGTCATCACTGTCATGTCTCGCTTTCTACAGAAGGAAGTCTTCAGGGACTTCTTACCGAGAACGGAATACCGTTTTCCATTGATACGGATGTAAAAGAAGCTGACCTGATTGTTGCATATGGTTTTGCATCTTTCCACATGATAGAAGAAGGGCACAGCGCAGGTATTCCTGTTGCATGGATTATAAATGCATCCGATACCGACTACGCACAATATGGGATTTCCCAAGAGCATTTTCGTGTCGCTCGTGCCGTTATTTTTTCTTCAGAAGATGCCTTTGAACAACTTTCCACACTTTATAGAGGTAATTTTCATGTTATCTCTTCACAGTCTTCCTCAGATCCATTGATCTATAACAGGTTTCTTCATCTTTTTGCACAATGTGTTCCCACTTCTCATACATTCTCCCAACCAGAGACAACGCTGAGCCTTATCATGAGAGCATCCAAACCCGATGCACTCCGAGATGCAGTAGAAGCTGCCATAATATTGTTTCCTCACTACAAGGAATTTGTTTTTGCGGTATCCCCACAAATGCCGGAGGACATTCTACACTTTATACGCGGTATCCCTCGATCAAAAATTATAAAAGGAACTGCTATTCGCAACGAAGCAGGAGACCTGCATTACCGACTTATTGATGCGTGTAGCGGAGAATGGATAGTGAACGTTGACGATGATGATCTATGGACATATGCACCTAACCTAATACATATGACAGATGATGTTGGCCTCGTATACGGTTACTGCTTTTTTATGAATCATTTTCGGTCTTTGTACGACCCAGAGCGTTTTTCCATGGAAACTGGCATGTCGGTCACTTCGCCGGAACTAGCAAATCGTGTTCCTGGATCCCATTGGATACTGCGAAAAAGTGCATGGGATACTGTGTCGAAAAATTTAAAAGACCGGTCGTTTAACCATAGTGATTGGCGTCTTTTTTATTATCTAGTAAAATCAGGATGGACACTGCAACATCAAAAAAATGTTTTTGGTATCATGAAACGTTTTGTCTATGAGTTCCCTACTGAGCCTGGAAACACATGGATGGATACCTTTCGACAACTAGAGAATACGTCGAAATCTGCAAAAGAACAGGTGTCTGTCGCTCCACCTACGCGTACATATCTGGCTGTTATTATCGTTCGATCCCAAGAGGAATATTTCTCTCAGCTCATCGATAGTATTCTTCAGCAGAGCGTCATGCCAAACGGAATTATTGTGTTAAGCGACACACTGCAAGAGCTTCCACTTCTTCCTGTGTATTCATCTCCATGCCCCATAGATTTTTATCATGCAGATGCGAAGCTATTTCCAAATATTATTCATAATACGATGCAGTCTATTCAGGCAGATTATCTGTTATTTACAGAGATTCACGATATTCTGCATACCGATTTCATGCAAAAGAGTATCGATGTATTACAAGAACATACGGATGTCTCTGGTGCATTTGCTCATACCCAATTTTTTGGTCAGTCAAAACAAGCCATTATAAGGCCAGATAAAGTACGATGGCAGTCTTCTAAAAATGATCTTCATAGCATCGTTCTGCGTTCAGCATCATTTTTGCCCACATCAGAAACGATCCAATGGCAGTCTCCTTGGGAAAATCTCTACCCGAAAACATCCATATTGCGAAATACAGCAGTGTATAATGCTAGACGAAAATGTGAACCTGTAGCTAATATGCAAAAATCACTGAAGATTTATGTACTTTGCAGCCCTTCCCATAAGACTCTGTTGGAAGACTTCTTTCTGGCTTCTTTGTGCGATGAATGTACATTGATTATTAAGGAACATCCGCAAGTGTGCCTATCTGGAAACTTCATGACTGAAGGATGGAATGATATGATGATTGCAAAGGTACAATTCATTCTTAGTGCCATTGAAGAAAATTGGGGTTCTATTTTTGTGCATAGCGATGCAGATGTGCAATTTTTTGGATCGATTCTTCCGGATATTTACTCCTCACTGGAAGGTGTAGATATGTGTATTCAGTGCGACAGATCTGACGGAGAGGTTTGTGCGGGATTTTTTGCTTCTCGGGGAAACGAGCGTACCAAAGCATTGTGGTCAGATATTCTGGCACGTATGCAACAGGGACACCACAAACTAAATGACCAAGACTGGTTAAATCGTATTCTTCTGAATGCATCCAATATACATGGGGTTCGTTGGAATTATTTGCCAGAATCATTCATGAACGGTTTTGTTTCACCAAGGAGTACATGGGAACCAGGAGATTCTCTTGAAATCCCAGAGCCCTGTATTTTGCATCATGCGAACTGGACTGTTGGTGTTGCCCATAAAATTGCACAGATGCGCTATGTGCGTAAAATTGTGTCTCAACGTGCAAATAATATGCATTTACCCCTATAAAATCACTTTTATGTTATCCATTTCTCATGTCATCAATCCGTTTATCTCTCCATCTAGACAGGATTTAGATGCAATCCAACCGCTTGTCTGCGAATCTATGCGCTACGCAAGAGATTTTTGTTCAGACAATATAACCGTCGACTTATGCGGAACAATATTTTCCGAAGATGCATCGTGTTTTCCTGAAGGTTTTCGCCGACTACCGAATCTGTATCGATCCATTTTGGACGTATACCCTTTTACCACACAAAAAAAATTACCATTGATCCATGATATCCTGAATATTGCATGTCAAAATAGCAAAGCTGATTATATGGTCTATACCAATATGGATATTATTGTTATGCCGCACTTTTATAGACTAATCGATTCTTATATTCGTGATGGATTTGATACAATGATTATTAATAGACGAGACATAGAATGCTCTGAAAACAATAATCTTAGTACTCTGCCAAAAATATGGTCTGCTATAGGACAACCGAGTGCTGGGTATGACTGCTTCGTCTTTGCACGCAAAAAATACACTACATTTACAAAAGATATGTGTTGCATAGGCGCTGCAGCTGTTGATATGGGCATTGTTGCCAACATGATGGTAGCTGCCAATAAACTTGCCTTTCTCTCTGAAGAACATGTCACGTGTCATATTGGTAACGATCGTCAATGGATACATGAAGAATTTGATGAACTGACAACACATAATTACCGTGAATTTTCAAAGGTATATCCTGCTCTACGTGACACTTTGACAGAAAAATATATGCCCGATCATTCAATTATGGAACGTATGCAGGTGATCTCTTCGGAAGTATTCCCTGAATACATTGTGCAACATCGCAATAAAAATGCCTCCTAAGGCAACAAGGCATTTTTTGCTAAATATTCATCGAATAGCTGTATGATCTTTGCTTTTGCCTGTGTGACTTTTGCACTATTTGATGAGTCAAAGTAACGATACTTTGGCGATTCGGTAAATAAGTAATCTCTGTGAAAATACTGTCGTGCAATACGACCGTTTCCTTCATCGAATAATGAATAGAATGCAGAAAGATCTTCAGCAGGAATCAATCCTCCTTTTGGAAATGGATCAATACGTGCAAGATATTCTGCCATTTTGTATCTTGATATATGCGGATGTATGTCACATATCTCTTGAAAATTAAGCAAAATCTCTGGTGAGAGCGTTATATTCTTTTTTTGAATATTTATATCTGACACAGGGATATTGATTCCCAATATCTGCATAAAATCTGCGACCACATCCCCGTTATGTAATTGATCTTTTTCAAACACACGCACTATTAACGCAGATGTGCCGAAAACCATACCCCAATGATTCAGTAATTCTTCGTATTGGAAGTATGATTTTCCATAGGTCTTCCGTGTGAATACGGCTTTATAATCCTGCACTTCTTGCAATGACGCTCCTGCTTTTATCGATTCTACAACACATCCCAGAAACAATTCATCTTGCCTTCGTAAATATACGACAATTTCAAAAGTGCAGTCTTCTGGAAATAGCCCCTTGATTCTTTGTATTTCCTCGACTGTTGTTACTCTAGAAGATAAATGTTCTGAACTACATATATACATAGCATCTTGCGTTTTGATTTTTTATAAGTCTGTATTGATCCTCTGTTTCACACACTGTTCATATATATCTTGAGCTTCCTTGCGCATATTTTTCATATCATCACATAAATGATTTACGCTAGCCAATACCAATTCAATACTCCCTTGTGGTGACCACATCATCGTTTTTATATTGTGTTGAGTTAATTTTTCCTCATGATTTTTCAGAAATGACTGAATACTGGTTGTGCCAGTTTTTTCAGTCCCTATATGCAAGACAACTTTCATATAGAAAGATAGTAGTGACATTTTCAGAGAAAAACGATACAATCTTTTGCTAAAACAACCTCTGAACCTCACTATTCTTGCATCTATGTTTATTCGATCTCCCTACCAACCCACAGAAGTTCTTCCTTGGGAAAAAGAGGCTGAATTTGTGTTTTCAGATGAGGAATTACCTACGCTTTCCATCGTCATACCCATTTATAATTCTGGGCGATACCTAGAAAAAACATTGCGCAGTATATTGTGTAATAATTTGGCAGGAGTAGAGATATTACTGATGGATGGTGGTAGCACAGACAACACAATGGATATCGTTTGTCATTATGAAGATATGTTTTCCGTTATTCGCAGTAGGCCCGATAAAGGGCAATCTGATGCAATAAACCAAGGTTTTTTAGAGGCTACAGGTACCATTTTATATTGGTTAAATGGTGATGATATTTTGTTACCAGGTGCACTGGATGCAGTACGAAAACATTTTAAAAGCCATAAGGACTGTCAGGTACTTGTTGGTGATGCATGTATGACAGATTTAGATTTTCATATTACCAGTCGTCATATATTTTCCCCAGAGAAGCTTACTTTTACGTATCTCTTGGATTATGCACATAACCATCTTATTCAGCCCAGTGTATTTTTTAGCGCAGAAGCATGGGATACCGTTGGTCCGTTGAATATTGATGATCATTATGCGATGGATGCGGATTTATTTTTAGGCATGGCAAAGCAATATACTTTTGAGTATATGGACAAAGAATTGGCATACAGTCGATATCATCCTGAATGTAAAACACAAAAGTATCGACTGGAATCCTTACATGATTTAGCCCTAGTACAAGCCAAGTATGGCGGAATAAAAGAGGCAAGATCTACCCTAAGAATAGCACAAGATCTCTATGCGGAACGCATAAAAAGTGCAAAGCCTGTCGGTACAGAGCAAATGGAATATGCCCTATCTGCAGCCAATCATTCTCGTACAGCACAAGTGCAACTTCTAACAAATACACTGCAAAAAATACAACATCTATTACACGAAGAGCGCTTGCAACAGTCGCATATGCATTCTACCCTCAGCTGGAAAATTACAACACCACTACGCTATATTGGACATGTTTTATCTGTGCGCAAAATCGTCTATATTTTTTTTAAAGCATGTAAAGATCTCTGGGTAGATTTTGGTAGGCCATTTCCACGTTTGATTCACTTCGTTCGTTATACCATTTTTGGTCACTGGAAACCGTACATGCATACAGAAGGTATCTCTGAAGCTCCAAAAAATACTACCAACATTGCCATTGTGTATGACCAAAATACAAACGTCCTTCCCACAGTGCAATCTGTCATCACACAATCACTTCCGTTTACACGCATTGTGGTGCTGTATACCAAAAACAATGTTGATATCACAACTTGTAAGCAAAAATTTCCGTTCATAGACTTTTATGATATGCAGAAATTTTCCTCATTGAATAATGCAATACAACATGTTGTACCGGAGAAAAAAACTGCGAATCTGTGCCTAATTCCAAATGCCATATTACTACATGCTGATGCACTTCGCTTATTGTGTGTATTTTTACAACATCATAATTCTGTCTCCTCTTGTACTCTTCCGACCCATGCACAACAAAATATTCACGCTCTGAACATGCCTGTTTCACACATATCCACAAACTCTCTGCCTCTACCCGTATGCATACGGGCAAAATCTTTATCTTTGCTATCCTCAGCATAATGTTATTTCGTATTCTGCGTCATCGTCCGCCTCATGTCCTCATGATGATTGATGTCTACGGATGGGCATTTCATGCTCTTTCAAAAGGAATGAAAAATTATTTGCCAGATTATACTATCGATATTTCAACATCAAAAGACAACCCCGATTATAAAAAATATGACATTATTCACGCATTTGGTATATATCAAAATTGCGAAAATGCACGTTGCCCCGTTTTAAAAGGTGTCTATAACACCAATGGAACTATTCGCACTAAACCAGTATCAGAAATCATTTGTACACTAACAGAAGACGCAACCGCACTCACGGCACCCACAGAATCCATGCGCTCTACCGTTCTCTCCTTTGGTATTACCAAGCCTGTTCACCTGCTACCAGAAGGTGTGGATACCAACCTTTTTTCTTATTCTCCACCATATAAAGATACGTTGCGCATAGGATGGGCGGGGAATCCCGCTCGATGCAGTAAACGGTTTTATATTGCGCAACAGGCCTGTGATGGTGTCTCTCCATTGCATGTTGCAGATGGAACGCTCTCCGAACAACAAGTCATTGATTTTTACGGATCACTGGACATTATTCTCTGTACATCAGAGTTTGGAGAAGGGTGTCCTAGACCTCTTATAGAAGCGATGTCTCGTGGTTGTTTCCCTGTCTCTTTTCCCGTTGGTGTTGCTCCTGATATCATCATCCATGAACAAAACGGTCTTCTTGTTCAAGAAGAAACTGTTCAAGGTATGCAACAAGCTCTGCGATGGTGTGCATCACATACGGAATATATTCGATCCCAGAGAAAGATCAACCATGCATATATCCGTAATAACCGCGGATGGCCTGTCATTGCACCAATACTATCGGACATTTACCGTACGCTTCTCTCTGTATGAATATTCATTTATATTCCCATAATGGCAATGTAGAAGGAGCTCCTATTATGCTTAGTATTTTGGCGCAGGAATTACAAAAAAAAGGGCACTTGTGCCATATGATTTTGAATGCACCAGGTATTTTGGAGGGGGTGCTGAAAAACATGTCGGTACATTACAGTATTGCTCTGGATCATTTTTCCGATCCCTCTTTGCTTTTTACTCATGAAAAGCCAGACCTTATTATTGTGAATACTATTCTTGGTTTTCATATTGTCGAGGAAGCGAAAAATTCAAATATCCCTGTATTATGGATTATCCATGAATCTGATAAGGCTTTTCTGGAAAATGGCGTAGAAGCCGCGCACTTTCAATCTGCTAATGCCGTTATTTTTCCATCCGAATTTACACATGCATTATATGCAGAATTTGATACAGGAAATTTTCATGTAATCCACAATGGATTACCAGTAGATCGCATACAATCTTTTACTGAAACACATACGAAAGAGGCTCTTCGCAAACAATACAATATTCCTTTGGATGCAACAGTATTCCTCTCTGTGGGCACACATCAAGAATTGAAAGGACACGACAGATTTGTCGAAGCGAGTATAAAATTGATGAAGAAATACCCACAAAAAAACATACACTGCATTGTTGCAGGTAGTATTCCTTCTGCTTTTCATCAAGAAATTACTGACAGTCTTTTAAAGACTGCATGGAAATATAATGTACGTAAAAATGTACATGTTTATGGCGATTTTCCTTTGATCTATGATCTCTATGCATTGTCTGACTTTTATGTATGTGCATCGGATATGGAAACATTCCCTATGACTGTTCTGGAAGCGATGGCCTTTCGTTTACCTACTGTTGCCTGCAATGTTGGTGGCATACCCGAACAAATTACAGAACCTTGTGAAGGTATTCTTGTGACACCACACAGTGTTGAAGCTCTTGCAGAGGGTATGGACACCCTGCTAGATAATACCGCACAGACAGAGCTTATACGTGACACTGCTCAAACAAAAATTTTGAACACATTGAATGCAACACAAATGTGTGATCATTATATTGCTCTTATAGATAGTCTTTCCTTGATACCAAACCAAGAATCATCGCGTAATACAGCAGGAAGCATTGCACTTGTCATACAAGTAACACCATCACCCCATATTCAAAATGTCATACGTGCAGCAATTGCTACATTTCCCTATTATTCAGAATGTATTTTTGTTGTATCGGAAAATATATCAAAAGATATGCTTACATTTTTACAAGAAGTGCCACTGGCAACTATTCTTTCTATTACGCAGAAAAATCACACATACGAAGATATGCGTTATCAGGCATTTGATATGTGTCAAAGCAAATGGATCGTCTATACCGATGCGAAGGATTTATGGGTATCTGCACCTGATGTACATAATCTATCCGATACGGTCGGCTGTATATATGGTCAATATATTATGTTAAATCAAATAACATCTGATGCAAATCAGAGATGTATTCTCCAGAGTGATAAAACTCATGGACCACTATGGATTATGCGGAATACAGCATGGAAGAGCATATCCAAAAGTATGCAAAAACAATGCTTTTGCCCAGATATCATCTGGCAGAATCTTCACCAAAAACAATGGGAATCACAATATTGTAATACCCACTTAGGAATACATTTACACTAGGACACTGAGATCTTCTTGTATGGTCTTATACCATGCTATTGTTTTGTCTAACCCTTCTTGTAAGGATACTTCTGGTACAGAATTTAAATACTTTCGTGCCTTTGTGCTGTCAATCTTTCTCTTCATTTGACCATTTGGATAAGACGTATCCCATGAAATAGTGCCATGGTATCCTGCTTTTTCCGCAATAATGCCAGCAAGTTCTGCAATGGACACCTCTTCACCAGAACCTATATTTATCGGAAAAGTATCAACAGTGCATTCAATGGAGTCCACAATTACTCTGGCAGCATCACCTACATACAGCAGCTCTCTTGTGGGTGTTCCATCCCCCCATAATACAACGTTTCGCTCTTCTTTCTGAACTGCAGTACAGAATTTTCTAATGAGTGCAGGAATGACATGAGAAGAATATACATCCGTATTATCCTTCGGTCCGTATAGATTGGTTAAAATAAGATATAACGAATGAAATCCATATTCCTCTCTATATGCTTGTGCTTGTGTTAGTAGCATCTTTTTAGCAATACCGTACGGTGCATTCGTTTTTTCTGGATATCCGTCCCACAAAGCATCCTCGGAAAAAGGTACTGGCGTTTGGGATGGATAAGAGCATACCGTTCCTATATTAATATATTTTTCCACATGATTTTTTCTAGCACATTCCATCATCATGATTCCCATCAGTGCGTTGTCATAAAACAATTGTCCAGGATATTGACGATTTTCCCCTATGCCTCCCACCCTTGCTGCTAAATGAATCACAATGTCTGGTTGTACGTCCGCAAAAAGACGTCGTACTTCTGATTGTTCACATAAATCATATAATGCATGCTCTGGTGCAAAAACTACGTACTGAGAGAAATTATGTAACTGTTGTACTACATGAGACCCCAGAAATCCGTGACCACCCGTAACTAATACTTTCTTTTGCATAGAGAAGTTATCATAGTATGAACCATGCAAGGAACAAATATTTTTTAACACATTCATTATTTATTCGTGTAGTAAATATTCATACGAGGTTCCTGTAAATGCTGCTATCACTTCACTGAAGTTATCGATAAGTTCAGATAAAGGTTCTGGATGTTGTTTTAGTAAAGCTGATTGTAGATCAACGTATTGCACACCGAGAAAATCATAAATTTCCTGAAAAATATTTTTACCATCAGGTCCCACCATATCTTCGTATACTACTTCCAGATATTGCTGATTTTTTCGACGAATCATATCAATAGTCATTGCATATTCTCTATGCGTATTTTCTGTAAATTTCTGCAGTGCATTTGGGTCAATGTGTACTACAGTTTTTAGCGCAGTATGCGGATCCCGTATGCCCCATTGATTGTTCTCAAGGGCAATTTGCAAAGAAACGTACTGCCGAACGACGTTACGTCTTCGTAATATAATCTTGCCAATATCCTGATCTTCCATGATTACATTTTTCGCTATCTGATTCTGTGGAAAAAAGAACTTAAAACCCGTGATACGTTTCCCATGACTAATGTTCCACAGTCTATCTAAAAACTCTAAAGGATGTTGATCTCGCCATTCCATTATCTTTTTTGGATCACTCGATATCATATCTGGCAATCTGGATATCTCAGTTGGATTGAATACTTCACCAAAACATTGTATTTCTGGATGTTGCGTAATGGTTTCTGCTAAGAAATTACTTCCTGTTCTTGCAGTTCCTAATATGACAAAACGAGATATATTTTTGCTCTGTAATGGTGGTGATGATTTTTGCCGTTGTATCCCAAGTAAATCCAACGCCCTGTCTTCTGCCTGTTCTGCTTCCGTATAAAAGTGAGGCTGTATCCATAGTGCTTCTGGTCCAACAGGTGGGGATAATGTCTCTAAAGGCATAATAATTGTATTATGTTTTCTATATAAAAGAATAGAAAAAATACGATCAGCCTTACTTTGCAACATATCATCTGTCCCGTATTTTTCTTTGTATGCATCGAATACAGAAAGCCATTCTTTCTGAAAAATCCCGCCCCATCCAACAAATGCCATTTGTGTCTCTTTGTGAATATACTGACTCTTTCTTGTGTATTGATTCTCTGGCATACCATGAGCTATACACGAAGAATCATTCTGGAATGTTTGCACAAGTTTGGGGATATCGAGCACAAGGTAATCATCATCCTGCGTATATATATACGCATGCTTTGCATGATATGCAGCAAGAAATCTTCCGTACGTCTTTACATTGACTGGACTGTTGATCACTCGTGTATTTATATCAGAAATCTCCAAAAATACATCTGGATTATTATTCCAGATAATAATGTCATCTATGCAGTTATGTGTACGCAAATGATCCACAATGCGCTGCATGTTTTGCGGACGCTTCCACGATAATAAACACGCGGAAAATTTCTGATCTTGCCACTGACAATCAGTGTTTCTCATAGAGGAGATGCAGTCTACAAAACATTACCTTTCTTCGAAAGAAATATGTTCCCCATTCTTTGTCAAAAAGGCTCTTTTTCAATGTGATTCCACCATACATCCGATAATCTTTATACTTTTTTGCAATGTATCCACATGAGGAATCTGCCTTCTGCATAACGAATAATCAATGGGCTTTTCGGTTACCTGTATTCGTACGGGGGATGATCCATCAGAAACAATAGGGTGAATATGCTTGGTGTTTATTCGATCATAATGGCAATACTTATCCCACAAATTATACTCTTTACTATCTTCTTTGTATGTCACTTGGATAATTCCCGACTCTGGTCCTGCCACATACAAAATACCTCTCATCTCACCTACAAAAGATATTTCTATCGTATTGTGTGAATCTATATGCATATATGTATATTTTTGAAAATGACCAACCCGCATATTTTTAGGGTGTGTACTATGTTCCTTTTGGATCGTATGTATCTGCTGTATGGATTTCTCCTGGCAATACAAGGGCTTTTTTTGTATTTCTTTCATATTGCTTTGATGCGGATCACTGCTCAATAGGGCATACAATACATGAAACATTTTTTTTGCGATGTACTGTCCTCCATTTTTTTTGCCATCTGTGTGTAGATCATCTATAAAAATCTGTTCATGGGTTTTGATACCAGAAGCAAATTCCTTTCGAAGGATACATCCGACATCTATGACAGGAATATGATAATACTCTGCAATTTTGTCGTATTCCTGCCTGATCCTATCTGTAGGATGAAAATTTTTCCCATACGAATGAATAATGCACACTTGGCAATTTGCTGCCAGAAATTTTCGAATCATGACTTCTACTGTTTCTTGTAATTGTAATACAGAAAAAAAATATGTATCCGAAACACTATAATCAATAAAACATACATCAGGATGCTCATCTAATACTTTTTCCTGCATAAGATATAAACCTGTCATAGAGGTAACACCTCCAATTCCCGCATTGATTTCTTTGTGCTCTTGTTGCCATGTATCGCAAATATAATTATGCAGATACGGACGGTAACCGTTCGTCTGTGCCGTAACACTACTTCCCATATATGCAATGGCACATCGTTTTGATGATAATTTTTTCTGCAAATCACCAAGTCCTCCACGTACCGCAATACACTCTTTTACATCGGTATCGTTTTTGATAGAACACTGAGGTGTGTCGATTACCGTAGATGGATTTCGTATTTTACGAATACATATGGATTGATTTTCAAAAATTATGCTCCCTGGCGGACTAGTGTAATACTGTTTATTTTGCCACCTGTTGATGTTTCTCTGCATGATCTTATCCATAACTATATAGGAGACATTGTACTTCTCTACAAAGTAGAGCAAGCGATTGGCCACCAAATATATTGTTTCTGGAAAAAGTTCTTTCATATCGTCTATGTCATCTGGGTGCACTCCAGATATAAACCCTACATATTGATATCCATTTGATTTCAACTGCAATCCATGCGGAAAACGTGGAAATGTCGATAAAAGAACTTTCCGCCCTTCCCACTGCAGTGCTTCTTTCTGCAAAAAATCTATTGCTTCGTTCGTATCCACCATTTTTTGTAATAACTCTTCTGAGTGCAATGCAAACCAATATTTCGTAAAATATACACCAGAGGACAAAAGTATCATAAAAAACAATATCCACAATGGCAGAGCAAACTGTGCATAGGAAACTGAAGACAGTATCACTATCATGGGAAGGAATGCATATTCCATATATCTCTCTGGTGCACCAAGAAAACGCAGCGGACGAAGTGAAATTATGCATACGACAATGATGCTCGCAGACCACATTGCCATCATGCTATTCCATTCTCCATGCAGAAGGAGGTCTACCAAAAAAATATTCAACGGTAATGCAGAAAGTATTTGCCACAACGGATTGTGATACCACGCAGAAAGGCATTTTTTTCGATTTCCTTGTACAAGATATTTCGGTAGAAAAAGACAATCGTAAAATAATGTTTTTGCCTTATGACCTGCAATCTCTGCAAAATGTTTTCTGTAAAAATGCAGATAATGCACAGACCCTTGTATTACCTCCCATATATACCCTCCAGAAAGCGGAAGCATGATGAGGACATGACCGCACCAATACAGAATAAAAAACGGATTTGCAGTCAGTATGGATACCAAAAATGAAATAAATGCTGTTGCTTGATAGGAAAATTTTGAAGACACTGCAAATCCAAAAAATCCTGCCATAGAACACGCTATCCAATACCAAGTCCACCCCTGGAGAATAACTCCATATACACCTAAAAAATATATGGTACTCATCAGCACACCGAATGCACGTTCATTAAAGCTATACGAACGTCCTCTGTGTGTAACGAATATTTGCTGCAGCGGCACTAAAACGAGCCAAAAAAAATGTGTACCACCAAATTGGCTTATGCCAACGTACAAAACAACTAGTAAACCTGCATCACATATTGTTGGGATGTATCCTCCCCATTTTTCCAAAAACGCCTGAGAACATCCCAGATGATACAGCATCTTATGTAGTCCCAGAGGATACGCAAAAGCAGTTTTCCTTGCGGGGTCCAACAGATAGGTATCATCGTGTAATCCACAAATACGACCAAAATTTTTACGTACCAAGGAGTAAAATACATATTGTGCTGTGGAATCGCCTCCTACATGTTCTCCAGTACGACGTAAATATTGGATAAACGGGATTCTCACCGTGATGAGAAGAACGATACTTAGTAAAAGCCATGTCATATGTACATTTCGGAGACAAAATTACTATAATTTTTTTCTGCATTACATAGGTTTCTCTGTGTTTGCTGTGCCGATTTTCGTTTTTCTTCATTGGAAAGATCAATGCGCTCTATAGTCTCTACCAAATCATCGGTATGAAAGTCTTTATGTAAAAGCCATCCATTTTCCTGATGAATAATTTCTGATACACCTCCAACATCTGTCCCTATACATGGAATACCATAAGACATTGCTTCCATAATGCTTACAGGCAATGCCTCGGTTTCGCTGCAATTAATAAACGCATCCACCGGATGAGACTGATAATACGCATGTACCGCACTATTTGTACATGCGCCAAGAAAAGTACATTGAATATGCGAGGGAAGTATATCTGCGATTGTCCGTATGCGATCCATTTCTGGCCCATCTCCGATATGTACCCATTGCACAGGGCGAGATACATATTGCAGAGCTTCTGCAATACGATGTATACGCTTAAGAGGTTTTAATGTTGCACAACTGACAATGCGTACGATGCCGTCTGAAGACCCTTTTTGGAAATCCTGATTGGTCACACCAAGATAACGATCTGTTACGTTTTCCTGCACCGAGGGGTACTTTTTTTTCATATATGAAGCACCAGCTTTACACACCGCGTATACCGCATCAAGACCTTCAATGGTCTCCTTTTGATACGGTCTATGGTCTGAGTTCTGACGCTCAGAAAATACGTCATAGCCATGCCCTCTAGAAATGGCATGAAGATGTGGATATTTCTTTTTAAGAAGAACAGCTGCATAGGCTGATTCTGTAAGCCAATAGGAGTACAGCACATCTGTATCTTGTAATAAGATACATTCCTCAATAGTGTCAGCAATGGCATGGGTAAGCGCACAAAAATCTCGTGTCCAACGCTCCATACCCGTCAAAGGCAAAGAGGATGGCAGTGCTTGTATCTTCTCTTGTATATGCGATTCTACATCCGTATGTACGTAAACATTTTTTGGCACAATGCGTTTTGTGCCTGGAATGCCACTATAAGGAATAATCTCTACTCTTTTTGCATTCTGTGCAAGCAATGGTAATTCTGTTTCCAAGAATTGCTCCCCTACTCCATAGGGAAATTGTTGTGTGATCAATACAATGTTCATGATGCGTAAGACTTGTAAAAATCATGAATACATTGCGTGACATATTCCTGCATTCCTGTAGTTATTTCTGGATATATCGGCAATGCGAGAGTTTCTTTTGATGCAAGTTCGCTTATAGGAAAGTCCCCTTCGGTGTATCCAAGAGATGCAAAGCACTTCTGTAAGTGCAACGATAGTGGATAGTAGGTCTGTGTATCGATCTCTTTATTTGTCAGGTAATTCCTGAGCGCATCACGGTCTGCAGCACGCACAACGAAACTATTAAATGTATGTCGCTGCATTTGTACTTCCGGAACTGTTACTTGGTCCATAGAGGACAATAAAAGATTGTACTGTGTAGCATTTTTCTGCCGTGCTTCTATCCATCCGTCCAAATATGGTAACTTTGCAGATACGATAGCTGCTTGAAGGGCATCAAGTCTAAAATTACCTCCGACATCTTCATGGAAATATTTTTTCGCAGCTCCATGTCCACGAAATACCTTGAGTCTTTGTGCTTTTTTCTCATCTGATGTTATGACCATGCCTCCATCACCTGCTGCACCAAGGTTTTTGGATGGAAAGAAAGAAAAACAACCATAATCCCCTATGGAACCCGCTCTTTTTCCTTTGTATTCTGCCCCTATTGCCTGTGCTGCATCTTCAATCACTATAAGGTTATGATCCTTCGCAATTGCGATGATTGGGTCCATATCCGCCATCTGCCCATATAAATGTACAACAAGGATTGCCTTTGTATTCTTAGTAATGCGTGATTTTATATCCTGTGGATTAATGTTACATGTTTGCCCATCAATGTCTGCGAATACAGGACTCGCTCCTGTACGAGAAATGGAACCTGCTGTCGCAAAAAATGTATAAGGGGTGGTGATGACCTCATCTCCTGCTCCAATGCCTTCTGCCATAAGAGTTATTAATAATGCATCTGTTCCAGATGACACTCCGCATCCGTGCGTTGCCCCAGAGTATGCAGCAATATTTTTTTCACATATTTCAACCTCCTCCCCGAGGATAAACTGTTGTGACTCCATCACTGCGCTTATTGCTGCATCGATATCTGGTTGTATCGAGAGATACTGCGCCTTTAGATTAAGAAAGGGAACGTGCATCATAGGAGGAAAAGTATATCACTTATTACAATACAAGTATTGCTGATCCTTTTACTTTGTACTGTGCACGACACTCTGCACATTGCATGACCTCTTCGGGAGAAGTGTCTGGTAATACCATGCCACATATACAGACCCATCCTTTTTGCACTGCAGGTACGCCAATGACAAGTGCATGTGCAGGTACAGACTTACTGACCACTGCACCTGCGCCAATCATGGCGTAGTTATCAATACGCACGCCACAAATAATAGTAGCATTTGCACCAATACTTGCTCCTTTTCCGATGAACGTTGATACAAATTTATCATGACGATTGATAAATGCCCGAGGCGTTTTAATGTTGGTGAATACACATGAAGGGCCAAGAAATACATCGTCTTCTATTTCCAGACCACCATACAACGATACAGAATTTTGTACCTTTACACGGTTTCCCATGCGTACACCGTCACCAATGAATACATTTTGCCCAACAGTACAATCATTGCCTATCTGCGCCCCTGCCATAATATGAGAAAAATGCCAGATTTTTGAACCGCTACCTATGGTGCATCCTTCATCAATGATTGCCGTCTTGTGTACAAAAATATTTTCAAACATGGTCTTATAGAGTAACAGAGCTTTTTGTGTCTAGGGAATCTTGGCATGCTTTTAGTACTCGCAATACCCGTAAACCTTCTTCGCCAGAAGTCTGGGGAGTATTGCGTGAAGTGACGCACTCCAAAAAATGTTTACATTCCTCCTGTAAAGGTTCCCTGTCTTCGATATCGATTATTTCTCCTTCGCCTTTTTCTCCGAACGGAAGTGATTCCTTCCAATCAACACTGTAGGGGTACACCACTAGTGGATTTTTTGCACAATCATCAAATATTGCCATTTTTTTTGATCCCACAACAACAAAACGTTGCTCCTTGATGGGATACAACCAACTAACATAAAAATATCCGTGTATACTGTCTGCAAACTCTAAATGTGTACTTGTGGTATCTGCCACTTTTTCCGAAAGCGTTGCACTTCCACTGCACAATACTCTGGTAGGCATGGATCCCGTCATGGATAATGCCAAGGAGAAATCATGAGGAGCAAAACTCCATAGACTATTTTCTTCTGTACGAAACTTACCGAAATTTAATCTTTGTGCATGAATGTATCGCAATTTTCCAAGTATTCCTTCTGTTAAAAGTTCTTTGATTTTGACAACAGCAGGATGATATTGCAATACATGTCCAACCATCATAATACGATTATTATCTTTCGCTAAATCTACCAATTGCTGTGCCTCGTCTACTTTAAGGGTCATTGGCTTTTCCACAAACACATCTTTTCCTGCCTGCAATGCTCTATACGCAAGGGTAAAATGTTCCTTACTCGGTGTAGCAATCATTACTGCGTCGATGGTACTGTTATTTAAAATAGTATCCACATTTTCTGTACATATGATATTTGCATACTGAATACGCATATCCTCTATTTTTTGTGTATCGGCGTCACATATCGCAGCCAAGTTTCCAGACGCATGTATCACACGAATAATATTTTTTCCCCAATGGCCCGCCCCTATAACAGCAACAGATGTCATAAATGTATTTTACACATGTGCGACGTCTAAAAACTGTTTTTCTGTCTTTAGTGGCAACTGGACCTGGGTCTATATAGGTTTATTACACTGATTGCACCATATACCCGATAATTTTGATACTTTTTTGCAATGTATCAACATTGGGAATTTCCCTTCTGCACAAAGAATAATCAATAGGCTTTTCCGTCACTTTTATGCGTACAGGAGATGATCCGTCGGAAACAATAGGATGAATATGCATAGTGTTAAATCGCTCAAAATGACAATGTGGACCCCATAAACTGTATTCTCTACTCTCTTCTTTGTATGTCACTTGGATAATTCCCGACTCTGGTCCTGCTACATACAAGATTCCCCTTATTTCACCTACAAAAGAAAATTCTATCGTATTGTGTGAATCTATATGTATATATGCATATTCTTGAAAATGACCAACAAGCATATGATTAGGGTATACAATATGTTCTTTTTGAACTAAATGTATCTGCTGTATGGCACTATCTTTACAATGTAATGGCTCTTTTTGTATTTTTGTCATATTACTCTGCAACGGGATACTCTGTAATATAGTACAGAATGCAGGAAATATTTTTTCTGCAAGATACTTTCCACCATCTTTTGTCTCATCCGTATGTGCATCATCCCTAAAAATCTGTTCATGGGTTTTTTCCCGAGAGGCAAATTCCTTTCGGAGGATACATCCAGCATCAATAATAGGAATATGGTAGCGCTCCGCAATCATATTATATTCTTTCCTAATATGCTCAATATCTTGAAAATTTCTTAGATGAGAATGAATAATACAAATTTGACAATTTATCGCTAGAAGCTTTCGAATAATGGTCTCTAGCGTTTCTCGTAATAGTGTCAGAGAAACCTGATTACTATCAGAAATACTGTAATCAAAAAAGCACACATCAGGATGGTGATCCAGAATTTTTTTTTGCATGAGAAACAATCCCGTCATAGAGGTGACACCTCCAATGCCTGCGTTAATTTCCTTATGCTCTTGCTGCGATACGTCGCAAATACTCTTGTGTAAATATGGCCTAAAACCATTACCTTGTGCCGTAACACTACTTCCCATATATGCAATGGTACATTGTTGTGATGATAATTTTTTCTGCAAATCCCCGAGTCCTCCATGTACCGCAATACATTCATTTATATCAGTATCGTTTTTGATATGACATTGAGATGTGTCGATTGAAACGGAAGGCTCACAATACTCTTCATACTCTTTAATAATATCTTCAACTGGACCTATTTTTACGATTTTTCCATTCTCTAACCATATAACTCTGTCACAAAGACCTCGTATTCTACTCATATCATGACTGACTATCACTACTGTTACGCTGCTGCGGATCAATGCTTCCATACGCTGCTTTGCTGTATTTTTAAATGCCATATCCCCCGCTGAAAATACTTCATCCAACAGCAGAATCTCAGGACTGGTATGAATGGCTATCGAAAAAGCTAATCTCTGACTCATACCGCTAGAGAGTTGGTACGGATACATATCAGTAAACGCTTGTATTCCTGCAAACTCAATAATGGAAGAGACCACGTTTCGAATATCCTTTTGTTGCATGCCGTACAAAGAACACGCAAGAAAAATATTATCTATAATGGTTAGACGATGTCGCAAGCCTGCGCTTAAATTCATAAGAGAAGTCACAGTACCTTGTACAGAAGCACTCCCCTCATCTGGATGTAAAATCCCTGCAATAATGCGCAGTAATGTACTTTTCCCTGATGCGTTTTTTCCAATAATACCCAAGACCTCTCCTTGATTCACCTGCAATGATACGTCAGACAAGGCCTGCAGACGTCTTGTACTATTGCGTTTATGCCCCGATGGTACCAAGTCTGCCATACGCGAAAGCATTGTCGCGTCTGTTCTGGTATGCACAGTAAACGCTTTACTTACGTGGCGAAGATCAATAATAGGATCGTTCATAGTCGTTCCACAAGGGAGGGTCGTATATAAACAAAAACAGTGTATCCGAAAATAAGGGACAGAACTGTAAATCCTGTAAATGCCCCGAATTGTGATAAAGAAGGAATTTCATGATATATTAACAATTGTCTTGAAAGGTGAATCATATAATATATCGGATTGAATTGACTGAAAAATACCCCTGGCCCATTGGGAGTTGGCACATAAAAAATAGGTGTAGCAAACCACCATGCACGAGTAATCACAGACCATATTTGTTGAATATCACGGAATAAGACATATAGACTAGAAAGGAAAAAACCTACACCAAGCGTAAAAAGAAATCCTAGAATGAGCACAATAAAAAATAGTGGTATATACATTGGTTCTACTGCATACCAATACATAAATGCTACAAATAAGATCAGCTCTAAAATATGGGTAAAAAATGTATAGAGTACCGCAGATAGCAGTAAAATTTCTAATTTAATAGGTAAAGACTTAATCAATGCCGCATTCGAAGAAAATACCATCATACAACGCGATGAACCTGTAATAAAAAAGTTCCATGTGATGATTCCTAGTAACAAATACAATGGATAGTGTTCCACGTCTCCACCTAAACGGGAGCGAAATACAAAGAGAAGAATACTAAACAAGAAAAGCGGACCTAATATGTACCATAAAATACCTAAGATACTATTTTCATTTTGCAATTTAATATTTGCTTTTGTTAGCTGGTAAAGCAGCGTTATATCTTTGCGTAATTGCAAGAGCATAGCAGTAGGGTAGCACAATTTTACTTCCGTCCTTTTCTTTTTCTCCTCATCCACGCAAGGCCAGAACCAGCACCTGCAGCAATCACCACAACAGCTGCAGGACCTGTGTCACCGATGGGAGCAGTTCCTTGAACAAGGGGCTGTAATTGTGCCAAAGGAAGTTGGAAGTTAGGGTTAGGGGTTAGGGGGTTGGGGGTAGGATTAGGGTTAAGGTTTGGGAAGTTGAACTCTCCTGCTACTTCTGTAGGTTTTTGTAGAGTTTCTATTCTGCAATACATACCACAACCATCACCTGCTTGCCTGTTTCCATCATCACAAAGCTCTGTAGAATCTAGAATGCCATCTCCGCAACGTGCAATGGAACAGTCCTGTCTGCAGTGTGCGTCTGGTGTATCTGCATTATCTGAACCTTCGTCACACTCTTCCCCTGCGTCTAGTTTTTTGTCTCCGCAGAAGAGTGAGAAGATACGACAATTTTTACATTCATACGGAAGGGAAGTGTCATGCGTAGATTGCTCACACTGTTCTCCAAGTAATGTCTGAACAACACCATCTCCACAGATACCAATCTCTAGTAAACAGGAAGTGCTACATCCGTCATTGTCTCTGCGGTTACTATCATCACATTCTTCATTCTTTTCTAGGATTCCGTTTCCGCAAATAGAAGCTGCAGCAACGAGGGTAATTTTTTCCTCTGTACATGTCGTAGAACATCCGTCTCCGTCATCAGTATTTCCATCGTCACATTCTTCGTTCATTCTATTATCAATAATATTGTCTCCGCATGTTGGAACGGTGCAATTTGTTCTACAGAAGTTCGGCTTATCTGCGTTATTATTACCATAATCACATTCTTCACCATTTGTGAGAATAGTATCTCCGCATTGTGGTCCTGTTCCTGGTTCTAGGTGGCATTCTATGGAACATCCATCATTGTTGGATACATTTCCATCATCACACTGTTCTCCGTATTGTAACTTTCCGTCCCCGCAGACAGGTGTAGATGGATCTCTGGTATTTTTTGGATTTTGATTATTGTCATAGCCGCCTCCACTGTCATATCCGCCTCCGTTCGTGGAACCAATATTATCTCCTCCTGTGTTTCCTCCTCCGTTTGTAGACCCACCACCACCTCCAGAGGTGCCGCTACGTGTTTCTGTTTGACATACAGAACTGCATCCATCGTAATCTGTTAGGTTTCCATCATCACACTGTTCAAATGATTGGTTTTTGGACCCGTCTCCACACACTGGTATGTATATCTTTTGTGCGGAACTTTGTGATACCTGCGATGAAGCAAAACTGAAAGACTGAGAAGTACTAGAGGTATTTGCAGTGCTAGAAGTACTAGAAGCGTTCGATGTACTAGAGGCATTAGAAATGCTAGAAGTATTCGACGCAGAACTTGATGCACAGACAATTGCAGGACATGCACATGCCTCTGTCGTTACCGTTGTATCATACGTACATCCTTGTGGTGGAGTATCGCATGTTGGGGTACAGGACTCTTCTACGCTCTTCGCTGTACATTGTCCTTCACTACATTGCCAGTCTGTGCACTCTTTGCCACAAGACTGCAAAGTGCTGCTATATGCACATGTATTATCACAAGTGTCATTAGGGCAATCTGTATCTACTGTGCAGTCATCTCCTCCGGGATCGATACAGAAAATAGTTCCACAGCCAGTCGGACAATTGTTTGCATCTGCTGGAATATTGACGTAAAAACATCCATCATTTGGAGCAGGACATTGCAATGTAGGGCATCCGCCGCCGCCAGATCCACCAGTATTTGCACCTCCGTTTTCTCCGCCATTATCGGATGGGTAGGGTGTATTGTCAGTAATCTCACAGTATTGTGGATCTGAAATCTGTTCCAGCTCTTCCAGAAATTTCTCAGGGTCGTCTCTGTAGTTTGTTGTAGGGGACAATGTAAAGCACTCACTTCCTGTTGGACAACAGAGCACCTCTGCATAATAACATTCATACGATTCACATCCACACTCATTCTCTGCTCCAGGAATTTCTCTACAGTTAGGGCTTGTATCGAGGTTATACCTATCCGTATTTTCACATTGAGCATCTCTTTCACAGTTTGGCTCTTCGTCGTCTGGACATTCGTACTGACAGGGATTTATTGGGCAACCATTATCGTCGATATCGCTATCAATTGCACTACATCCTTCGGGAATGGGGGCACAAAAAGGTAAGGAACAAATTGGGCCACAAGACTTAATCCCTCCACAAGCAGTGACACATCCGTTGCTATCTACACTATCGGATGCATAGGTACAATCTTCTTTTTTGGGGCACTCAGGTTCATTTGTGCAGGTAGGAGGATCTGGTGGATCACCATCACCACAGTCTTCTCTACAAGATGGGAAGCAACCATAATCGCCATTAGCAATTCTTTGTTGACAGGCTGCATCACAAGGATACGGGGGGTCAATACAGATTACTGCTGCTTCGTCTGCATCACAGACTCCGTCTCCGCATCCACCACATTGCGCTGAAATAATCGGATCGTTTGTGCAATTACCACTGGATGCATTACAAGAATCCGTTGTACAAGAGTCTCCGTCACCACAGTCCTTTGTGGTATTGATACATACTCCATCACTACAAGAGTCTGTTGTACAAGAGTCTCCGTCTCCACAGGTCATGGCAATAGCTTTACATACACCTTCGCTGCAATAGTCAAAGGTGCACGCATTTTTATCATCACAGACCATGCCTGCACAAGGATCATTTGATGGATTGGAATTACCACAGCATGTATCACATGCGCCACCAAAGCATTTTGCACAGACGGATGGTGTAAAGATTCTACAATCATCTGGTGATGGCGGGACGTAAGGGCAAGATTCAATACATTCGCCACCAGAACATAGCCCAATACAAGAAAGGCCATCAAATTCACGTGCAGGGCAATCACTATCAGATGTGCATTCTGGTGGCTCTGGTTCTTCTGGGTCTTCAGGGTTATCTGGGTTATCTGGATCGTCTGGGTTATCTGGAGAATTTGGATCTGATGTAGGGGTATCCGGAATACACCCCTTCGTAAAGGGGCACTCCATTGCATCTCTTATTGCATTGCAACAATCATCATAATTATCAGCACACGTACGTTCCCCTGCATCATTTGTCACTGTCAGTCCGCCATTTGAATAATCAAAATCAAAATCTGCAGTACACGCAAATTCACAATCACTGTCATAACCACATGCAGTCATACAATTATTTCCAGCACCCTGACATTGCAATTCACACAATGATGAATGTGCATCATTTGGATCGTTTGGATATACATCACAATAATCCATACATGGTGATAAACAACTATCACGAGCAGGTTCGCATGAAGAGCAAGCGTCTGCACAATCAGGATTTATAATATCTCCAATATGCGTACCTTCGGGACACTCTGGATCATCTTCCGGATCGTTTGGATTGTTTGGGTTATTAGGATCGTTTGGATCTTCAGGATTATTAGGATCGTTAGGATCGTTAGGATCGTTTGGATCTTCAGGATTATTAGGATCGTTTGGGTTATTAGGATCGTTAGGATCGTTAGGATTATTAGGATTGTTTGGGTTATTTGGATTGTTTGGGTTATTTGGATTATTAGGATCGTTAGGATTATTAGGATTGTTTGGGTCTTCAGGATTATTAGGATCGTTAGGATTATTAGGATTATTAGGATTGTTTGGGTCTTCAGGATTCAGGGGTGGATTAACATCACAATTTGGATTCATACCATCATCTATACGATTCCCTCCCGAATCAAAACAAGGATAACAAAATGCCTCACTGCAAAAGCTGCCTGTAGAACATAAACTATCATCGGGAGCATATCCGTCACAGTAAGAGAAACCAAATGGACTTTCCATGCATGCCCCTCTTGAACAATCGTCCCATACACAATCTGCATTAGGATCATTAGGATTTTTTGCAGGATCGCATTGTGTGTATGCGTAATAGTCAAGGACACAATCCGCATTGCATTTTTCTCCTGGCAATGGATTATTCATTTCATCTCTTGGAACGCATACGTCTGGACACCCTACAATCGCTGCAGAAAATTCATTTGGATTTTTATCCTGCAGGATAATTACCATTGCCACCATTGCAGCAAGTCCGCCAATTAGAAATACTTTCAATCTCATTGTATTGGATTCTAGTAGACAAAAAGATCAAAACCTATTGTTTTGACTTGTGCAAACAATGTATTTTGTATCTTGTATTTTGAATGACGTATACAGACCTCCACTACCACTGAAGGATAACCGGACATTAACGATGTTTTCTCTTCCTTCTCATCCACGCAAGTCCAGAACCAGCCCCCGCAGCAATAACAACAACAGCGGCAGGACCAGTGTCGCCTATGGGTGCTTGTCCTTGTATAAGTGGTTGGAGTTGAGCAAGGGGGAATTGCGAAGCGAATAGATTTGAGACTTGAGATGTGGGAGAAGGAAGTGTTGGGAATAAGATGTCTTGAGCTCCGCCAGCTGTAGAGGAGAACTCTCCTGCAACGAGGTTGGGCTGTGAAGAGATTTGTGATGATTGTTGATCGGACGGGGCAGCTGCATTGAGGGTTTGTCCTTCTGCGAGCTCGATTCTGCAATAGCGGTCACAGCCATCATGATCTCTGCGGTTGCTGTCGTCACATTGTTCTGCCTGTTCGAGGATTCCATTTCCACAGAGCGGAAGGGCTGCAACGATTGGATTGGTGTTGTTTTCTGTGAGTACAGTGATTTCCAAGAGGCAGTTTGTACTACAGCCATCATTGTCGTTTGCGTTTCCGTCATCACATTCTTCTCCTGTATCGAGGGCTGCGTTTCCACAGAGTGTTATGAGTGTTGGAGTTGAAGCAGGTGTGTCGTCTGTATTGTCGGTAACAATCGTAGTTTCTGTGCGACAGGTAGCGCTACAGCCGTCGTTGTCGTTTGGGTTTCCATCATCACATTGTTCTCCACTGCGGTCATCCACGATGCTGTCTCCGCAGTATGGTGCGGTGCAGTCTGGACGACAGAAGTTTGGTGCGTATTGGTTGGCAAGACCGTAGTCACATTCTTCTCCGTTGGTGAGGATGGTATCTCCGCATGTTGGAGCTGTTCCTGTTTCAAGGAGGCAGGTGGAACTGCAACCATCAAAGTTATTTATGTTTCCGTCATCACATTGTTCTTGTTGTTGGAGGATGGTGTCTCCACATATTGGAGGGTTATCACTCTTGGTACTACGCGGCGTTCTGTTGTTTTCGATTCTGCATGTAGAACTACATCCGTCTCCTTCGATGATGTTTCCATCATCACAGGTTTCAAAGGATTGGTTGATGAATCCATCTCCACAGATGTAGGGGGCTTTGGAGGAAGAGTTTCCTCCTGTTGTGGAACCTGTGTCTCCACCAGTGGTTCCTCCTGTTGAACCGCCTGTTGTTCCACCTGTTGTGGATCCTGTATCTCCTCCTGTTGTACCGCCAGTGGTTCCAGAGGTTGATCCACCCGTTGTGGAACCTGTGTCTCCTCCTGTAGTACCGCCAGTGGTTCCACCTGTTGTTCCAGAGGTAGAGCCGCCTGTTGTACCCATAGCACTTACACATTCACTTTTAGTTTTATAGCATCCTCCTTCCACAAACCCTGAACTTGTCAGTTCTATAGCACAGGAATTTCCACCTGACCCTGAGGAGCAATACTGGAAGACAGAAGCAATTGGGCCAATACTTGCGTTCGAAGACGCACTGCTATTTCCTTCACTACAAATAAGTGGCGGACATCCACATTGAGGAACATCTGCAGCTAGGTTGTACAAACACCCTTCGGGAGGAGTTGCACAGACCGGTGTACATGCTATTTCATAGGTATCATTCATACATGCCCCCTCAACACACTGCCAGTTAGCACAACTTTTAGCGCAAGATTGTAATGGATCATAATAACTACATTCTTCACCGCAGATATTTGCTGGGCAATCACTTGCTGTCGTACATGAACCCCCAGGTTCCTGTGAACAGGACTGTGTTCCACAGCCAATAGGGCAATCGTTTTCGTCTGTTGGAACATTGATATATTTGCACCCTTCTTTGGGTGCGGTGCATTCGATGATCAGACAAGAAGTAGGTTGTGATACAGAGGTAGAGGATTGACTGTTTGACGCCTGACTAGCCTGACTATTAACTGCCTGACTGGATTGACTACTTGTTTGTGGCAATGTTGGTACGCACTGGGCACTGCATTCTTCCAAGGTTCCATAGCAACTTCCTCCAGACATCTGTGCTGTCATTTCCTCTACGTATTTATCAGGATCCTCTTCGTACGTGACGGAAGGAGATCCTCCTGTTGTGGCACATCCCCCATCTTGACAACACACTACTGGAGCAAAATTCACACATTCAAATGTTGAACATCCACAATCGTCCGTTCCTGTGGTTCGGCAATTATTTGCATTCGCGTAGCGGTTATTCGGACAAGCTTCCGAACCTGTGGAGCATTTTTCTGGCTCTTCTCCACATGTGTATCCGCACGTTGTACATCCGTTGGCGCTTGTTTTATTGTCAGCAACACAGCCTTCCGGAATAGGTGCACATATAATGGCATACGGACACTTGGGGTCACTCGTCCCTGGGCCTGTTCCTGGTCCTGGGCCTGTTCCTGGTCCTGGGCCTGTTCCTGGTCCTGGAGGATCTCCACATGCTCCACATCCAACAAGGCATCCATTATTATCAAATGTTTCAGGCCCGTATGTATAACAATTTGTAGGGCACACTGGCTCATTTTCACACGTGTTACATTGTGCAGATTTTATATCTATATTCTGACACCCATTTTCGCTATCACAGGAATCTGCAGTGCAGCTATCGGAGTCATCACAGGATTTTGTAGCATTTACACAAGATCCTCCGCTGCAGGAATCTGTGGTACATGCATCTCCGTCATTACAATTCATCGGTGCATTTTTACACACGCCATCTGTACACGAATCCGCTGTACAAGCATCTCCGTCATTACAATCAACACCATCACACGGATCTGCTGGAGGGGCACAACAACCACCGCAATAATCGGCACCGCAAAATGCCGTTGCACAATTGAATCCCACACAACTGGTAGGCTTATCAAACTTGGGCGCAGGGCAAATACCACCCAGTTCCGTAATATCATTGACGCATGTATACGACAATGATCCCTTTTTATATGTTCCATAGCAGTTGTCTCCGCAGTGATTATTATCCATAGTAAATGTACAGGATTCACTTCCACTACATTCAGAGCAGCTTCCTGTGCATACATACTGATCTCCATAATACATATCACTCATTTCTGGATAATTAGGATCGTATGCAGGAGGATTGGCTTTATTTTCAAGGTAGCCTGCATACCCTGGGCAGTTGGTTCCGTATACGGCACTGATAATCTTTATTATTGTTCCTGTCGGACAGGAGATCGTTGTACTTTCCCCCTCCCACAAAACAATATTGTCCGTACCCTCTGTGCATTCGCCCCCCGTACATCCAGTCGCACCCATTCCACCTTCATCTTCTGGTAACCCTTGTCCTCGCAAGATATCTGTAGGATCTATCTGTGAAAACACAAATATGCTCACGATCATCAAAAGGAGAAGTCCCGCCGAATATATATATTGTTTTTGCATGATTATGATTTACGGCGTCGTTTTTTTCGTACCCATGCTAAACCAGAACCTGCACCTGCCGCAATAATAGCAACAGCTGCGGGTCCCGTATCTCCTATAGGAGCGGTGCCCTGAATAAGTGGTTGAAGTTGGGCAAGAGGAAGTTGGATGGGAATAAACGGTGTACTTTGAGGGAAATTAATATTCTGTTCTGCAGCAATAACTGTAACACCTGGTTTTCCTTCTTCTACTCTACAATACGCATCACATCCGTCGTTATTTTTGCGATTCCCATCGTCACAGAGTTCTGCGGAGTCTAAAATGGCATCTCCACAACGAGAGATGGAACAGTCTGGCCTACAGTGTGCATCAGCGTTTGTAGAATTTTGATCTGCGTCATCACACTCTTCTCCTGCGTCTACATTTCCATCACCACAAAACAATGATACAAATCTGCACTCTTCACATGTATATGGAAGGTCTGCATTGTGTACACTTTGTTCGCATTGTTCTCCCATAAGTGTCTGAACGATTCCATCACCACAAATACCGATCTCCAGTAAACACGAAGAGCTACATCCGTCCCCCTCTTTGCGATTACTGTCGTCACATTCTTCGTATTGCTCTAGAATTCCGTTTCCACAAATAGAAGCTGCGGCAACGATAGGCGGTTCTTTTGGCTCAAAAATACACTGTACATTACAGCCGTCAAACTTATCCATATTGCCGTCGTCACATTGCTCTCCAATCGTCACGATACCGTCTCCACACTGTGGCGCTATTCCTGGCTCTAGCCGACAGTCCCATCCACAGCCATCACCATTTGATGTATTTCCGTCATCACACTGTTCGCCGTATTGCAGCCGAAAGTCTCCACATACAGGAGGTGAAAGATCGGGCGTCCCTGGTGGGATATATGTTATTGGTCGACTAATGGAACTCCCTGAATACTTCTTCTCTTTTTGACAGGAAGAATTGCATCCGTCGTAATTCAACACATTACCATCATCACATTGTTCGAAGCCTTGGTTTACTGATCCATCTCCACAGACTGGCGCATGAAGTGCAGAATATGCACTGGAAGCACTGCTATATTCGTATGATGTATACGAAGAAAATCGTGAGGAAAAGAAAAAGGAAAACGCAGAAGACACTGAAGCAACAGTCTTCGTCGATGATGTAGAAGAATGCACAGAGAATCCAGAATATGTAGATGACTGCAAAGATAATCCAGAGGACTGTGAAGAATGGTCAGAGAATCCAGAATATGTAGAAGAAGCTTGCGGTGAATGTGTCGTAGATGCAGAACTGGAACTGTCATCACAAATAATCGGTGCACATTCACAATCTGCTACTTCTGCCTCAGTATCATATCGGCATCCCTCCTCTGGAGTTGGACAAATAGGATCTGGGTCACATTCTGCGCCACAGCTAGCCATACACTGATTCAGTGGGCCTCCTCCTGCGCAATTGCTACAAAAATTATTTATACAACAGTATCCTGCAGGTGTTGAACTTCCTCTGCTCGATGATGGTGTGCTAGACGTTGGTGTACTGGAGTTTGGCTTACTGGAATTCGAAAAAGAATGTGGAGTGCTAGATGTAGGTCTGCTAGAAGTTGGTCTGCTAGAAGTTGGAGTGCTAGATGTAGGATTTACTGGGCAACATCCGCCGCATCCATCCGTACCACAATAGGCAGTACGGCAATCTAGATCGCTACAATCTGATGTTGTAGGAGTGCACACCGCTATACATGAACCGTCTCCTTGGCAGTAACCTGTGCAGTCAGAATTGTTCACACTGCATTCATTGTCTGACTGACAGCCCGATGGTTGTGACGATGCTGCAGAACTTGGTGCTCTGGCGGAGCTAGCATTTGGTGGATTGCTTGGTGGATTTGGGTTGTTTGGTGGATCAGAAGTTCCAGGCGACCCTGAATCCCCCCCTGTAGTCGCGCATTGTGACCCTGCTGGGACCATGACACATCCACAGTTTGGCTGACTATTATCACACTGAACAGGCTCACAACAATTATCGAGTGCTGACTGACATTCTTCTCCATCTCCGCACTCAAAGAAGTCGCTATAACATGTAGAACATGATGGAGGAACACATACAAATTGCTCTTGCAACTCTTCACCTTCTGCGCACTCATCTGGTTCTTCTTCTTCATCTTCTTCTTCATCTTCTGTACCTCCATTATCACCACCATTCCCTCCACCAGATCCTGACCCTCCTCCACTACCATTTCCTCCTCCAATACTTGTTCCTCCTCCACCAGGGGTATTGCCACCATTTGGGGTATTTCCACCGCCCCCACCTCCAATAGGTGCCGTTGAGTAATCTACACATTTAAAGTAGTAACATGTGTCTTCGGAAAGGCCTTTTTCCTCTGCCTCTTTTATACACTTTGCAAGGTCCCCTGGTAATGGGTCTGTCTTTTCACATCCTTTAGGACAACATTGTGCCGAATTCTCACACATTACCAACCCACTATCACCTCCACACACTGCAGAAGTGCAACTTTCACCTGTCGTCTGATCAACACATTGGGCTGTACATAAGTGAACTTCAATTGCATTGCCACCACCTGCCTTGTCTCTACATCCTTGAACACAGTCATAACAAGAATCTCTTAATCCACAGAAGTTATTACATTGTGCTTGGGCTTGGTCTCCGTAATCGACGACAAGGAACATACCACCTTGTGCACAAGTGGCAAATCGAGAGTCTACATAACCACATGTATTATTCGGCCCTACTTCGTTACAACAGTACGCAGCACATCCTGCAGGGATTTTCTCTGCAGCTATAAACCGTGGAAATAATTGTGCAAAGAAATTTCGCATAGGTGATACCGCAACCGATAAACAAGGGTCTTCGGGTGCTTGATACGGACAAAAACTGTCTTCTTGGTTTCCTATATCGGTGGAGTCAACACAGGTATATGAAAGCGTTCCTTTTTTGTACGTTCCATAACACGTATCTCCACAGTGATTATTATCCATGGAAAATGTACATGACGACTGTCCGTTACAGTCAGAACATGCTCCAGTACATTCGTATTGATTGCCGTAATCAATATACGATCCCATTTCTCCATCAATACCACTTGGATCACTGGGGCTATCATCATACCCAGGACAATTGGTTCCATAGATAGCATCTGTTATCTGAATAACCTGATTTCCAGAACAAGAAATGTCTATTGCATCTCCTTCATTCATGATGAGTCCGTCACCGCCACCTGGACATGCACCACCTATGACGCAATCAGGCCTATCATCTTGAAATTCATCTTCAGGATAAAATTGCCCCTTTAAAACATTGTCTTTTTGAAAGACAAACATCATCACAAGAAGAACAAAAATTCCACCGACGAAAAACTTTTTGTAATACATTCTTATGAATTCTAATAGACACACGACGTTCTACCTACTCTTTTGACTTGTTGCCAAGCATAAGTTGCATTGTACTTATGTTTTGTTGTAATACACTATTTTTTTTGACGCTTCCGTCGTATCCACGCAAGACCTGAACCAGCCCCCGCAGCAATGACAACAACAGCGGCAGGGCCAGTGTCGCCTATGGGTGCTTGTCCTTGAATAAGTGGTTGGAGTTGAGCAAGGGGGAATTGCGAAGCGAATAGATTTGAGACTTGAGATGTGGGAGAAGGAAGTGTTGGGAAGAGAATGTCTTGTGTTGTTGCAAAGGAGAACTCTCCTGCAACAAGGCGCGGTTGTTGGTTGGACGGAGCGGCTGCATTGAGGATTTGATCTTCTGTGAGCTCGATTCTGCAATAGCGGTCACAGCCATCTTTGTCTCTTCGGTTGCTGTCGTCACATTGTTCTGGTTGTTCAAGGATTCCATTTCCACAGAGCGGAAGGGCTGCAACGATTGGATTGGTGTTGTCTTCGGTGAGGATTGTGATTTCCAAGAGGCAGTTTGTACTACAGCCGTCGTTGTCGTTTGGGTTTCCGTCATCACACTCTTCTCCTGTGTCGAGGGCTGCGTTTCCACAGAGGGTTATGAGTGTTGGATTTTCTTCTGTGTTGTTGGTGATGATCGTAGTCTCTGTGCGACACGTAGCGCTACAGCCGTCATTGTCGTTTGCGTTTCCGTCATCACATTGTTCTCCACTGCGGTCATCTACGATGCTGTCTCCACAGTATGGTGCGGTGCAGTCTGGACGACAGAAGTTTGGTTCGTATTGGTTGGCAAGACCGTAGTCACATTCTTCTCCGTTGGTGAGGATGGTATCTCCGCATGTTGGAGCTGTTCCTGTTTCAAGGAGGCAGGTGGAACTGCAACCATCAAAGTTATTTATGTTTCCGTCATCACATTGTTCTTCTTGTTGGAGGATGGTGTCTCCGCAGATGGGAGGGTTATCACTCTTAGTACTTCTTGGCGTTCTGTTGTTTTCGATTCTACATGTAGAACTACATCCGTCTCCTTCGATGATGTTTCCATCATCACAGGTTTCAAAGGATTGGTTGATGAATCCATCTCCACAGATGTAAGGAGTGGAAGTGGTTTGAACTGGTTGATTGTTGGAGGATTGTGCAATGGACGATGCTGCAGATTGTGCAATGGAAAATGTTGAAGATTGTGCGAGAGATGAAGCACTAGAAGACGGTGTTGCACCGGATTCGGTACACATATTCAGACATTCATCTTTTGAAGAGAAGCATTCAATGTCTGCTATCCCTGTAGAAGCTACCTCAAAAGCACAGAGTTCTCCATTTGTTTCTTTGCAACAGAACTGGAAAACAATGTCACAAACACCACCACTGGTACATGCCGTTTCTTCATCTTCACATGTTAGCGGTGGACATTCGCATTCACCGACTTCTGCAGTGATGTCATAGGAACATCCTTCGGGAGCGGCACCACAGACAAGAGTACATTCTTCTTCCTCTGAAGAATTTGAACAAGAGATGGTTCCACAACTGGTTGGGCAATTGTTTTCATCTCTTGGGGTGTCTTTGTAGTAGCATCCATCATCTGGAGCCGAGCAGGTAATGGGTGTGCACGTTGGAACAGAGGATTGGGAGACAGAGGCTGCAGAGGCAGAGGATTGTGAAACGGTAGTGGAAGATTGTGATGCAGTAGATTGAACACTGGTTATCTGACTAATCTGACTACTTGCTTGAGTGGGAGTGGAGGTGGGAGTAGAAGTGGGAGTAGAAGTGGGAGTGGAGGTGGGAGTAGAGGTAGGAGTGGAAGTTGGAGTGGAGGTGGGAGTAGAGGTGGGAGTAGAGGTGGGAGTGGAAGTTGGAGTGGAAGTTGGAGTGGAGGTGGGAGTAGAGGTGGGAGTGGAAGACGTTGGAGTGGAGGAAGTGCCACCACCACAATCAGCGATACAGACTGGGAAGCAACCAAAATCACCATTCGCAATTCCCTGTTGGCAAGCTACGTTACAAGGATACGGAGGGTCAACACAAATTACTGCAGCTTCGTCTGCATCACAGACTCCGTCTCCACATCCACCACATTGCGCAGAAATAATCGGATCGTTCTTGCAATTACCGCTGGATGTATCGCAGGAATCGGCAGTACAAATATCGGAATCATTACATGATTTTGTCGTATTGACACATGTTCCATCACTACAAGAGTCTGTAGTACATGCATTGCCGTCGTCACAGTTCATCTCATCGCACGACGGCGGAAGTATGCCTATCGGAACACACATCGGCCAACCACAGGCCAGATCTGTATCATTACCCCCTGGGTCACAAGAGGGAAACGGATTTAATAATTGATAATACAGAGGACATCCTTCACATACAGGTGCACATTCTTCTCCACTGAAGAGCGTTAAGCATACTCCACAGTCAGCTTCCAATGGTCCGTATACTGACACTTGTGCAGGCGAAGTCACTGAACTTCTGTTTTGCAGAACGACAATCAGAACTATAAGAATAGTAATGCCTCCTGCAAAAAACTTTTTGTAATCCATTCCCATGAATTCTAATAGACAAAATTATCAAAACCTACTCTTTTGACTTGTGCAACAGTAAAGATCCATTCTGCTTATGTTTACACCTCTATCTCTTGATCCCTCTCTGGCATGATCACTTCCAAATTTGGAAGAACATGTGTCAAACGATCTGCAAATGGCTGCATCTGTGTTTCTTCTCCGTGTACCAAAATAATCTTCTGGAGTCCTTCTATGGCGTACACGTAACTGTCTAAGTCTGACATGTCTGCATGACCAGAATATGCATTGATATATACCGTTTCTGCTTTTTTCTGATAGATCCTATCAAATATTTTTATCTCCGTAATTTCTGGGTCAATAATACTCCTTCCAAGGGTATGTTCTGCCATATATCCCACAGCCAAAACAGTATTTTTCTCATTTTCAATTTCATTTTTCAAATGATGACGAATACGACCCGCTTCGCACATACCACTTCCAGCCATAATAATCATCGGGCCAGGAGTACCGTTTAATGCTTTGCTTTCCTCCACACTATCTGTGTAGCGCACTAACGAGAATTGGAATGGGTTATGTGCTTTTGCAAGGAAGTTTTCGTACATCTCTTTGTCGTAACATTCTGGATGTTTCATAAATACATCCGTTACTCTGGTTGCCAGAGGAGAATCAATAACAATGGGAATTGCAGGAATTTCTTTTGCATCCCACAGGGTGTGCAAGTCATAGACAATTTCCTGTGTACGCTCCAAAGAAAAAGCAGGAATAAGCACTTTTCCGCCTCTTCGTGCCGTACGAACAATCACCTCTTGCAAGGCATGTTTAGCCGTTGTGATATCTTCGTGTGCACGATTTCCATAGGTACTTTCGCAAATCAGAACTTCTACAGGGGGCATGGCTGCGGGGTTTTTAATGATGGGAAGCATGCTGCGTCCAAGATCTCCACTGAATCCAATCATGCGCTTTTTATTATTTTCTTCTATTTCCAACACGACCATAGCAGCGCCTATGATGTGCCCTGCATCTAAAAATTTCGCACGAATACCTGGAATCACATCAAACCATTCATTGTAATTGCGTCCTGTAAAATGCTTCATACAGTCAATGGCATCTTGTTGTGTATACAAAGGTCCATCACATTCCATCATGGATTTTTTCAAATATTTACAGAAGAACTCTTCATCCTTTTCATTGATAAATCCACTATCTTGTAGCATCACTTCTGCCAAATCCAGCGTGGCATAAGTACAATAAATCTTTGCTTTGAATCCTTTCTTGGAAAGCACAGGAACACGTCCAACATGGTCTGCATGTGCATGACTAAGGATCATAGCGTCGATCTCCGATGGCTCGAAAGCAAATTCTGCATTCTTCACTGCAGCCTCTTGTCTATGCCCTTGAAACAAACCACAATCCAAAAGAATTCTTTTGGTTTTTCCATCCACTTCTATTTGGATTTCATGACAGCTACCTGTCACTTCTAGTGCCGCTCCATGGGGAATGATCTTCATTGTGCAATAGTGTAGCAGGCAATTACCTTCCTCACGAATAAAAAATATTCCTCGTCTATTTTAAAAATGCGACTGTGTACTCCTCTATAATTCTTCAGAAATATGACAAAATATATTATCACGATATTGGCTGTACTAAATGGATTTGGCAATGTGGCATTCGCACAAGAGCCGTCGAAAAGCAGCTCTGCGATGGAAGCACGAGTTTCTACCAGACGCGCTGAGCGCATCCGGCAAGAACAGAGCAATATGCAAATAGTACCTGCTCACACACAATCCATACTTTCTTCGTTGGAACTTCGACGAGAGCAACGCAGAGCACAGCGTCTGAGCAATGAACCGTTGCCCATCAAACGTGTGCTGGTCGATGCAGTCAATATGGAACGTGCCAAAATGGGGCTCTCTGCATTACGTTTCAATATACTCTTAGAAAAATCCGCACAGGCACATGCGCAGGACATGAAAACGCGTGATTACTTTGCCCATATAAATCCTGATGGATTGCATAGTCAACAACGCATAAAAGCGACGGGCTATGGTGTGATCAATGCACAGAAATGTCACTGTCATTACTCAGCACACTTCGGAGAAAACCTGGCAAAAGGACAAACAACAGTCAAAGAAGTTGTTCGCGACTGGATGGAATCCCCTCCGCACAGAGAAGCTATACTCGAACGAGATTTTACAGACATTGGTGTTGGTATTATTGATGATCTCTGGGTACTGAACTTTGGAGGAATTGATATTTCAGGAGTGAATGATTGACGATAAATATTTTGTTTGTATAATACTATTCTCTCAGTATGGTGCTGAGCAGATCTTTCAGTTTATCGTTGAATCTTTATCCCTTGAAAGGGTGCGCAATGAAAACAGAGCAATTACGGAAAAAAATCCAATGGATGAGTATTACCTTTGTCGTAATAATTAGTTTTTTATGGGCTTTTAGTGACATAACCGCATCTGCAGTTATTATCTCCATTGAGCCTGCTGGAGGTTTTTCAGATGAAGATCGGACATTCATCTCAAGTATGCATGTCACTGGTGGAGACCGAGAGCGTATTGCCAAAATATTTGCGAAGCATTTTCGTGTAGAAACTAGCGCAACACGGATGGAGTACAAATGGTGTATTGCAATAGATAGTGGCCACAAAATTCATATCAAAGATATACCACACCCATTTTACAAGATGGATATCTATCAAACTGGAATGATAAAAGTTATTCCGAATCCAAATATGGATATACCTAATAGTCACCTAAAAAAACTAGGTGATGCCATCTATTTGGCTCACAAAGATGAGTAAAGGATTCACAGATACACTGAAAAACCCGCAGACATTCTGCGGGTTTTTATGGAATAGTTTTTTTTCGTCACTGTTTCAGTATTCTCTTGTCCCTTTTTTCTTGATTAATAGAAAAGAGTACAAGGAGTACAAGGATTTCGAGGGTCACAAAGAAAAACGATCGTCTGGCCCGTCCGAACGGATTCATCCAATCAAACAAACTACTCTTTTCTTTGTACTCTTTTCAGTCTTTGTACTCTTTGTACTCTTTGCAGTCTTTGCAGTCCTCGTAGTCTTCGTAGTCTTTGTAGTCTTTGTACTCTTCGTAATCCTCGTCATCCTCGTCATCCTTCCTACAAATCCACCGACGAAAGCAATGCAGATTTCTCCGCAGAACTCAGTGGCCGAAACTCTCCTTTTTTTAATGTTGGATGCAGAGTCATAACGCGTGTACGACGCAAAGAAATCAGTGGAATTCCCACCTTCTGACACATACGACGAATTTGTCTGTTTTTCCCTTCTGTTAGGGCTATGGTAAATGTAGTATTGCCTGTTTTTACTACGGTTGCAGACTTGGTTTTTTCATCTTTAATCATAATACCTTTACGCATTTTTTCCAGCTGACCTTCTTTGACCTCTTCGTTAGACTCTACTTCGTATTCTTTCTCATGATCAAATGAAGGATGTGTAAGGCGATACGCAAGCACACCGTCGTTGGTAAATAGCAACAGTCCAGATGTTTCTTTGTCTAGCCTTCCAACTGGGTAGACTTTCCCTTGTAGTTCTTTTGGCAATAAGTCACGCACTGTTCGGTCTGGATGTTCATCGTTATCCACATTACTGGTGATATACCCCACTGGCTTATTCATAAGGTAATACATCATGTCTTGTCGATCTTTTAAGATCTTTCCATCTACCTCTATGGTATCTATTTGTGCATCTGCCTTCTGTCCAAGCAGCGCTACTTCTCCGTTTACTTTGACAAGACCTGCTTCAATGTACTCCTCTGCTTTTCTGCGAGAACATATTCCTTGAGCCGAGAGGATTTTCTGTAGTCTTTCGAGCATACAGGCAGTGTATACAATACCACCACTTCCGAGAAGTATTCTGGATACAAAGGCCGAATACTAAATGCAATCTTTGACATGCTTTCTTTAGCAGGTCATTGTTTCTGTTTTGATCCTCTATGCATAGAGTCCGATAAATTGAATAAATTTTTTATACAGATAAAACCCCTTACAATAGGAATAAAATCAATTCAGCTTCTTAAAAGAACCTATACGGCGTTTGGATCGGTAACGTTGAGTTTGAGTCGTTCAAAAATGATCTTTGCCGTTTCTGCACGATTAATAGCATCGTCTGGACGGAACGTACCTAGTTCTGCACCATTTTCGTCTGTGTCTCCACTAACGATTCCATAGAGATTTGCATACGCAATGTCTGCTTCAAAACGATGTCCTTGTACGTCTACAAAATTACTATACAACGGTAATACTTCGTCTTTGAATGTATCATGAATGATCGTAACAACCTCTGCACGTGTAGCTGATCTATTGAGATCTGCTGGAACACTTGGGTCAAGCATACGCACACCCATTGCCTCTCCACAGGCGACATACTTCTTTGACCAATGATTCGCTGCTTGTGGGTGTTTCGGTGTATTTGTACACTGTGCTTCATCTACCCCTGCAGATTCCATTGCCATTTTCAACGCTTCTGCGATGGTCACTTTATTTGCTGGACGATACTCTCCTGTTGGACGACCGTTGCTGTCTTTAAAACCAGAAACAATTCCCCACTCCGCAAGCGAAGCAACATATGGATTAAACCAATCTTCATCTGCTACATCACGAAATACGGGACCAGTAATATCTTGGAGTTGTTCGATCACATCGGAAAAGTCTGCAGCATTGGCCTGCTCCCAAACTTGCAGCTCACCTTGCAGTGCAACAATTTCATCAAAAAATGCGCCTGCAACACCAGTCAAAACTAAGAGTCCTAGAGTCATTCCTGTGATGAGTTTTTTTTGTAGTTTCATGTATGTATGTGGGTTTATGCAAATAGTATACAGTATTTTACTTTTTTTATCAATTACTCCTTTATTGGATCGGCAGTAGTTTCCTCTTCTTTCTTTGATTCTTTCGCAATATCTGCATCTGAGGCAATTTGTAATGTATAGGTAAATGTAGTGCCTTTTCCGACTTCAGACGACACGGTGATGTCTCCTTTTTGTAATTGCATGAAGTTCTTTGCAATAAAGAGGCCCAGTCCAGAACTACTTTCCGCACTGGTATTGGACTTCTTCACACCACTACGCGAGAAGAGGTTTGCCATCATTTCTTCGGTCATACCGTCTCCTGTATCCGTTACACGAATGACTCCCATGCCATTCTCCTCTGAGAGTGTTACGGTAATACCTCCTTTCTTCGTGTATTTAATAGCATTACTAATACTGTTGGTAATGGATTCTGCTGTCTTTTCCAAGTCTGCCAGAACCATAATGCCTTTCTGTTTTTCATCGATCTTCAGCGTGAGCCCTGCTTTCTTGGCAGCAGGAACGTAGTCACGAATTGCTCTTTCCGCAATGTCGCGTAGTGGTACAGCATGTCGGACAATGGTCACTACTCCTCTGTCTAGACGAGACACATTCAAGATGTCCATAATCAAGTGGTAGTTACTAATGTTTACACTGTGCAGCGTGTTCATGAGGTCACGGAGATCATCAGAGATTTCACCATAGTCACCGTCGAGAACCGACTCTATGTTCCATCGCATAGCGGTAATCGGTGCTTTGAGCTGATGGCTCACAATAGACGTAAAGTCTTTAAGCGCTTGGTTTTTCTCTTCTAAGGTTTTGTTCAATACGATGTTCTTTGCACTGATGCGAGCAAGTGTGGCGATCATGATCAATGTGAGAAACGTCATCATTCCACCAACGACGCTCAGGTTTCTTTTTACTTCATTCAGCAATGCAAATGCATCTTCCTTTGGCTGTTGCGCTACCACTACCCAAAGATGTTTTCCTACGGCAATAGGTAAAAACGTTGCGACCATCTCTTTGTCGACAGTGGGATCTGTATATTCACTGGTTTGTAACATTCCCTCATGTGCCTTTTCAATAGCAGGAATATCGATATACGATTTATTGATGGAATAACCCACCGTGATATCTGGATGCGCAACCAGTGCTCCGTCTTGGTCCAATAGAAGAATGTTTCCATTCACACCAAGGCCAATATTTTCTAGCCACTTAGAAATATGATCCACCTGATACTCAAATACGAGTACCCCTAAAAATGTATCTCCAGAAATAATAGGTGTGGCAATGGCTATTACTGGCTTATCTGGAAATTGTGAACGGATATAGAGACCAGAAATATACGGCCTCTTATTCTTTTTTACTTCATAAAACCATGTCCAACCTGCAAAGCTGGAACCATACAACCCTTCTGCTGTTGGAAATTCACTCCATAATTTTCCATCAGCATCCACCACAAATGCCCTGTGAAGCTTTGCATTACTCACCATGATCGCCTTCAAGCGTGAACGCATTGCCAGTTCATCTTTTTGCTCCACTGCGCTGATAGTTCCCGGAATAGAGGCGACAGCATGTGCCAGTTTTACATTTTGCTGTACATCTTGCACCAGCAACTGCGCCAAACTTTCTGAAGCGGAGATGTTTTCCTTTTCCACCAAAAAACGCACAGAGTCCGAAGACAACTGAAAACTATAAAAGCTCAGCAAGACAATCGGCAAGAACGCCGCCAAAAAAGGAAGGCTCCATTTCCATTTATGCAGACGCACTTCGGACTGAAGAACGCTTTCTGCGTCTGCCTCTGGGGACTCCTGCTCTTTGGTCATATTTGTTTATGTATCAAAGAATTATAGCAGAATTTTGATTTTTTCGCCAATACAGGAGATCTATGGTGTTCTTTTGGCTGTTGGAACAGACTTTTTGGCTTCTGTAAGGGGTAATCTCTATTTATAGAGTTTGATATTCACTTCCAGACCCCCATCTTCCGCATAAAGCGATCACACTAAAGCACTGCTTATTTTTCACCCCATTTAGCCATGGATAAAGATTCCCTCCACCCAGATACAAATTCTGACACTATAGATCGTGTCTTTAGTGACCCAGACACACTTCCTTTGCCTGATCCTGGCATTGCAGATTCTCTACGCTCTGTGTTTAAGCCAAAGCCAAAAGCACGCCGAAAAGATCAAAGCCATATGCGTACTATAGAGGAGGTTGAAGCACGAATGATGATGAGTGCAACAACTGGAGATGCGAGCACTGTAGAAGACGATTTTTCCTCTGATCAATTGGATGACCAGTGGACTGCCAAGTTATCCAACAAGAAGAACCACCTCGCCGCTCCGGAGAATGGACAACTAGAAATTGCTGGAAAAAGCCTTGTCGTCACTGCAGATGAGTTTGTACCGACGACTGAAAAACCAGTAATTGTCGAAGGAGAATGGACACCTGTCTCTACAAATTTTGAATCATTGATCATCAACACCAGAACATCTGGAGAGCTCAATCCAAAAAAAGGAAATGCTAATGACGGCATACAGTTTTTAGCAAATACCAAAGGTGCATTTATCATCAAAGACCTGTTGTCTGGTAAACAGATTGGAAGAAATAAAATAAATCTGACCGTAGGTGAAACGTATTCTTTCCGCGTTGAAGATGACGGTTCTGTCGTGCAATTTTCCATCAGTGACATGCAGGGAAATGTCATGGGGTCTGTCAGTGGAATGAGCACGAGCCATAATGATCAAAACTTTGTAAGCCTGTCGAATAACAGCGGAAAAGGTCATGCTGTCTATGACAATATAAGGATCGGATCTGTGGCAGAAAATATTGTGGAGAAAGAGATAATAGAAGACGATTTTTCATCCGATCAGTTAGATGACCAGTGGGTTTCCGAGCTTTCCCGTAAGAGAAACCACCTCGCCGCTCCGGAGAATGGCCAGCTGAATATCGCGGGGAAAAGCCTTGTAGTTACTGCAGACGAGTTTATCCCGACGACTGAAAAACCAGTAATTGTCGAAGGAGAATGGACTGCCGTCTCTCCGAACTTTGAATCGCTGATCGTCAATACCAGAACATCGGGGGAACTGGATTCTAAAAGAGGAAATGCCACTGACGGCATACAGTTTCTGGCAAATACCAAAGGAACTTTTATGATCAATGATTTGATGTCGGGTACACGAATCGGGAAGAATAAGATCAATCTGAATGTCAATGAGACGTATGCGTTCCGCATTGAAGATGACGGTTCTGTCGTGCAATTTTCCATCCGTGACATGCAGGGAAATGTCATGGGGTCTGTCAGTGGTATCAGTACCAGTCACAATGATCAGAATTTTATCAGTCTTTCAGACAAAAGTGGAAATGGTCATGCCGTGTATGACAATATATCCATCGGATCTGTGGCAGATGCGTTCTTCTCCGATCCCGATGCCGTTGCGCAAGCGTTGAATATCGATGCGCCTCAGGCAAAAGCAGTCGTACAACAGCTGAAAGAATATAAAGATCAGGTACTGCGCATCGGTGCAGCCAAAGATATTCTTTCGCTGATCGGAACAGAAAATATTCCCAAGAATGCCGTGTCGGTGATGGAGAATTTTGAATGGGAAGTGGGAGAAAAATACTGGGGATCACACGCTGCGACAGACCCTCGCTTGAATGGTGTTGCTTTTCACGGATATCATGATGAAGATATTTCTCGTAACGGGAAGAATTTGCTTGTATCAAAAAACGGATATCTTGACCCGTACATCACTTTCGATACACCAACGTATGTGCATGCGTTTTCGTTGGAACAGATGGCCGGAGGAGACACGGCATGGGTACGTATTACCTATGAGGACGGAAGTATGCACAGGGAAAACGTCGGAGGTGGTGGTACGTTTTTGGTAAATGCGAAAGTCACAAAGATCTTTTACGATCGCGGACGCAGTGACGCTGCATTTGGCTTTCGGGATGTGATTATTGCCGAAAGCAGTGCGGCACAAGAAGAGGAAGAACATAAAGCCATAGATGCTCTGTTCTCCGATCCCGATGCCGTTGCACACATACTGCCACCACAACACGCCGAGGCTACTACACCTCAACCTACATACGAAGAACTACAAGAAAATATTGATCAGATAAAAACTGCTATTTTAGAACGCGGAATGGAGGCAAGAATATTGGAGCAATCAACGACAGAAACATTTGATGTATGGGATCCGGATACAATGGTAAATATTAGGGGGACTTCCAGTATTTCTGGCGGACAATTGTATGTGGGAGCCGCGAGCATGGTTCAGCTGACACAGGTGCCTATACGCCAACAAGGTCAGGAGAAAATAACCACGATGCACGTCGAAGTGGGTGGTGATCGTTTTATGTGGAGATCAGGGGCAACACAGGAAAATGAGTATGCTGGACAAGCGGTGGATATCATCGCAAATAAGTACGTCGGTATGACGGGTCCACAAGGTGATAGTCATCCGCATGCGTATTACGTCAATGGTGTATATACCATTGTAGAAACAGAGAACGACGATGGTATTAAGCTTGTAATTACTGATCCTAACGGTAAGCAATATAATTTTTCCTACGGATTGCACGAAGCAGGTACCGAAGCACAGCCTACGCTGTATAGCGGAAGAGGGTCGTATATAGAAGATATTACTTTTGAGGTGTATTCCGACAAAACTCTTATAGAGCAATTGGGTGAAGCTCAACAGCATCTTGTAAATTTATACACACAAATTGTCAGTGAACAAGCAGGCATGCCAACTATTCAGGCAGGTGATACCCCTGAACAGCGCAAACAGTCACTGCAGGAGAAAAAGGAATATCTGCAAAATCAGATTAATGTTTTAACCTTACAGCAAATAGCTGTGCAAAATAATAATGGTACAGCCCAAGAATTGGAAGACTTACAAAACCAGATCAATACACTTAAACAGCAACTTGTGCCATATTCTGCTATGCATGTCAGTCCAGATCCATTACACAGCAATACCAGTGTTGTACAATTTATGAGTAATCACACCCAAACATACTTTGAGGTTCGTATGGATGGGCAACCGGGTATGGTTTATACACGCACAATCGAACATCCCACAGGAGAACAAAATGGTATGACAGAATTTAACATTGGAAGTGTCTATAACGGGGTCAATGGCTATGGCAACAAATTTGATATCTATATGTACAGTGATTCCAGTAAAACCGTCTTGCTGGATTCCATTCACGGACATTACACCGATGGTGTCGCTGTCGCTCAGAGCAATGGTGAATGGGGAACATTGGAAACAGGGCGCACTGTAGAGAATCCCGTTACCCCCTTACTCTCTATAGAAAAGATCTCTGGACCAAATATTCTTGTTTCATACCAAAGCCCGTATGACAGTACAAATCTGTATTTGGAAGGAGGAGGATTCTTCAATTCACTATCTGTATCCCATGAAGGTGGTGCAGGAATGGGCACTGCCATGCTGACATTCAATGGAGATAACCGTGCATGGAATTACAAGCTACAGATGAGAGAAGGGCGCAACGGACGCGTTATTGCAGAAGCTACTTTTGCATGGGATCCTTCTACAAAATCACTCAGTCTTGTTTCTGACGATGTAAAACTTACTACTCTTCACACAGATGAAACCAAACAGATGTTGCAAGACCAGATGGAAATGTTTGATAAAGAAACAAGTATAGAATCGCTCAATGTCAGCTTTTCACAACTATCCGATATATTTGGACGTCGTCTTTATGCAGAATCTTCATTGACCGTAGAAAACAACAGGGCACAGGAGTATGTCGATAAATATTGGACTGGTCATCCTTTGGATGGATATGACGTATTTATTCAGTATCTTGATGCGTATGAAAACCAAGTCAGTGCTCTTCTGCGTATTTCAGCGCAAATGGTTATCACTGCGATGAACGGTGGGTCGCAACAAGAAGCTGCTAATACTCTTCGAGAATGCAGAGATAATGCTGCAACATTTCCGTATATAGTACGACTTGGGCAGTTCCACATTTCCTTCCCTTCTTACGAGGATATTCGTGATGAAGGCATCCGCCTGATGCGCTCTGGTTATGGCGTCGACATGGTTACGGCAATGCATGAAAAGAATAGTTCTATGCTTAAAAGAGATAACTATTTGGCAGGAGGAGCAGGAAGCGGAGAGGCAACTGCGCAACAGCCTGTACGAAGCCAAGCTGCTATTGACGCACAATTAAAATCTATTCAAGAGGCATACCAAGGGGATCCAGAGGGATACGACACTGCTGTGGAGAATTATTATGCTGCGTTGAATGGAGGTACGAGTGTTGCGAGTGTGGATGATGGGGGGAATGATGAAGGTGAAACAATGGTTGCTAGTAAGGTAGATGAATCTGCATCCACTGAAACTCTTGTTTTAAGTGATAGAGACATTGATGAAGGCGTATATCAATCTATTAAAGACCGTGTTACAGAACGCCTCAATGAACGTCTTGCATCTATGACTACTGCGGAACGTGCTGATGCTCGAGGTCTATTGCGATTGCAAGAACAAGGGAAGTTAGATGAGTATTTGAGAGGGGTGTTTTCTGGAAATGTTAGCAATGAAATTGCTGTTAGTATGGAATCTAGCGAAGGGGGATATAATGCCTTTTATTTGATTGATGGAGATTTAAAAATTGTCGATAATGTAGGTCACGCTGGAGTGTTAATGGGATCAGAATCAGAAGGTTGGTATTATTTTTCCTTTGGAATAGGTACTACAAAAGGTAACGCATTTACAAATGATGGCAACTTAGCTGTGGAATTTTTCACAACATTAAGAGAGGCACAAAATGATCTTGATAGATATTCACACTATATACATTGGAATGTAAATAACTCTACAGATATTAGATCTGCAATTTTTGAAGCTAGTAAACATTTAAATGACAAATATAATCTCTTAACAAATAATTGCGATGACATTGCCGCAGATATTATTCGTGCCGCAGGTATTGACCTAGAGGATTCATGGATTCCAAATGTTACATACTTAAATGAATATTATTCTGGTGGTGACACCAACTCGTGGAAAGATTATATTGATTTACATAATGAATAAGCCAGTATACAATTTTACCTTTAAAGAAAATGCAACCATACCACTCTCAAATTGGCCTCAATAGTTGGGGAAATGCACTGCGATCAATTCTTATTGTTATTATTTCTTTTGTTATAGTTCAATTTGTAGGATATACAAATAATTTTTACTCTACACTTCTCTTTGTTTCTGGAGGATTTGTGTGGCTGCCAGTAGTACTAAGTTATGTAATACTTCCAATAAAAAATCAACAATATAGCATTCAAACTATTTATAGGTGTGCATTGTTTTTAATTGCAGGCCTAATAAACTTAATATACATCGGGCTTACTTTAGATTTTGAATCTGCAAGCTTAACTATTCTTGTATATGCAATTGGATTTTGCATTCAAGTGTTAATGATTATCATATTTAATTTAATAATCTTTCTACCAAAAAAAAGTAATCCAATTTAATGAATCCGTTTGCTACATACTTCATGGATTCCTATCTTAACTCTCTAGAGAACTGGTAATTATGAATATGAATCAGTTCATCATTGGCATGTGTTCTTGCATACTTCTTGTTGGATGCGATCCTACAAATGATGCAAAAATGTTTAATAAGCTGGATCAGACACTCAATGATTTGTCTGCTCTAGATCTAGAAGAACTTCAATCTCAAGGCCATTTAAGTGCCTCATATAGGTTTTCAGGGCGCTATTGCGGAGGCTCAGGTAACATTGATCTTTGCAATAAAATGTTACTATCTCTAGCAGAGGGAGGTCACCCATCCGCCATGGGTGAGCTTTCGATGCGTATGACCTCTGAAAAATTAAATATTTATAACCTTGAACAAGCATATGTGTGGACGAGTACTAAGATGCATTTTGTTCAACCATTGGAATTATCTGATAGTGATTATGTGCGTAGCTACCAACTATTGGACAAGCATGAGGATGTCAGACTGATCAAATATCTAGAAGATATACTTACAAATGAAGAAATTATTACAGCAAAAATCGAAGCAGATAAAAGAGCTAGAGAGCTTTGGCAAAAGCTGCAGGAGTATTGTGAGGATTGGAAAGAAAAAGATTATGTTTGTTGGTATTCATTTAATGACTCGTTAGAGTTGGAAGATTTGGAGTAAGTACTTCATGAAATCCTCCACAAGCCCCGTAGATCCTCTGGTATTTCTATACCTTGTCTATCTGCCTCTTCTTCAAGAAGTTTTAAGGCAGAGAGAAGCCAAGGTTGTATTTCATTTTTATCTTCGAAATATCGCGTTTTCATTTCAATTTCTTCTGAAGGAAGATCTTTCAACATTAGAACACACTTCGCATCTTGCAGTGCTGGAACTAGATCTCTTGGATCTTTAAGAAAATCACGAATAGTAACAATATCGGGTTGATATTCATAATAATGAATCTCTGATTCTGGATGAAAACATATAAGAAATTGATAAAGCCCTGAATAGGAATTATATATATCTACAGTCATTATTTGAAGGGGTAAGCAGTTACCAGACCAAGTGTACCACTTTCCATTGTCTCTGGAGGTTTTTTTGAATGTTGCATATGCAAACCAAGACCTATATCCAATTTCGGAATAGACGTGAATGCATCACATATACGTAGCCCAATAACACGTTACCCAAGATTAATTCTATTACAAATAATAGGAGCGTAGGCCAGATAACAAAACTTTCCAACTGTCCTGCAACAATGAATACCAATGCAGACAATAAAGAAATGGCAACCAGTAAACACTCACCTGTCAGTAACACTCGCTTATTTGTTTTTTTATCAGCAAAATTCAGTCGTAGAAAAATTGTCGATATAAATGCTACACAAACAGATAATGGATTGAAGATCTTAAATATATAGGTCAATGGATCCCCTGCAATAATACCGATACCTATTGCAGGAATAATAACTATTATAATTCCAATCATCGTTGCTTTAAAAAGTTTCATATGCAAAGAGTGTAACTTTATTTAAGATTTTCATCTTTCCACAAGCCCTGCAAATCCTCTGGTATTTCTATACCCTGCCTAGCTGCCTCTTCTTCAAGAAGTTTTAAGACAGAGAGAAACCATGGTTTTACATCGTTTTCGTAGTTATCAAACTTTCGATTGATAGCACTAGAAATTGCATCATAGGGAAAATTTGATAATGCCAAAATACGTTTTGCATCTTGCAGTACAGAAATGAGATTTCTTGGATATTTCAGAAAATCACGAATGGAAATAATATCGGGTTGATATTCGTAATAATGAATCTCTGATTCCGGATGAAAACATATAAGCAACTGACAAAGTCCTGAGTAGGAATTATATATATCTACAGTCATTATTTGAAAGGGAAAGCAGTAACAAGACCAAGTGTACCATCTTCCATTTTTATACCTTAGTTTTATCTCCAATGAAAAGGCCATAACTTTGTCTTTTGTGCGAATGCCGCCTCACATTCCTCATCCGTAATCCCAAATTCCTTTGCCTTCCTCCTCAGCTCTTCTTTGTACACTCGAATAAGATCCTTCAGCCATACCCTGCATTCATCCTCACTGTCCAAGCGGTAATTTGCAACCGTGCTAATACGTTCCCATGGAAAAATTTTTGAGGAAAAAATTCTTTTCTCCTCTTCTTTTATTTGACTACATTTTTTTCGCCAAATTTCCTCATTTTTTATTACCCTATCTGCTGATTCTTTAAGTACTTGTGGAACGGATTCATATGTATCCCAATCCATTGCAATGGCTATATGGGCACATAGTGAACTTATTGTGGGATAATCATCCAAAGATCTGTCCATATGTGGTGTTGCACTCATAGGTGATCGGGGAACACGGGGTAAGCACTGATGACATCGTCATTACTGTACAGCAATTGGAGGATTTTTTAAGATCATTTGATATATTGCATATGCATCGTCTATGAACATTGGAATATCTTTTGCATCAACCAATACACCTCCATTTTTTGTGCGCCTATGAAAATGAATCTGTACACCATTACTTTCAACATACCACCAAATACTTGGTGTTATTACTGAATTAAGAAGATCATCTGTAAAAATAAGTGCCTTCTTATCTGAATCTCCATACTCAATAAAATTGCTATTATCACGAATATAATAGAAATTATCTTTTATAAGCCATTTTTTGTATAAAGATTCCTTAATAGGTTTTTCATATTTGGAAACCGAATCCAATTGATCTTTATAGGGTATAAGATGAGTCAAATCTTCCATACCCTTCCAAACAATAGCAAAATCGGGGATAATATTGTCTTGAGGGATGGTAAATGTAATAGCAGAAAAATGGTCGGGTATACGCGACAATCTCTGTTTACCACCATTAGGATTATTGCGCTCCATAAATTCTTTGCAATCATAAACAAGAGTCGGAGTAGATAAGTATGATCCTGATAATATATTGTTTTGGGAAGCACATTTAAAATACTCACCTTCACGCATAAATGTTGACTGTGGACCTTTAAAATAAAAATAAACCAAATCAAATACAGAGGGATATTCTTCAAAGGAGTAATCCAATTTTTCGGCAATGTTTTTCAATGGTCGGCTTCTAGAATCATACGACATTTTGTACATTGAAGTCCCTACAAAAAGGATTGCCAGAATCCCTATAAGTAATAGCATCCAAATACGATACTTTTTCTGAAAGGGAAGAAGTGGAATTGCAATTAATAATGCAAGAATAGTAACCGTACCATGTGACAAAACTGACCATCCTATTATGCATAGGGCTACAATAAGCCGATTTTGTTGTGATATGGTCATTTTTAGTCTTATAAATTGTCAATTATCTCTTGGGCTGAATCAATCCAACGATCATACTGCTCCAAACGTTTTGGTGCGACCTCATTAAGAAAGTTTAATGCATAGCCTATTTGATCTTTCCAAGAGTGAAAGACTAAATGCTCTAAATAATACCCTGGATCTGAATAATTCAACAGTGCTTCCGCAGACACTTTTACCCATGCAAACGCCACAGAATCATCAGCATCTACCTCAAAAAAATCACTACTTTCTAAAGCTTCCCCCGACACATCAACTATATTACTACCAACAACTTCCCAACCAAAAATTCTCATCAAATCTGCAGTATTATTTATTGAGTTTGCATTTACTGCAAGCGTTGTAATGCTTTTTGGTATATTGATGACCATACCAATTGCCGTGGAGATATTCTCACTATTTATTAGACTGTTTTCTATATCTACCATTTGGGTTTTTAATCTAGTAACCTCCTTACTAAAATTTTCTTTTGAATATTCTAATTGTCTTTTATATTCCTCCAAAGACTCTTTTGTTATTTCTATTGTAGAATCATCCACAATACTATTTAGTGCCTCTTCAGTAATATTATTAGTAAATATTTTTCTAAAATACTCATCCAACGTACCATCTTCTTTTCTTCGCAATAAACCTCGTGCCTCGGCACGCTCTGTAATAGTCATTGCTGACAGTCTCTCTGCAAGACGAGCATTCACACGATCTTGAATGGTTTGGAAAATACCTTCTTCGAATGCGGTTTCACTGTTTACAGTCGTATCCGGATTCTCCGAACCACCTTCTCCATCTTCGTTGCCTTCCTCTTCCTCGTCTTCATTACCCTCATCATTGTCGCCGCTACCCCCTCCAGAAACGATAATAGGGTCAAACGTCACACCGAGTGTTTCTTCTGCGTTTGTGCGGAAGGCAAGTCGCTGTGCGCTATCCTCGCCGTGCTGTTCTACCATAAGATTATCTATACGATCAGCAAAGCCTTGCCTTCGTGCTTGCACTTCCGCTTCAGAAGCACGTGCTTTTTTTCCATGTTTTCCAGCAACAAGAGTTCCATTGACTTCAAAAATCAGTTCGGGTGTTCCACCATTGAGGCTGGGAGCTGTTGCATTTACAATCAATGTGTAGCTTTGATAGGCACCCATAGCGACCGTATAGGTTCCGACAAACGAACGATCGTCAGTATTGGTAGAACCAATATAAGCATCGATGGAAACTGTGTCGCTGATGCCTGTGTCGTTATTCACCGTGAGAAGTGCATAGAATTGATTTCCCGAAGCGAGAACTGGAGTTTCTCCATCTTGGATTTCTGTAATACCATTATGGAATCCTGGGTCGGGGTGATGTCCCATGTACAGTTTCTGAACCACAATTTGTGGATCAAAGTCTTCTGCTCTTTGTAAGAGATCATCAAGGTCGTCTGCTGTAGCTGCGTTCCTCACAAGCACATTTTGACCAGAAGCAATTTGCACAGCAATGTGCGTCGGTGCACCGACATGCACAATAAGAGTGCTATTCACTAAAGTGTAGAATTCTGGAGACAAATTAAATAGTCCATCATCATTGTAATACACCACTTTTCCTAGTGAAGGACTAGAGGCTACACTTGATGGCGTAAAGAGCGTGTACTGACTGAATGAGTCACCCGCTCCTCCAAGCAGGAAATATGCTCCTGCGGATGGTCCACCCATTCCGTTTGCACGATATTGTATAATGTGATTCTGATTCAGAAATCGATCATATCGGGGACTGGTAAAAATATCTTTCACTATTCCCCAGTCTTGTTTTATAGCATTGGCAATGATTCTGTTTTCCGCACCACTGAGTTCACTTACTTCAAAATCAAACCCATCGTTTAACGTATAGTTCACATTGGAAAGGCCAAAGGTAACAGGGGTTGCTGACTCAAATATGACCGCAGAGAAACCGTCGACATCATCAAATAGTAATTGATCCTCACCATTCAACACTTGTGAACCGATCTCTTTTCCTCCTCGGAAGAACCGTGCAGTTACAGGACTATCTCCTTCTATTTGTACATTCGCAAAGAGTGATGCGGCACTACCTCCCATAGATGAAAAATCAAGAGAGGAAAGAGTACCCGTAAACAAATACTCCGTCACTGCGGTTGTGGCGTCCACACTGAGGTCTGAAACCACGTCATTCGTATTCCATGTTTGCATACGCAGTGGAGTTTCCAGCACCTCCCCGCTCCCTGTCTTGTAGATGGGATAGCCTTGTTGCATTTCATCCCAATTGGCATTGGTCTCTCCGCGAAGCCCCTCTTGAGTAGCATTCCCTCGAAAATGGTCCAGTACTTCTGTTTTGCTTTCATCGCTATACATATAAATATCCACACTATTTCCATATCCGTTATTTACATTAGAAATAGTACCTACTGAAAAATCAATGATGCCATTCGGCTCTCCTCCCGGATGATCTATTGTTTGTCGGATCGTTCCTCCTCCCGGCATAGAGACCTCGAAATACGTCTGTGGCCTATTGCTCATATATCGCACAGCAAATTGATTATCTATGCTTGGACTGACATGCATTGCAGAAATTGGAACTTTTTGTCGTTCCAAAGTATTAATTCTTTCTTGTATATCACTGCGCTCAGCAAGAAAAGATTCCCTCCTTGCAGTGGCGTCTGTATGCCGTGCATCTGATTCTATGAACAATGCTTCTCCTCGTGTAATTTCTTCGTCACTGACCCGAAGTTCTGGTGCTAGCTCTGGTACATAGGCAATTTGCGGTATTCTTCCTCCTCCAGATCCCTCTCCTGTTCTGTCGGGACTGCTTGCTTCTGTGTGGCCAAAGTGCCACAACTCTGCTATTCGTTCTCCATCGGAATTTACAAGGTAAATACTACATTCACCCCACCATCCAAAATGCGGCATGTCTGCACTTATAGAATTGGAGCCTGCTGAGATATCGAAATGAAAATCGGAACCACGCTCATCCATTTTCAGGCTGTACCCCTCTGGCATATCGGTATATCTAATATCAAATGATGGACGCAGGCTAAATGTTTTTACTTCTATGAAAGGAATAACCTGCTGCGACTCCAATCCCATTTGCTGCTCCATGCGCTGCATAATATCTTCTGCCTCAGCTCTCATTTCCGCAGCCTGTACAATGAGTACATCTTCCCGTCCAATCTGTGTTTCGATAGACATCTGCCACAAGGTCAGGTTATTAATCTGATCTTGCAAATACGCTTTTCGCTCCTGCAGTGATTGTGCACCCGGTACAGTAAAAGCTTCTTGCATTCTTTCTTCCTTAGCCCTGTCTCTGTCTGAACTCCACAAGTCTATCTTTGCTTCTCCGAGCTCTTCTATCAATGTCTGACTGGAGTACACCTCAAAAGTAATATCTTCTATATACGACCCTCTTCCGCTATACAGCGTAGGCTGTGCTTCGGTACCTGCTTCGTGCAATCCGTAGGAAAAATTATATTGCTTACCGTTAGGATCAGTAATTACAAGCTTAATACCATCGTCGTTCTCTGTTTCTACAATGGTATATACACCATTGACGTAATACGCATGCGGATGACTATCACCTTGTGGACCCGTCATACCGACGTACTTATTTGCGATGATATCCACCGCTTGTCCAGCATATTCATTTTCCTGTGTTGCCCCTGATCTCCACATAAAACGATCTCCACCCACTTCGACGTGAATCGTGGTTATTTTCTCCTGACCAGGCTTGCGTATGGGTGTCTCTTTTAGCTGAACCATGCTCGCGGCTCCCACATAGAGTTTTCCATTGGAGACACTTGCATCTCCCCAAATTGTTTCCATTTTTTCAGCATCCCACGTATCAAATGTTTCTAAAAATGATTGCTCTAAAACTCTTGCGTCCATTCCGCGTTCTAAAATAGCAGCCTTTAACTCATTAATATGTTCTTGCATCTCTTCGTATGTCGGCTGAGGATCAGAAGATATAGGTTCTGCCACATCTGGATCTGAAGAAGGATCATCCACCTCAGGCACCACCTCTTTCGGCGTGCCTGCAATGGCAATATTGTCATAGGAGGAATACCCCCTAGACCCAAAGTCCGACAGGACAATGTGTCCTTTGTCACTTTGCGTAGTACTATCCGTTTTTACCCCTGCGATTAGGCGCCCATTGGCGTCATTCATACGGAAATATAATTCCGAACCATTGTCCTCGATATGGAATGTGTATGTCTTTCCTAGTTCTACATTCAAACTCATTGTTCCAATGGTTTTGTTTAAACCAAGATCTTTGATCCTCATCAATCCCATAGTATTTGCACTGAACTGCATTCCGTCGGTGGCGTTTCCCCACGCTTGGTCCACCTCACCTGAAGACCGCGTATTGACGTAAAGCATTTTCATATCCTCACCCGTTGGTGTCCACTCCCCTTCAACGGTTATTACATTTTCTGCAGAAGGAACAAACTCACTCTTCGTTACCAAAATACTTTTTCCAGCGATGTTCAGTTTTCCGTTTTCCTGCTTTACAGAAGGGTTATTGTGTCTACTTGCAAGTTGCACTGACCATTTATCCTCATCAATATCCTCTGAAGAAAAGTCGTCATACAAAGACATGTCTTCGGGTGCTAGTTTTGATGTTACATCGCTGTGTGCATTGTTCGATGTTTGCAACGTACTATTTGGTATCAAAAGAGTTCTGGGTGCAGACTCTTCGTTCACGTCAGTATCAACGCCCGACGTTGCACTCAGCATCATCTTTGGTTCCAAGTTCTCCGTTACACTGCGTTGGCGCTGATCCTTTTTGCGTTTAGCCTCTGACTTGAACCACGAAGCAAAAAAAGAACGTATTACCCCTCTTCGTTTAATCACCTCTTTCTGCACTGTAACAGTAGCATCTGCCTCTGGAGTAGATGCCAAAAGAGGATTGATGTTTGGGTTATTAAATACACCATCTGTATCCGATTGGTCTTCTTCTAACCTTGCGTGTTGAGGGTACTTTGCTGTGGATTGTGTCCCCCCCAGAGGACAGCATGCATGGCACGTTTTAGTTCTGGATTCCGTAAAATATCTCCTTCCGCCTCTGGAGGGAGAATACCAACGTCTATAATAACATTACCCACATCCGCAGGATCTATGCCTTGGTTGGGATAGTCTTTACTCATGAGCCCTTTACTATACAGATTAAGGTAGTGAATGCTAGTGATAATAGAATAAAGTTACAATACGTACATCTGTCAAATACCACCCCAAAACAAACTTCTGTTTGCTCAACATCAAATTTTACGTATATTTGCCAATACAAAGCCCTATTTTTGGCTTTACGATGCTATTTACACCCTACTTGCCGTTTGCGACATTTTCTTGCAATTTTGCCTTATGACAATAAAACATTGATTTTGGCAAGTTTTGATATATACTGTACCTATTCCTTTAATGGATAGTTGTGTCCCCGCTACAGGACACAATGCCTTGCTACTTCACAGCATAGGTTTTAGAGAGAAATTCCTTTCTTAGTCCTCTTCTGGAATGAAGGGGTTTACATATACAGCGCGTCTACTCTGTAGCCGCGTATGGCTATAAAAATTCTAACATTCCAATACATTTTTTTAAAAAGAGGTAATAAGATGAAAAATTCACAAAAACGAAACGGATTCACACTGATCGAACTATTGGTAGTTATCGCTATCATCGCCATCTTGATTGCTCTGCTTTTACCAGCAGTGCAACAGGCACGCGAAGCTGCTCGTCGCAGTACATGCAAGAACAATCTGAAGCAGATTGGCATTGCAATGCACAACTACCATGAAACCTTCGGGTGTTTACCCGCGGGTAATTATGAAGCTCGACTTGCACCACCTGTTGGTTCTAGAACTGGTTACCCAGCATGGGCATGGAGCACAATGATTTTGCCACAGATGGATCAGGCAAATTTGTTTAACCAGTTAAGCCCTGGAAAGCAAAAACCAGATGATGTTCTGTCAAATGTAAGCAAGCGCAATTTACTTGCGTCGATTGTTCCGACTCTTATTTGCCCCTCAGACCCCAGTGGTCCGAGGAATGAAAAAAGATCTATCACTGCAATCTCGTTTGCCTTTGCAAAGAGCAACTACGTTGCCTCATCTTTTGCATTTGATACACCAATTGATCAACCAACACATCCATTATATCCAACTGCACGATTTTCTCCATTCTATGGAGACTCATCGCGTCGATTCCGGGATTTTACGGATGGTATGAGTAATGTTGTCCTTATAGGAGAGCGTGAAAGTATCAAAGGTTGGGCTGGCAATGCTTTTGTTAGCAGAGCCTGTAGTGGTAGTGGAGATGATGTGGCTGATGTTATGGCTAGTCCTTTTGTGGCTATTAACAATGGTGCAACAGGCATGCTGCTGTCTGGGCAATGGAAAACTGGCATGTTTAGTTCTACGCATGTCGGAGGAGCACATTTTCTTTTTGCAGATGGATCTGTGCACTTCCTCAGTGAAAACATTAACAGTGCTCATTCGAGCATTACTAATGCTGCACAAATAATCAATACTGCCGGTTGGGGCACTTTTCAGAAGCTCAATGCCGTCAATGACGGACAAACAACAGGTGAATATTAAACTCTCTAATACCTAAAATAAGTAGCACCAAGGGTCTTACTCTCCATGTAAGACCCTTTTTAAAAATACTCTGGCAATTTTTTTCAAAAAAGAGTATACTACGTAGATGATGAAACAAATATACACACACTTACGTTCACCTCTTGGCCTTATTGCAATGGCAATTGTTACCATTGGTGCAATTTCTGCGGTAAAATATGTGCCATTAAAAGCACAAGTAAATACAGAAACAACCTGCCCCGTTGGGGAAAAATGCTGTTGGCATATTGATAACAATAGTTGTGTAAGAGATATTTATCAGTTTTCTCCATTTCAAACGCCTGAACAATATTGTCAAAACAAAGCGAAGCCGGGACGACCCTGGTATCAAACTTACAACGAATGTTCTACAGGTGAAACAACCCCCGAACCCGTTTGTGGTAACGGTGACATAGAAGGCGATGAACAATGTGATGATGGAAATGACGACAATACTGATGGATGTATAGAATGTCGTAATGCAAGATGTGGTGACGACATTAGGCAACTTACACCAGTCAATGAAGCAGAAGAATGTGATGACGGAAATAATGACGATAATGACAATTGTTACGAATGTAAAAATGCACGGTGTGGTGATGGTGTCAAACAGCCCACTAATAACGAAGAATGTGATGACGGAGACAAAAATGGTCTAGGCCTCGTTCTTTCTGATAGAAACTACTCTTGTTCGGCAAGCTGTAAAAAAATAACTACTCAAGAAGACAATAATAGTAACGATGATAATGATCGTGACACTTCTGATGATAACGACAGCTCTGATCAAGGTGATAGTAATGACCAAAGTAATGACAATGATACTCCTGTAAAGGATACAGACTCTACCCCTGTCTCTGAGCCAATCGTTATTCCTGCAACACCAAAGAATGACGATACACCAAAGCCCGTAAATACAGCCAAGCCAGATACGACGACTCCTAGTACCCCTAGGACGACAAATACACCTGCTTCAAATAAAACTGAAGCAGAAAAGAAGGCAGAGGAAAAGCGTCAAGAGGAACAGAAAAAAGTCCTAGAAGACATTCTGCAAAAGTCTTTGGATAATGCCAATCAGCAGAATACACAAGAAAACAACAAAGAAGATACCGTCTTAGAAGACACAACAGAGTCACAGAAAGACACAAAAATAGAACCTGTTGTACAGCAACAAAATGTAATCAAAGAAGACCAGTTGCGTTGTATAGATGCAGACGGGAAATCTACGACAGACCGTACCAAATGTGACTACCAAAAAGAACAAGAGGTACAAAAGCCTGTTGTTATAGACATTCCGGAACCGGAAATCAAAAAACAGATCCGTGAAAACATTCTTGGAAGCGACATTGTGCAGAGGCGAAGTGACGCATTGCTGGTTACCCTTCGTGACCTTCGCACACGGACAGCAAACATCGCAAATGGTGAAGAGTTCAACGACGAAGTAGAAACATATCTACAAGATGTTCTGGACTGGTTAGACCGCGGCATAGAGTACTTCTCTTCGCAGCTTCGTTCACTGGAAGACATTACAAAAATGACACAACCCGTACGTCAATTAGCAGAGCAAACATCTGTACTGATCAAGCAGCAAAAGAACCTTCCAATGGAAAGGCCAGACATTAATCCTATCCTTACAAAGACAGACACCCTTCTTGCCAAGTTCCGTGAGTCCTTTATCGCACTTGCTCAGGGGCAAGTAGCCCTTCCTGCGGAATCCCTACAGGTATACGTGGATGCAGTGAATCTGTATGACACCATCAAACCTCTTTGTTTAGAAGATGCAGATCAGTGTAACCGTATCAATGAAGTGCTAGAGAAGCTAAAACTTGTTCAGACTCCTTTGCAAGAGGCTTTGGAAGCAAATCCAGAGATCTACAAGGCGGTACAGGAGAAGTTTGAATAAAAGTATTACGTAATGGAAGAGTACAAGGATTGCGAAGACTGCGAGGACTGCAAGGATTCATTCCAGTACTCCATTACTCCATTACTCCATTACTCCAGTATTCCAATCCCCAGTATTCCAGTACTCCCTCTTTATACTATTTACAGGGATTCCCCCTGCAAGACTCCATCTCCTTCGGGAAGGCTTTTTAATAATATATCTGCAATACGATCTTTAATGGATATATCCTGTACTGTTAGTGCATACATAATGCTGTTTAGATCACCTTTTGTAAGCAATTTCTGATAGATAATATGATCTTTTGTTGCCATGCAGCCAGCAATATCAGGAACTCGATTATCCGACACTAGATTATTCCTGAGCATTCTCCACTCTACAGTGGAATCCTCTGCAAGAATACGCAATGCCTTTTGAAACTGGGGGAACTCGTTGAACATGAGCGCAAATCATAAATCATTTTTTTTGAATGTCAAATTTGCTACACATAATCTATATATTTTATTTCTCTTGTCACTCTTCAAAGATGAAAAGCAGCCTTGAAATCGTCTGGGCAGACTGCCCTGTTTGAGGGCGAAGAATAACCATGGGTAAAAGAAATACAGCGACGAATGCTACGTTGCCCATAGGCAAACGCAGTGACCGTAGTTGAGGAGCGCTACATACGTGCAATCATTATTGCTTCGACCGAGTTCAGTCTGCCTTGATTTTTTCGTCCCTT
>Ga0222634_1000035_pt1 | contig 102342 bp, 156 predicted proteins | sample AntAcemetageno50_FD_179807 | JGI IMG/M metagenome (GOLD analysis project Ga0222634, IMG submission 179807) | Saline water microbial communities from Ace Lake, Antarctica - #50 | ecosystem: Environmental > Aquatic > Non-marine Saline and Alkaline > Saline | place: Antarctica: Ace Lake... | reverse complement strand
GTTCTGGCAATAGCCGGCCTGCTCTACATCGCGCCAGCCGCTCTTGTCAATCTCAAAACCGGGGTTCGTACATAGGTTCCGCCGCGTCCCGTAGTCGGTAGTGATCCGGTCGTCGGTGCCGTCGAAGTCGGTTGATCCAGAATTAATTGATTTACTTAACGGACCTGTTATTTCGCTACCTATAGCAATACCGCTCTGACCACTAGCACCGTGATTAGAAGGTGTGGCGCTAGTACTAGGAATATTAATTAGCCCATTAACAGAATCTAAACCAAGAAAAATACTTGGTGAAAGATTTTGTATTGTTTCCTTGTAAGACAATGTAATATCCTTATATTATAAGTTTGTAAAAATATAGCCGCCTACTAAATTTTTACGTTTAGTAAGCGGCTTATATTCAATTTACTTCCAACTTTTAGAAGTCAGAAGTGAATGTTCCTAGTGTCGCCCATACGAACGCACCCGGATGATTTAGTCTAGTGATACGAGCAGAAGCATAACGTAGGTAATGAGTTAGACTCATGTTATCTAGCTTGACTTCGGCTGCTTCACCTTGAACGTTTGTAGTAGTGTTGTAGCTATTCGCTACAGTTACTAGTCCGTCCGGCATATCGGCAATACTTTCTCCGTCAATGCTATAGTCAGTTGTGATCATAGCCTTGTTGACAGGTAGGTAACGCTTAATATCTGACTTACCACGACCCTCAGTACCAGCCTCACGGTATCCTTCATCAACGATGATGAATTCAATTCCCGGTAGGAGATTCTGAACGTCAACAACAGTAGCAACCCATAGGGCGCGGTCGTTGCCAGTTAGGTAAGACTTTAGTGACTCTGACTGAAGCATGTGGTCACGCGCCTCAGATGAAAGGTGAACCTTAGTACCTTCGAATCCAACAGTCTTGGTATGAATCTTAGTCCATTTCTTGATATCTTCGATAGGTGTTGAGTTAGCATAATCATCCCAAGCAAAGCCACCTGAATCAGTGGCCGCAACAAAGTTAGTTGCGGGAATGTTATAGTCAACAATGTACTGTGATTCTGCAACTGTGCCTAGACCGTAAGTAATAGTTGCTTCACCAGTAAAGGCTTCCCAACGTAGATTTTCGGTTAGACGACGGTTACGAATAGCTAGCATTTCGCCCTGTGTAAGCAGGTCAGCTACTACCTTTTCTTTGATTCTTGGATCGGGAGAAGTTAGGTTTAGCCAATCTTCTTCCTTAATTCTGCGCATTTCGTCAAGTAGAACTAGTTCCATCTTGGCTCTTGAAATGCTTGCGTCGAACTCTACTAGTGGTGGAGTAGCGTCTGGTGCGCGGAACTGTCCGGCTCCGAATGCTGACACTTCTCTCGCTTCAATAGAAACTTCTCTAGTTTGAACCGGGAATAGTGGCGCAATGGCCTGACCAACAGTTGTTACACCTTCGTACTTTGTTTCTAGTGGACGACGAATACTCTGTGTTAGGGTAGCTCCATCCCAAGGATCGAAGCTTAGTCCCTTATCTTTATTTGAATATGACATATTTATTCGTTATCTCCTATAGCCAACTGCATGTCGGTAGGTCGGCCTTTAGATCAGTTTCGTCGGCACTATAGTCCACGATTCTGTCTTGACGGAATACGCAACTGTGAAATAGTGCGTCAGCAGAAACATCATAATTAGCGTCTACTGAATCAACATTATTAAAAATAAGCGTAGTTCCTAGAATTCCAATGATTGTGCCGGAAGTGAACTTACGTACACGACCCTGCGCATCACCCGGAATTTCTTCCAGTGCAGTACCAGCTAGGAGTCCCTTAACGTCTGTTTTGCCAAATACGGCAGAAGCAAGCGTAGGAATACCAGAAGCAGCCACTACTACTGATTTAATAGCATCTTGTCCGGCAGGAAATACTAGGATTTCTCTATCGGCAGAGTGCTGGCTTTGTGTTTCATTCTGCGGCATTAGTTACCTCCCGCTGTTGGAACAGTACGGCCTAGACGAGCATTAAGCTCATCAGCAGCCTTCACAGGGTCAACTTCTTCATTCCCGCGTGACGGACGCTCTCCAAAATTTTGGAAATCGTTTGCCTGATCGCCAAAGTTCAACTTATCATCTTCCTTTGGCATACTGTCTGTAATTCTTGATACAATATCTGAAACTGATAGCTTGACTTCTGAAGTTACAGTCTTACCATCTACTTCCTCTGATAGAGAAATAGTAGTAACGTCTGAGCCTTCATCGGCTAGCAATAGTTCTTCAATAGTCTTTAGTAGGCCGGGGTATTCTGAGAATCCCTCGTCCTTAAGACTTGTAATCTTTTCTGCTACTGCCTTATCATGTAGGTCAGCTTCTAGCGCCTTGTTACGGGCCTCTAGTTCAGAAAACTTGGCTTCAGCTTCCGCCTTACCAGCTTCCTGTGCTTCCTCAATCATCTTAGCAACAGCTTCTTCAGAAAGTCCAGTTTCGTTGGCAACATTTTCGGCTGCTAGACGGTCCTTTTCTTCCTGAGCTACTTCTTCGGGAGTCTTAGACATTGTTTTAGTCTCCTTATCTCCGTTGTTATTTTCAGGTGCGTCTAGACTGACGCTTTCATCATCATCAACAGTTTCCTGCCAATCAGTAGGTAACCAATCAAGATTACCTAGTTCTTTTGCCTTTTGGATAATTAAATCCTTAGCGGCATCAAAATCTGCTATATCTGAAATCTTAAGTGCTTCTAAAACTTCATTATCAGGTTCAGCATCTACATAAGCTACTTCTTCGCCTTCAATGCCTTCTTCTGATAAACCAAATGGTGCCATGTTATTAATCCAAGGCTTGTTTGTAAGAGCAATATGCCCTAGTACTTGTTTATAAATATCACCAGTTGATTTCTTAATATAATCATATACAACACCAACACTTGTGTTAGCAATTGTACCTCTCAAAGCTTTTTCTTTAATGTCTGGCTCCGTAAATTTTAAACCAGCATAAAGTCTGTTACTTCCATCAACATTACGAATTTCTAACTTTTCTACAAAGCCAGTATTTTGTTCAGGTTTGTCCTCATGTGAGGTAGGAATAGTAACGTGGTCAATAGCTCTTGCTTCAAATGATTCAATAAGATCGGCAAAACCAATCTCACTGGAATCGGCGGAATTTCCAACTACGACCTTTAGCGGCTTGCTTTCGGGTACTTGACCAGCACCCGGACGATAAGCCCAAGTACCTTCTCTAAGAACCTCTTTCCATACAAGCCCATCATCGTCAATAGTAGTAGAAGTATCTGTAGACAGATAAATCTCTAATGCGGCGACTTCTTCAGTTGTTACGTCTGTTTTAGTATTCATTTAACCTAATATAGTTTGACAACTGTTAATTAGTATATCAACTAATACAGTTATTTGTCAATTACTGATTCGATACTACGTCAAATAAGTCAGGCAATGGCGCAAATATAGCTCTACAGTTAGCGCATTTATATATTGCTGCGCAATTATAATCATTGTATGTTTTTAATGCTTTATACGAAAGAATATCTTGCGCTAATTCACATCTAGGGCAAATCATTTTGCCTTCTTTGCTAATTACTGCCTTACTCATAATTATGCTTCTGATATAACTGCGAATTCAGCAGGTACACCATCATCAACAGGCCAAATCCAACCTCTATAAACTGCGTAAGCAATTAGGTTAGCTGTACTTGGAACTTCTGTTTTTGCTTTTGCAGCTACGATAGTATTACGAACGGTATTTTGAGAAACGCTAAGTTCTTTAGCTACCTCATATGTGTCCATACCGCTAGCAATTAAACTTAAAAATTCTAGCTGTCTATTTGTTGGCTTTTGCATTCAACTTCTTTATTTGTTGTTCTACAAGTTTTATCTGCTTAGGGTTGTTTTTATAACGAGCCTTTAGCCGATATAGTTTTCTATACTGTCTAATTATACTAGAGTGAGCTTTAAATACAACTCTCTCATAATAACAAGTTGGACACATGATATAGATTTCGCTAGTGCCATCATCTAACTTTCTAATTCTTTCACCAAAATTATTAGCTACGTTACATTGAGGGCATGGTATTTGTACAGGCATAATTGTATTGTACCAATAAAAAAGACCGCCACAAATTAATGTGACGGCCTTAATTATTATGCTATGTGAAATGCGCTACGTGTTAAGCAGTATTTCTATCAGGGTCATTTACTAGATATCCTGACAGAGCGTAAAGCACAATAATTGCTGAACCAATCCAGTTAGTTTCATCCCATGTTAGTGTTGTGGCTGTTTCAGCCGCTAAAGCAACAATACCAAGAATGAAGGGAACACTTACTTTTGGTGATACCGGATTTACAGATTTAGATTTAGACATTGAATCACTTCCTTATTTTTTATTACCCTTACTTACATATGCGTTCTTAAACTCACCGGGACAACTAGTAGCGTTGAAATCATTATGGCCGTACCACTTTAGATTTTTTGGTCTAACGATTGTCTTACCTTCCCCCATGATTGTTTTGTTTCCATTTTTAGCCCACCATTTAATTGCTTCTAGTTGGGCATCACTAGGCTTATCACCAGTTGTTCCATGCATCATAATTCCATAACTACCAGTATTATAGCCTAGCGTATGCGCACCCACGTATTTAGCAGGGCGCAAGACTAAAATATTTCCATCTACTGTGAAACAAAGCATATATCCCTCACCAGACCAACCATTATTTAGGTGCATCTGATGATAAACTTTACACAATCTAATAGCGTCTTTTGTGTCCTTGTCTCTTGGACCTGCGGTATAATGACCAATTACTTTGTCAATACCTCCTTGAGTAGACATTGCTCTAAAATCTAAATTTAAATTAATAATTCTAGGATTTTTACGCTGCCTAATTTTATTAATTGTTTTACTAATTCTGTTTTTTAGTTTTTGTAAAACATTTTGTCTAGCGGCCTGCGCCTTTCTAATTTCACGAATGCGCACGTTTAAGTCTTTACGTTCTTGTCTAAGCTCTTTTCTTACTTCTGATTCATGTTCTTTATTTATATCTTTTTTTACTTTTCTTTTATCGTTGTAAAAATCTTCCAGTTCAGCATTTTTTTTAGCAATTTTATTTACTAGTTCCATTTCTTGTTTTTTTAATGATCGCTTTGTTTTTTTAAGATTCATTATACTCTCCTAATTCCTACGTGTACATGATCAAAATGACCTGAAACAGCCCACAGAATTTGTACTCTGTAAGTCCAGACATTTCTTTTAATGTAGTAGCTATTGTAATTTCCAGTTGAATAGTTTGAAATTCCTAATGAGTTAGCAATAGAACGTGCTAAACCAGAACCATCAGTAGTGCCATAATCTCTAGCGAAAGCTGATAGTGCTAAAACGCTGTGGTCTGAATCAGGGTTAAGAAGAGTAGCCCAATGGCTTATTCCCCTCTTAGATGAAGTCTTAGGTATGCCCTGTTTCTTAGCTACAGGATCAGATTCATTTACTATAATTGACTTAGAACCACCCCAAACTCCTGTTCCAGATTTAGGGCCGCGCTTTGCCTTTTGTTTATTGATAGCTTTCTCTAGCTTTTCAATAGCCTTATCGTGGCGCACAGCTTCACGACCCCATTTAGCGGCTTGCTTTTTGTGTCCAGTTTTTTTAGTCTTTTTAAAAAGCTTAAGCTGTCTAGCTCTGCCCTTTCGAGCGCGGTCACGTTTCTTTCTGCGACCGCCAATTCTATTTTCAAGTCTGTCTACTTTTGACATTAAGTTCCTTTTTGCAATAAAAAATCTCTAGGTCATATGATAGCACCTAGAGACTTTTAGAACAACTATGTTTTAGTTCTTATCTTACAGGAAGTTCACCATAAATTTCTGTAGGCTGGAATGCAATATCAGCTTCCTCAAAATAAATTCTTTCAGTAGCATCAATTCCCCAACGTTGAGAAACAAAGATAACTTTCTGTTGTGGGCGTGAACCCGCAACAATTAGACCTGATAGATTGTTAGGCCCAACCCAATCGCCAGAAACAATAGTCTCAGCAGCACCGTTTGAGATTTCGGCAGGCTGATGAATATGCCCCATTAGTAGAAATTGGTACAGTCTATTATGTAGACGAATACTCTTAGCCTCAAACTTCTGTAAGCCGTAGAATGGAATTCCGCCCCAACCTCTAATCTGGTGTCCATGAATTAACTGAAACTCATGACCCTGACAATAGAAGAACAAAGCTCCACCCGGCTCAGCAGCCATTTCGTCAATAGGCTCGCCTGATAGATTCTCAAATAGAATCTGCTGAAATAGCCAGTTCCAAGAATACTTAGCAGGACGCGCACCAGACTTCTTGCCGCCAACTTTACCATGATTATCGTCTACGCCGTAGATAGCGATTCTTTCAATGCCAATTTCTTCCTTAGCAAACTTGATAACCTTTTTTAGAGCTACAGTCATTTTTACTGACAATTGCCACACTTGTTCAGTAGGACTAATCTCTAATTGCCAAGCCTGACCAGCAAAGATTTCATCACCTTCAATCTGATCACCGCCAAGAGGAATAATTAACTCTGTAATGTTATAGCCTTCTGCTCTCTTGGCTATGATGCCTGTTACAGCATCTACCCAACGCTCTAGACGAGTATCGAAAATAGCTGTATTGTATTCACCCTTGTTACCGGGCGTATCTGACTTAACTACCTGCTGTCCATATTGCTGATCAAAAATAGGCGCGATACATGATTCTTCGGGCCTACCTGATGGCTGATGAAATACGTCATAGTCGTTGGTTTTTACAGGGAGCTTTACAATATCCTTAATTTCATCTAAGAATATACTTTCTGAAGCGAATCTTTTCGCATACTGCTTATTATCTTTCTTTACTGCTGCTAGAGAAATTTCCAGCTTGTCAGCTTTTAAGCGGTATGGATCATCAATGTCTGCTACTTTATTAGTAGCCTCATTGATAATTGTCTGGTCGGCTTTAGTAGGTAGCTTATTGCGTCTTAGGAAATCCGCAAATGTAGTTCTTGGATATCCAAAATGAAAAGCGGCCTGAATTTGACCCTCTGACTTTACTTTTGCTCCTACTTCTTTTTCACGACCTTTTAATTCTTTATCAATTTTGCTAACTGCCATTAATTGATTCTCCTTTATTGAAACAAAATTTATATACACAGGAGCTACCTATGTAGCCTTTGTTTCAGACTTCACTAGTGTTGTTAGACCATCTTACAGCAAAACCCCCGCAAAACCAAATAATCCGTCTGGTGCCAAACTACCACGACGGGGCGATCTGTGATATGATGCCTAGACACGCCCACGAATGGGCCTAACCAAGAGGGACGATTTATGATCTTAGTAGGTGTAGCTGGAAACAAAGGAAGTGGCAAGAACACGTTTGCTACAAAATGTATCGAGTTTTTGAGTTCTGAATACGGGCGCGTGGGATATGAAATGAGTTGGGCTAGCTTGCTAAAGGAAAGTGCGGCAGCTACTCTAGGAGTTCATACAAATAAAGCTAGCGAGTGGGCTGATAGCTTTAAAAATAACTATGATGTTTTACTAACTGACAATGGAAAAACTGTTCATAGTATTTCTGGCCGTGAATTTCTACAGAATTATGGAACTGAAGCACACAGAGATATTTTTGATGATGATTTTTGGGTAAATGCTTTTTGGGACTCTAATACATTTCAGTCAAGTGACATTGTATTTATTACGGATTGTAGATTCTCAAATGAGGTTCGTTCTGTAAAAGAACATGGAGGTATTCTTGTTAAGATAGAAAATGATCGCATTGATAACAATGACGAACATGCTTCTGAACAAGGTATTGAAATGGAAAATGTAGATGTAGTTATTATGAATCACTCAACTATAGAAAATCTTCAAGAACAAGCAGAAGTGTTCGTAACGTCACTATTGACATAAATGACACGTATCAGCATACTTTATGTCTATGAAAGAAAAATGTTATTTAGAATCCTGCGACGAACCTAAATATTGCAAAGGCTTATGCCGACCTCATTACATTAGGGAGAGCAAATATGGCGATCCGCAAGAGAATGTTCCTATAAAAAAGCGCCACATCTATGATAAATCTAAAAAAAATTACAAGTATTGTCCAGATTGTTCCAGAGAATTACTAAGAGAAAGATTCGCTGGCAATTCAGCTAGATCAGACGGATTAGCTTCTATATGTAATAGTTGTGATAACGACAGAGTTAATCAATGGTATGATAAAAATAAAATCACAATAAATGCTAAAAGAAGAAAACACTATACTGACGATAAAGCTATAAAAGCTAGAAACGGATATCTTTTAAGAACATATGGAATATCTTTAGACAATTATTACAAATTGCTGTCTGACCAAAATGATGTGTGTGCAATTTGTGATAAGCCAGAAAAAGTAATTGATTCTAAAACTAAAAGAATCAAAGTTCTATCTGTAGATCATTGTCACGATACTGGCAGAGTAAGAGGCTTGTTATGTTATAGGTGTAATCACCTTATAGGTTGTTTAGGTGACAATGAAGAATCTTTTACAAAAATACTAAACTATTTGAAAGGCTAATATGTGTGCAAAATTTGGAGTAGATTTGGATGACACCTTATACGCATTTGGTGACGCTGTAAGAGAAGAATTTTTTCGTATGTCTGTTGAGAAAAATGATAAAAGTATTCTAAAAGCCGCGTATGCTCCTTTTACAGAATGGCGGTCACTTACGGACGCTCTAGAAGGAGATATTATTTACGAAGCTATTCTTAGGGTGCATGATAAAGCTGATGAACAAACTCCTTTTAAGGGTTCGGCCAACACAATTACAGAGCTACATAAATCAGGCCATGAAATTTTATACATTACTAGCAGACTAGAAAAGTATTATGAAGCTACTAGTAAATGGCTTTATTTTTGGGGATTTCCTCAAAGTAATAATTTATTGTGCGTACAGGGGTCAAAGATTCCTCATGTTAGAGACTGTAAATACCTGATTGATGATCGTCCCGAAACTGTGGTAGACTTTGTGACAGATTCTACTTGGAAGCGTTGGAGTGGGATTACTGACCCTGATAGACAGCGCAAAGCGTTTGGTCTTTGGTTTCCGTATAATCAGGCACTAACAGATATTAAAAATGTATATTTAGCGCCAAATTGGTTTGGCATTGATTACTACCTTAAAAGAAAAGGACTTATAATTAATGAGTAAATATAACATTATGAAAGGCTATAATGGATAAAGAAGAATTACTACAGAGACTAAATGAACTAGCTGAGTATGGTGATCAGTGTGTGGAACATGCGCCCGAAGATACATGGCGGCTAGTGCGCGATCTAAGATGGCTTATAAATGACTTAGAGAAAGAATACGTTATAGAAGGGTTATTATGAGTATGGAAGTAAATTTTTATACACCAACAGAAGAAGAACGACGCACAGCTAATGTTCTTTATGAAATAAAACTTGCTATTATAGAAGAATTATTTAGGAAAGAGCAAGGCGCTATTGAAGGTGGATTTGCTTCTGCCGAAACACATGAAGATCAAGCGTTTGCTGATGGAGCGGCAAGATCATTTAAAGAGGCGCAAGATGTTGTAAGAAAGGTGTTTAATGCGCAAAGAGGCTAAAGAAATTTGGGATGTTCTGCCTGAAGATGGCAGTAAGTGGTCTGAAAAAGACTTAAAAAAACTTACTGACTTAAATATTGGCAAAATTAAAGAAGCTAAAAAATGGATGAAAGATAATGAGCTTATCCAGAGCTATAGAGGTCGCGGCGGATATATCTCTAGGCTAGAAGATGCTGAATTCCCGCAAGAAGAAAATACAATGAGTGCTGGCGAGAAACGTTCTGCTAGTAGAGCAGCTTCAAAGGCTAAAGAAAAAGAACAAGCTGAACGCAGAGAGGTAGAAGAAAAGATTTTAGAACACGTAAAATCTCTGCCAGAAGCACACGAAGCTGACGAAATTGAGATAGCGTGGATGGACTTACGCTATTGGGATGTTTTCTACGCTTGGATTTGGAAAGATGGAAAGGCAAAAGGTTATAAAATTTACACTGAGGATATAAATGAAAGCTAATACAGTAACAATTAAAGTTATCGCTAGTCCTGACGGTAAATATAAAATATTTATTATGAGAGGCAGAGATATTCCAGATACAAATTTTTGGGCTGTAGATTCAGCACTTGATTATACAAGACACACAAGCGAACAAATGTATAGAGTAAAAAATATAGATGCTGCAAGGAAAAAAGTGAAAAAAATTAAAGAACTTTTAAAAATTGAACTTAAAGATTGGAATGAACATAAAAAAACAGGATGGAGTGAGACAATTGAGTTCAAAGTCTGAAGCTAAAAATCTAAAAGTTATTTCAGAGGGTATAGATGCTCATAACAACAACTGTGAGTTTCCGGCTGTAAAGGTACTCATGAACCCATTTGAGGTTGAGCGGCTGGATTGGGATACCATCAAGGGGCTTCCCGTCGAGCCATCTGATACAATAAGCACCGGGCGCTTTAGGATCGTCTGCGCCAACGAGATTGACAATGCCAACTCAGAGGAAATTACTGAGGCAATTGGTACGCAAGTAGAGACAGGCGATAAAGTTTTAATGCCTGTTTGACCGTAATATTTGTACCATACAAATTCCACTGACAGTCTGATAGACTGTATAAAGACTATTAACAAACACTAATAAGGAGGTTCCCCTGTCTAACAACTAGCCCTTTCTGTGTCTTATAACAGAATAGAGAAGTCAATGTATCAAGCGGGTTTGCTAGACAAGGAAAATTATGAGTTTTACAAAAACACACAAATTTGCTGTTGCACTATTAATTATAATCGCAGCGTCATTAGGAATTTATTTATCAAGTACATCAGAAAGTGAAGCCAAAAGTAAAAAAGCATACGTAGTAAAAGAAAAATGGCACAAGCCGCCTAAGAATGTAAAGAAAAATGTAAAGTTTGTACCTACTGGTACTCCATCAGTAAGTGAAGTATATGAAATTGCTGCTTCTGAACAAGCTAAGTGGGGCGGTCCTACTCTAATCAATAGAATTCGTTGCGAATCAACATTCAATTGGTCAGCAGGTAATGGACAGTATCAAGGACTATTACAGTTCGGCCCTATTTGGGATTCAATGTGGCCGGGTACTCCTAGAAAAGTTGTACTGAAAAATACTAAGACTGTCAATAAAAAGATTGTACGCTACCGTAAATGGAGCCATCTTAGAGGCTGGATTAAAAAACCTAGAAAGACGGTAAAACAAAAAGTTCATATTACTAAGGCTGGAAAGCTACCTAGTTATCCTAGTCCGTATCATGGATACGCAGCCATACGAGTAGGACAAAGAGCAGTATCAGGTCACGGCCCTACTACTGGTTGGGAGTGTGGACTATAATGAGACACGAAAGAACTAAGTTAACAGCTTTTTATGTCTGGTTATTTTTATCTTTATGTTTAGTTTTTGGATTTTGGTTTTCAGATACAGCTAACGCAAAAAGATTTAGCGGCGGCATTACTGTTGTAGAAAAAAATCTTTCAAAGAAAGTAAAACTAAAAAATGGAAAAGCAATCGCTCCAACTAATGCACCTGTACGAATTAAAAGAATTATCCGCGCAGCTAATAGAATCAGCCACACCCCTTACAAATGGGGAGGCGGTCACGGAGCTTGGAAAGATTCAGGCTATGATTGTTCAGGTTCGTTATCTTATGCTCTTAGGGGTGGTAATCTATTGTCTAGCCCTCTTACAAGCGGTGGTCTTGCAGGATGGGGAAAAGCAGGTAAAGGCAACTGGCTAACTGTTTATGCTAATTCCGGCCACACGTTTATGATTTTCAAAGGTGGAGTAAAGTTTGATACTAGCGGAGCGAATCCCTCTAGATGGCAAAGTGCTAAAGGCTCAACAAGATCAGGCTATTCTATAAGACGCGCAAAAAACCTATAAGGAAAGAATTATGAATCCAAAAGAAACAGATACATCAGAACACACACAACCAAATAAGATTGATCTAAAGCGCCTAGACCCGACTACGAACATGAATAGGCAAGAGATACGCAGATATGGTAGAATGATGAAACGTGCCGTAGGGTGCTTTACAAAGCCCTCGTTGGGCGCTCGTACACGCAAGCGTCGTGCCGTAAAAAAGGTTGGCAACCGTACAAGAAGATTGGCAAGATAATGGATGATTTTAAGGGTATACACAAAGTTCAAAGATGTAATTATAATCAAAATATTTCTAAAGACTCTAGTTGGGCTGAATTAACTAGATATATATATATAGAAGATGCAATTGAACATCTTAGTGATTTGTTTTCATTTAACTTAGATGGTGTCAGAATTTGGGTAAATAATGACGATTTGTTTTTTTACAGAGTAATTTCAACTACAACTAAGACTTACACTCATAAGTTCTAACAAGAAAGATAATATGAAAACACAAGATAGATTTGATAAGGCATCTTGTGAGGCTACAGAGGCACTACAGAAAGCTGGCGGCAAAGTTTATGTAGTTGGTGGCTATGTCCGTGACGCATACATGGGCGTAGAGCCTAATGATGTAGACCTCATGGTTACAGACCTAACAGATAAAGAAATAGATAAGACACTTTTAGTTTTAGACGGTTATGTAAATTATACGGGAATTAGTTTTGGCGTATTCCGCTACACTAGTAAAGACGGAAGTGAAGTGGAGATTTCTATGCCTCGCATAGAAATATCTACTGGTGTAGGTCATAAACAGTTTGATGTAGAACTTAGCGTTGGTACTACTGTAGAGGATGATTTATTTAGAAGAGACTTTACTGTAAACGCTATGGCTATTGATTTAGATACAGATGAGCTAATTGATCCACATGGTGGACTAAACGATATAAATACTAGTACGCTAGTGCAAGTTAATCCTGACTCTCTGAATGAAGATCCAATTCGTATTCTAAGGGCGCTTGTAGCTTACGCTAGGTTTGGACTTATCCCAACTGTTCAGACTAAGGAAATTATGAAAAACAATGGCGCTAATATAGTTGGAGAATCAGCAGAAAGAATTCGATATGAGCTAGATAAGCTAATGGAATCTAAAAATCCCGCTGCTGGTATTAGACTAGCAATTGAATGTGACGTACTTAAATATATTCTGCCGGAAGTTAATGATTGTGTTGGATATAATCAAAATAATAAACATCACCAGCAGCAACTAGGGCAGCATCTTGTATCTGTACTAGAGTACGTTAGTGTAAAGACAGATGATCCTGATGTTAGACTAGCTGCTCTGCTACATGATATAGGTAAGCCGGGTTCACAATGGACTGACCCTGAAACTGGTGGAAGTCACTTTTACAAGAAAGTATATGATGATGGTTCTTTTGTAGGACAACAACATGAGGAATTAGGTGCTGAAATGACTAAAGCTTTAATGAAACGTCTAACTTATTCAAATGAAAGAATTAAGCGCGTTACTGATCTAGTTAAATTTCATATGTATCCTCCATTTACGACTGCTAAAGGCGCTCGTAAGTTTATCCATAAAGTAGGAGACAACGCTGATGATCTAATAAATATCAGATGGGCGGATCAGGGTGGTAAGACTGAATACCCTTCAAGGTTGGAAAAAGTATATGATCTTGAAAACGAAATCTCTCTGATAGATCATGTAAGGCAAGCCGAACAACCAACTAGTGTTAGTCATTTAGCTATTGATGGAAATGACCTAATTGGGATTGGTATTGAAAAAGGTCCAAAAATAGGAGAGGTTCTAAACGAGCTAGTGGAGGTCGTACTAGACAAGCCGATCCTGAACGAGCGGGACACCCTCCTAGAGCTAGCTCAGGCCCACGACGCGCCCCCGGCCCATCTGTGATATACTCCGCTTAGCGGGTGTGAGTAAGCCACTCCGGTCACTAGAGGCTAGTAGGGTACTTTCCTTTCTCTCTCTCCTGAAAACCTCTAGTGACCACAATCTTATAGAAAGGAATGATGAATAAAAATCTAACAGTTTATGCTACAAGCGATTTACATGGTGACTTGCCAGAACATCATCGTATTCCAGAATGCGATGTATTTATTATCGCTGGCGATAGTTGTCCTTGGCAAACTAGCCATGATATTATTACTCAGTCAAATTGGCTAAAGCAAGTATTTGTACCTTGGATAAACGGCGTAAAGACTAAAGCGCATAAAGTTATTCTAATTGCTGGAAATCACGACTTTGTAATGCAGCATAAAGATTTTAAATTTTGGGCCAATGAAAACTTGTTTTGTGATTATCTTCAAGATGAGAGTATGACTTACAAAGGTCTAAACATTCACGGAACTCCGTGGGTTCCGCGCCTAAGAAATTGGGCATTTTATGGGGATGAAGAAAAACTAATTAATCAGTTCAACCTCATAAAAAATGATGTAGATATCCTAGTATCTCATGGACCTCCTATGGGCGTAAATGACGCACTAGCTGGAAAAACTTATGGAGAACATGTTGGATGCGAAGAACTAGCTTTAAAGTTTCAAGCTAGAGAGCGTATAGGCAATCCAATCCCAATTAACATTCACGGTCATATTCATGAAGGATATGGGTATACAGAACAATGGGGAAGTAAGTTATATAATGTTTCCCATATGGATTGCGATTATCAGCCAGTAAACGACATAGTAAATATACAACTATAAAGAAAGAGGCGCTAAAGTGATGCTAATTCGCATAAGTCATACTAATACGAAGCTAAATTAGCATAACTCTTGTTAAAGCTGTCTATATCGCTCGTAAGTGATCACTAACCAATAAATATTTTAGTGTTTAAGCACAATACAAGCAACTAGCTGAGTGATAACATGGGTTCTATTATATGACAATATATGACGACAGACCAAAGTTTGAAGGTATAGGTTGGAGTAATGGTGAATATAAATGGAGAAATTTCGGCCAATTTCTAATATACGGTCAACAAGTTCATAAAGTATGTAGAACAAGTTGGGGAGCAAAGCGTTTAGCAAAAAGATACAATAAAAATAAAAAAATAACATGAACATGAGTATAAGAGAACAACTAGCATATAAAGACAAGATGTATAAACGTAATCTTGGAACTATTGACGCTAATACCAATGAACTTTACACTCCTAACAGAGCTATGAAGCTTGCTAACGAGTCTTTAGCTAAAAAGCACACACCTAATACTAGTCCTCTGAAAGAAAAAGAGCTAAATCAATTGGCCGCCGATATTGAATTTTATGGTAAAGGTTGGGCCTATAAGAATTGGCTACCTAAATTGAAAGAACTAAATAAATAATGACTAACAAAAATTACATTGAAGCATTACAATCAATTTTAGATGGCAAACTAGTAGAAAATCGTGGCGATGCAGTTTTTGCTGGTGCTGATGTGCTTAAAGACACTGATTTGGGCCAGTATGGTGAAAATATTCCTCGCGCCGTCTTAGATATTGTAGAAGCTGTAATTAAAGACCTAATTAGACAGGAGAATAATGAAACTAGTAATTAACGCATCTTGGGGAGGGTTTTCTTTATCAGAAGAAGCTCTATATAAACTTTATGAAAAAAGAGGCATTAAGATTTACAAAATACGCGATGCTATTTTAGATGCTTATACAACTGTACCTTATGAAGAATATAAGAAAATACACGCGGCAGATGAAGCAAATGGCGATTATACTTTAACTAATGAAGTATTTATAAATGATAGAAATGTTAAGCGTGATGATCTTGACCTAATCGCTGTAGTAGAAGAACTAGGCACAGAAAAAGCATCTGGTGAATATGCTGAATTAGAAGTTTTAGAAATTCCTGATGGAATTGAATATGAAATTCATGAATATGACGGATTAGAGTCAATTCATGAATGCCACAGAAGTTGGCCCTAATGAATAGCTGTGCAATTTTTCGATATATACACATTGTACTATGATAAATACAAATAAAGACAATCCGCACATACCAGTTAGCGTAGAATTTAAAGCTGTATTCCCTGATGAAGATTTTTTTGGGCATGAATACTTACCCTACAAATCAGTTGCTCCTAGTTATGAAGCTACTGTAGATATTTTAGTAGGTGATAAAGTTCATTCATATAGTTTTAGGTCTACTTCAGGAGTAATAACTGTAAGAGATGCAACTCTAAGAGAATGGAAGCGGGGACAAAAAATAAATGAAGTATTTAGCGACGAAGTTTAATAAGGTACAAAATTTAAGGGGCGAACCGCATTACTACTGTCCCGGCTGTAACGCTTCCCCTGACGATTATGATATGATACCTGTTACTTGCCCTTGCGCGACACACGGCAGCGGGAGCGGTTCTCTTTCTCCTGTACAAGTAATAAACTATTTGAAAGACAATATGACTGAAATGATGAGAGGTAGACGATGAATGAACTGACGCGGTACGCGGTATGGGATCAGTCTGACCATGTTCAGGACATAGGCGGCAAATGGGCCAAGGCGGTAGAAGCCGAAGCAGCCCTAGCCGAGAACGACCGGGAGTGGAGGGAAATCGCCGACTCCCTACAGGCAGAGTCCGACGCCAACTTTGCCGACGCGGAAAGGGCCGAAGCCCGGATCAAGGAACTGGAAGCGGGGTCAAACGCGTGGCAGCACCACCTGTCCCTAGCCCGTGCCCGTGAGGTCAAGCTGAAAGCCCGACTCCAAGCCGCCGAAGCTCTAGCCGAACAGGTAACCGACTACTTCACGGGCCGACCCGATGGCGAGGATCTCCTCTTCGCCGCCGATGCGTTTCGGGAGGCCGGGCAACCCAACCAGGAGGTAGACGCATGAGCGGCATAGAGATCAACACAGCCGGGGCATTCAGGGTGAGGTCCGGCGAAGCCAAGCCCGCCAAGATCACACCAAACCCCGACTGCCCACCGATCAGCGCGGAAGCGAAGGCAGCGGCGACTCGTGCCTTGCAGCAGTGGCACACCCAACCCAACCAAGAAAGCAATGATGAATAAAGTACAAATACAATTAACAGATAAAGAAATATCAGAGCTTAGAGCAATTATGGCTAATGATAAAAACCGCGCTTATCTCAATAATAGAGGAAGCGCCTCACAAAGAATTAAAGTAAAGCTTGATATATCTTTAGGTTCTGCTGTAAAAGTGATAGCTATATGACATTTAAAGAGCTAACAGAATTAGGAGCATTACATTTAGCTGATTTACAAAATATGGAAGGTATTTCTACTTCTGATTTTTGGGAGCAATTTGACGAATCCCAAAAGAGTACTTTTAGAATGGAGGCTGGTGCAGCACTTGGTCCGGCTTGGACACGAATAACACAATCAGAAATAAAAATTCTAAGCTTAACAAAACAAATTACAGAACTAGAAAGAAAGTTAGATAATGAACTGGAACATGGTTGAGTGTATGTCTTGTCATAATATTTATGATGATGAAGATTGGGATGCTTGTCCTAATTGCGGTAACGAATTAATATTTTATGAATAAGAAAACTAATAGAAAAATTTGCCCTAGATGTAAAGGCGTTGGTAAACAAGGCAGCAAGGTCTGTATGCTTTGTGCTGGCGCTGGTCATATTCTAAGGTTCGAAGGAACAGAAGCTAATACTGCTGAAAGGAAATATAATGGGTAAAGAAACAGAAGCATTTCAACAAATTGAAACTTTAATTAACCAACTAGGATATGTTGCTCCTGAAGTTTGGGAAGATAGAGTGCCGCCTGTATTGAATAAGATTAAGAAAATTGCCGCCGAGTTTACAAAAAACAATAATGAATAAACTTAAATACGCTTGGCATAAGAAGTGGAGAGCTTACCACTTACAAAGTATATACACTACGTATGATGCTGTAGAACGTAAAAATGAATCAATAAAGGCATCTTACCACTTACAAAGAATGTTAGATTTAGATGATAGGAATTAAACAAACAACAGACAGAAATTGTTTCGCGGCATGTATAGCTTCTATCTTAGAAGTTCATTCAGATGAAATACCCTGTCTACATTCATATGGTAATTATGGTGATGAGTGGTTCCGACAATGGAACGCTGATTTATTAGAAAAGTTTGGAATCACAATTATTGAGATTGCGGAGAACGCTATCTTAGAGGGTGTATGGTTTTTCACAGCAGGATATTGGATCGCCTCAGTACCCTCTCTGAATCTAATAGGCAAAAATCATTGTATTGTTATGTTTGATGATAAAGTCGTTTTTGATCCATCACCTAAAAAAAATTACGATGTAGGTATGACTACAGAACAATTAGATATAAAATCTTACTCGTTACTCCGGTTTTGTATCTATTAGCTTGTGTAATTCTCAGAATTGTACTACGTAGATTTGAAAATGCGCCTAATAACCTTATAAAACCCTAGGGGCATTTTGTGTCTTTTGGCTCTGGCATTCAAATCTTGTGGCGCTTTTTCAACTTTGTGGCACTTGGGGAAAGTCGTAGGAATGATAGTAACGTACTATACTACTATTATGAAACTTAAACTATGGGGAGGAATTATGAGCATAGGTACATCGAGGCCGCTTGTGACAATTCGCACAAAGGGGTATCGTCCATGCATTTGTGGTCACTTTCTGCCGACCTCAATTGCCAGTAAAGGCATCTGAGAGCGCTGCACAGGCATGTTTTCCCGCCGCGAGGGTTATCCGCTAGGGGATGGCTGAACGTCCCTGTGCAGGGATAGCATCAGCCCTGGCGGCGATTACCAGTAGCAAAGCCAAAAAATTGACTTGCCGGCTGGTGCTTGCCAGTAGTGAACATTCTGTTTCTTCAATGGCACGGTCTGAGAATCCTGCACACAGAGCCAATTTTTTACTGGCGGTTGCATCCAGGTGGCGTATGGTATAGGGTGGAGATTGATTCAAAAAGAGGTGTCGCCCCAGAGATGGGAGTTCCGGCCTCTTTGTTTCGGCCAAATATCCGCCGGAACCTTCTTCCCTTTACCGGGCCGCCGAAAGTCATATGGCGTGGAGACTCACTAGGAATAGTGATTAGGTAGATGAGGGATGAAGAATGCAGTGCTCAATTAGATGGGTGAGACTTACCTATCCGTGCGAAAGTCAATAGGACTACAGACTCTTAAGGTGATGGTCATTAGAACGTGATTAGTGAACTTGAGGAAGATCGTGATACAGGCGACTTTTCGATACAGAATTAGCTAATTGAGCCTAAGTGAAAGATAGGTCTAGACCGGACTGCACTTTCTTCTCTTCTCTTTTCCTGATTAGTGATTATTCACTAATTGGGAACTAAGATATGGGCGCAGATTTTTACTGGGGAGGCTCTCCAGGACGCGACAACCTATGTCTTAGTTCCCTGTTAGGGAAACGGTTAACAGTCCGACTACTGTAAAAGAGAAAGAATATTAAAATGGCAAAAGTAACAAGTAAAGTACGTTCGGAAAACGCTCGCTCGACTGAGATCAATGTTGCTGCTGCTGCATTCGTGCAGTCACAGATCGTTGAAGGTCTGGGAGTATCCGGGGTGCAGGATCATCCTGTGGGCGCTGTTATCGCATTCGATGCAGATGACTGCAAGATCCTGAAGGCGATCAAGGACGGAAAGTCCGATGCCGGAGTGACTGCTATCACAATGCAGCCCGCGCATGAAGCTGCAAAGGCAGCGACTGCGGCCGACCCCAGCAATGTCTGGAAGGTTGTAGAGAATGCGGCCGATAGCGTCTCATTCACAGACCGGACTAAACGTTCTGTGAAGGATGCCGAAGGTAAACAGGTAGTCGATGAAAACGGGAAGTCAGTCCCGCGCAAGTCTCAGCCGATCAAGATCAACGGGTTGGAGAGGTCGAGTCTCACTCACGTTCAAGTCACAGAGCGTAAGGAAAAGGCAAAGGCTGCCCAGCAGGAAAAGGCAAAGGTTGCCAAAATCGAGAAGGATGCAGCGAAGCGCCAGAAGGCGATTGAAGAGACTGCATAAAAAGAGAAAATTACCCTGCAACGCTTTCATAGGTTGCGGGGTTTTTTTTTTGCACTAGGTAAGGGAAAAAATTACTGGCGCCGCTCCCCAGGGCGCAGGAAAAAATTACTGGCGCCGCTCCCCAGGGCGCAGGAAAAAATTACTGGCGCCGCTCCCCAGGGCGCAGGAAAAAATTTTTATAGGAAGGATAAAGAATATGGCGAGAATTACTGCGCGGGATAAGAATGATGGGAAAAAATTCAAGTATTCCCAGCATGTAATTACTACTGCAAGAGTAAACGGATATTGTTACTTTTCTTCGTATCTGAATACTGAATTACGGGAAGTTATCCGCGATCTTGAAAAGGCAGATTGTGGTGAGATATTCCACTGCAAGAAGTTCGGACATGTATTCCGAATAGATCAAGATTGAAGATTCTAAGTGAAGAATCAATCTACTGGCAATTGATACCAGGATGGACTGATTCTTCCTTTAGACTCTTTATCTGTAGTTATCAATGAGAGAATGGGTCTATATGCTAATTGAGTGATTATTCACTACATGCTGCATGTAGATTGAAGGTAGTTGATTGTGACTATATTCTAGGCGCAAAAATACTACTGGCAATTGATCCCAGGACGGAGAAGTAATGGCAAAAGTCACGAAAAAGGTCAAGCCGAGAATATCGGTCGGACTTAGTAATGGTGACCTATGGGCGATAAACCCTGAAGGTCTAGAACGCGCACTTAACAAACTAGGTATCTACTGGAATGTGAAGATAACGCGCACTTCAAGAGAGGGCCGTGGTGGACATGCAAGCGTTAGAAACATAAACGGTAAGTATGTCCACTACATCTGCATCAATAAGTATCTGGATCATGAAGGTGCAGTGAGACTGATACTGCACGAATTACGTCACGCTTACCAGCTAGAAACAGTCGGAAACGATTGTGATTCATACAACGAACTACTTAGTAAGTGGAATGACCATAAAGGTTTTGTTGGGAAGTATTGGAGTCAACCGTTTGAGATTGAAGCGCGTTTAGCAGAACGTAGGTTCCCAGACTTCATGGACATTGTTATCCCCGGCAAGTATGGTCGGGCTGCATACCCTATAGATATGAATATCTAAGGGTACATAGCGGTAATGGTTTAGGAATAATAATTTGCTCTCACAAATTAACTAAGTAGGTTCGATTCCTACTACTGCTACTAGAATTATTATCGGTGCGAAAAACACTCACCATGCAGTAAAAATTACTGGCACTTGCGGCCAGGGCTGACCATGCAACAAATAGTGAAGGTTTAAAAGTGGATCAAAAGAATCCAAGACTTTTGATTCACTTTTAAACACTCACCATTGAAAACAATTCACCATAGAGAGGAACCATGCAGATATACATAGATGATCTAGATGATCTAGAAGATGGACTAACAAAACTTAGTTCTGATTCAGTCTTTGATATGGCAGATGCCATTGAAAAGAATGTCAAGAACGAAGATGTTGATGGTGTAATATCAGCACTTCGCAACATTGCCGAAAGTAAAATATTCGGCTGAATGTCTCGCCCATAAAGGTTAAAGTAGGTTCGATTCCTACGTGGGCAATTTTGTAAACGAGAGAAAAGTTTAGACCACGACTGGATACAGTAAAATTAGAACTGCCAGTTTAAAAGTAGGAAAGTCACTTAAAATGACTTATCATACCTAATTGTTTAGGTCTAATCAATAATGTTAACGCTGAATAATATTTAGTATTACTTATTGCTAAACACGCGGTCGAATTATTTACCATGTAACAAATACTCACCATTGAAAATGATTCACCATAGAGAGGAAAACATGAGCGAAAAAGATACATTCATTTTTGAGTGTAAGTTCTTTGGAGTTCTCACCATACTGATAACTATTGCTTCTATAGTGATTGTTGTTGGATATAATATGGGAGCATGGTAACAATGCTTGGATATGCTTACCATGTAATTGTGAGTGAAAAAGATTCAACGGATCAATTGAAGTTTGGTTGTGAAAGTGAATTGGCTGCAAAAGTGTTGAAGGATATTTTGTTCAAGGCGGAAAACACTACTCTGAACAATACCTTCACCATTGAGAAGATTTAGTAAGTATTCAAATTAGTTCACTATGCAAATGGTGAATTACTTTGAGTCCTTATGAAAAGGCTCACCATAGAAACAAACAATAGAGAGAAGGAAACAATGGTTAGAAGTAATAAGCAGCATGCAGCGATTATGTCGCTGTTTGACTTTCAGCAACTCATGAATGACAAAAAGCTGAAAGACCTCACTATTGTAACAAAATGAATTGGTTTAGGATTTGGAACAGAAAAGCTCTGGTAGCAATTCTGTGGTCATTCTGAACTGATTTAGGTGCTTATTATGTTCACATAGAAATATGTGAGCATGATTAAGCTTCTGATAATGTAAACAAAAGAGAGAAGAAAAATGACTGATGAACAATTAGCTGAATTGGAAGCCATTATGTCTGATGGTATTGCTACTTTAGACTGTGGTTGTATTGTTGAACCTGATGGTACTTGTCCTTGTGGTAATAATTCTCCGCTTATTGATCTAGGTATGATCTAGGCGTTTAGCGTATACCCTGCACCATGTAGGGTATATCTAAGCTTCTAATAGTTCAATGAATCACAAAAGAGAGAAGAAAAAATGACAAAGACAAATGGTGAACTTGCTGAACTTTTGGAAGATGTTTTTCATGGTCAGTATGACAACCATCTAGAAGAAATCATTGATGTTATCAATGATAGAAAAAAGGCTTATTCTAGGGTCAGTATTTCGTCGCTTGAAAATGGCGATAAAGTAATGATTCAAAACATTCGCCCCAAGTATCTTAGCGGCTGCACCGCCGATTTTGTAAAAGTTGAAAAAGGTAAGGCTGTTATCATCATTGATGATACCTTTAAGGCTAGGCGTTATGCTGGTCAAGAAGTTACTGTAGGATTTACTTCTGTAAAAGCAGACTTTTAGGCGTTTATTAAGTAGTGGCGCGAAATAATAGCGACCGGCAATGTCGGTTCCCGTTAGTGTTACTACTTGATTAAACTTCTGAATAAAAACAAAAAGAGAGAAGATAAAATGAGTGAATTCGTTGTTCAAAGTAAGCCTAATCATCCTCAAGCAATTTGGGATGATGTTGAAGTTTACTCTGATGTTGAAAGTGCAGAATCTGCTCTGAAAAACAAGGAAAATACAAAAAGAAGTCTAATTTGGCGAATGATTGAACGCTGATTTAGGTGTTTATAACATGCGCTGCTATTATGTAGCGTATGTATAAACTTCTGAATAAAAACAAAAGAGAGAAGATAATGAATAGTAAGTGCGGTATTGCAACGATAGCCAATCTAATCATTCTTATCTGTAGTTGGATTTTGCTTTTCTATGGATTTGATTGGTTGTCTGGTGTTTGTTTTGGAGTTGGAGTTATGAACATGTTGTGGATTGTAAACCTTTGGGATTAGGTGTTTATTAAGTAGTGGCGCAAAAACTACTACTTGATTAAGCTTCTGAATAAAAAACAAAAGAGAGAAGATAAAATGAGTGAACAAGAACAGATCATAAATATTCAGCGTGAAACAATTGATATAAAAAGCGACACAATTGATTGTTTGATTAAGCAGACTGAAATGCTGGAAGATATCATAAATATCAAAGATTCTACGATAGAAAGACTTCTTCAGAAAGTTAACAATTTGGAAAGCAGTAAACGCTGGACTCCATAAGTTCTTAGGCGTATATTAAGTATCCGTTTACGGGTACTTGATTATACTTCTGATAAAAAACAATAGAGAGAAGAAAATTATGCCCGATATGGAATACTGTTTAATTGACCATGACACTAGGGTTTTCGTTACTAGTGAAAAAGTCGAAAGTTTGACTCTTAACAGTTTTTATTCGCCAGAGATTAAAAAGTCTTTGGAAACTCATGCCATTGATTATGCTGAATGGTCTGAAAACATTGTCAGAGACATTGTTGAAGTGTTAGCTGATGGTGAAGCTGTAACAAATAATAATATGAGATACACAATCACAGCGTTTTAGTTAGGTGTTTATAAGATGCTCTGCTGAAAAGTAGAGTATCTATAAGCTTCTAAGTAAAAAAACAATAGAGAGAGGAAATATGTCTGAATTCGATATTCGTCATAAGTTTTTGACTGATGTTTTCACTTGTATAGTTGAAGATTTTGGTTCTAATACTTGGCGACGACTAGAAAGTTATGATCTTGATTCTTCCACAGCTACAATTGTAGTTTGGGATGAATGGGAAGATAACCCTGTTGGTGAAGTATTCCATATTAATTTGGATACTGTAGTTGTGGGTCTTGGAAAGATCAACAGCCGCGATATGAAAATTAATGGAACAATGGCACAAAATATCAACAATGCTAGTAAAGAAAATAATGCTGGCAACATTGATGCTTGGGATGCTGACGCTATTCTTCAAGTAAGTATATTTGATGAGCTTGTATATGGCTAATAAACTAATAGGACTGTTCAATATATTATGGGGCGCTTACATGCTTAGTAATATTCCTAGTGCTGAACCTGATAGTATTTCATGGTATATAGCAATAGGTACTGTTCAAGTATCTGTAGGAATTGTGCTAATGATTACTGGCGCTATTAGAGAAGATTAGGTGTTTATAACATGCGCTATGAAAATAGCGTATGTATAAGCCTCTGATTATGTAAACAATAGAGAGAAGAAATAAATGAACGAATACATTCTTTTTGTAATTCGTATGAACGCTAAAGATTACGATAGTATTAGTAATGTTCCACAGTTTGCTATTAGTGATGTAATGTGGAATGTTCCAAAGTGGTCAGAAAATATCGCATGATATACATTAGTGAATATTCCGTGTCTCGTGAATATGGCGGTCCAGAAGAAGGTGGATGGTGGTATGATAATCCTATGCATGTTAGACTGTTGGCAATAGCTGATAATCAAGAATATGCTTCTAAGATTGCTAGGGCGCTTAATTCTGCTGAAAACATTACAAAGCCTGATAGATATTCTATGGCTGGTAGTGATGATACTGTTTTCTATTCAGAAGAATCTCTTGGCGACCATGAACTAAAAGAACAACCGTATTACGAATAGGCGTTTATTAAGTAGTGGGCGGAAATCCACTACTTGATTAAGCTTCTAATAAAAACACAATAGAGAGAAGAAAATGTCTAAAGAAGATGAGATAGTAGATTGGCGTGAAAAGTCTATTGTCTATGAAGGTTATAATTTCAAGTTTTACTATGATGGTGGAGTTTATATCAATATTGGTCTTAGTAAAGCTATTATATTTGATTGTATCAATTTCTATGACTATGCTAAAGGCGAGCCTACAAAAGTTACTTACAAAGAGTTCAATAAACTTTGTGAGGAATGGATTAATGAATCCGCAATGGATTACATTGAAAACTATATCGTTTATATGTAAGTGTTGATATACTATGGACGAAAAAATTATCAACATTTTAGATATTACAGGTGCGGTTATATTTGTAACTGTAGTTATACCTAGTTTGATAGTAATAGTAAATAAAAAGAGTTAGGTGATTATTAAGTGCTGGCGCAAAAACCAGCACTTGATTAATCCTCTGATAATATAAAAACAATAGAGAGAGAAGAATAATGAACATAAGTGATATTCAGATTAAGCCTGAATGGACTGAGCCTTATGAAGGGTGCGAAATTGTTGCTATTGCTTTTGAGCATGGTAAATATGACGAGCCTTATGATAGGTGTTTGAATGTAGAAACTGCTGTCTGTATGGCTAATGAAGGTCTGCTTATTGTTGCTCTGCCAGATGCTAAAAGTGGTCCGGCATACAATGATATGCCACTTCAAGAAGTATTTGACCACGAAAATAGTCTAGTAGTAGACTGTTTTGGAGAAGGATATCTAAAATGAGTAAAAAACATTATAGGGCGCTTGCTAGATTGTTTGTAGAACAGTCTCATTTGTTCAATGACAGAGAAGATAAAGTTATCTTCGCTTACAACTTAGCAATAATTCTGGAATCTGATAATGAATATTTTAATAGAGATACGTTCTTTTCAGCTTGCGGAATTGAATAAATTAGGCGACTACCATGCACTGCTAGAAATAGTAGTGTATGTTTATTCTTCTAATAAAATAAAAACAAATAGAGAGAGAAAACAATGAATAAAAATAAGTATGTCGTAGTTGATCCTGTTAGTAGCCGTAAGATTATTATTACTACTACAAACACAATTAAGTTTGACAACATGAGTGCGGAAGATGTTGAATGGCATATTGAAGAGTATGTAGAACATGATGATCTTAATGCTATTAGAGAACGCGCTAGTGTTGATGAGCTTCTTGCTTTTGCGAATGATATTCGTAGAGTTGGTGGTTCTAATGATATGCTGCATGAACTTATTCCTAGTACACCTACAGATTCTAGTGCTTGCCTTATTGCTAATGCTTTGAATTTTCAATCTCAGATTCAAGGTAGCGATTATGGCGATCAAGTTGGTGAAAATCTTTGGGAAATGACTATTGAGAATGAGGCAGTTGCTAACGCAATTGAAGTCTCTGATCTTAATCTTCAAGTTTTTCATAACTATAATACAGATTCAGAAGAACTTTATGATGATGATGGCGAGTTTCTTGATGAGACTGAAGTTGAAGTTTATTATAATTCTTCAATCATTCTGCCTCTGCCAATTGGTCATGCAGCAAGCGCGTTTGATTCATTTTGTGATTATGAACTTGAAAAGTTCAATGCTAACGCTGTATAAAAGTTAGGCGTATATTAAGTAGTGGGCGGAAATCCACTACTTGATTATACTTCTAATATAAAAACAAAAGAGAGAGAAACAAATGATTATCAAGAATAAAGATGTTCTAGTTCGTCGTGCTACTGAGCATAAGGAATTGGATCATGTTGCTCGTCGTAATTATGGTAAAATCAACTACTCAACTAATGGTAAGACTGAAGTTGAGAGTTGGAAAGCTTGTGCTATTAGTTGTCTTGCTACTGAGTCTACAATTAAAGGCATTAAGAAGCAGGGCGGATTGATTGATAAAGCTCTTAAGGTTCATGAAGAAGATGGTCGCAAGTTTTGGTCTGTTAAACTTTCGCCTAAGCTTCTTAGAGAAATGCTTTCTGATGAGTTTAATCTTTGCGATAACTTGATTTACATTGCTGAGATTATCTTTGAGGGTGATGAGTGTAGAGTAAGTAATGAATACTCTCAAAATTGGCCGCTTATGTTCGCACAAGCTATTCCTGAAGGTGTAAGCATCACTAATGAAGATGTTTATGATTTTTGGTCTGAGTGTGACATAGATGATGAAGATGGCCCTGTAGAACTCAATGTTGAAGTTGAAGAAGGCCCACAAGGCTATACTAATATTGATCAATATTTTTTCCATGCTAGTGAAGATATGGGAGATGCGTTGATTGAGTGGCTTGAGAGTTTTCAAGCTAGTTAGGTAATTATTAAGCGTCGTTAGAAATAGCGGCGCTTGATTAATCCTCTAACTGATATAAATACAAAACAAAAAGAGAGAAAAACAAATGCCAAGCATGAATGTTGTAATTAAGAATATCAATGACGAACTTATTGATGATATGAACCTGTTTAGTGAAGATAAGTCTGATCTGATTATGGTTGGAGCTTTTATTGGTGAAGTTACTGATGGTTGCAATGCTATCAATGTTATTGACGCACTTGATAGTACTGGTTCATATAACCAAGAAACTGTTGGAGGCTCAATTAGCTTTTCACTTACTGACTCTTACTCTAACTAGGTGTTTAGTGTATCTGCTATCTTTTAGGTAGCAGATATCTAAGCTTCTAATTAATAAACAAAAGAAAAGAGAGAAGAAATGATTAAGGTAAATATTATTGATAGTTATTGGTATAATGATGATGAAAATGATATTTTGTCTGAAGATGGGCAAAGAAAATTTCATATTATTACTCAAACGCCTGAAATTTTTGAAACTGAAAAAGAGTTTCATGATTTTATTGAAGGCGAAGGTCTTGAGCTTTTAGATAATTGGTATAGTTATCCTGATGGTTCAATTTGTATTGACTATTATCAAGGCGAGTATCTTGAAAAATCTGCCCATGTTATTGAAGATGATAAATGGCATCTTTTTAAAGAGCCAAAAGTTGAATACGATGTGATTCACTAATGAATAATCTAAAGCCGGAAGAAATAATTAAAATAGCAAATAATCCTGCAATTGAATGGCCTAAAAGACAGGTTAATGATATACAGGAACGGCTTATAGCTATTGAAGAAGCTATGTGTTCTATTTGGTTAGATAATATGCATGATTCTGAAATAGGTAGTGTTACAGAAGATGGCCTGCATGTTTTTAGAGTTGCTAATTGGACTCTATCTACAGACTCTCAGGGCTTTGTTGATGTTCTAGAACATAACTCTAGACTGGAAGCTCATCAGTATATGGAAAACATGTTTGGAATACTTGTGAACCTATCTGGTGAGTAAACGCGCAATCGTCAGACCTGCTATAATGGATTGACCATGCGAGACTAGGTGTATATTAAGTGTTGCTCTTAATTGAGTAACACTTGATTATACTTCTAATTGTTAATTATAAATAAACAAAAAAATAGAGAGATAAAATGAATCTAGATTCAGAAGAGTCATGGCCTATCCGTGTAAGGTTTTATGTAACTGGCAGGTATGATGGAAGTGATCAATTTGGTCCACTCATTTTGTTTGAAGGTATAAAGTCTGCTGAAGAGTTTGTAGTAGCGATACTTGAAGCTGGCCTTTATAATGAAGCTGACATTTGGGATTATACAAATGGCTACGATAACGATAGAATTTACAGGGTTACTAATGAAACTGTAACTAAGGCTATTATTAGAAAGCTGGATATTAATGATGAAACTTCATGATACGGTACAATTTTACAATGTAGTATACATATATGATTACTACTCGATTAACGTTATTGTTGAAGCAGAGAGTGATAGTCGCGCTATGGATCAGGCATTGGATATCCTTATAGATGATCTAGGTCTTGGTCTAAGAGACTATAATGATTGTGAAGTATTTGAATTATACTAGGCGTATTTCATATACTGCGGAATAGATCAATTATGATACATTTCGTAGTATATGGCTATACTTCTAATCGTATAAACAAAAAGAGAGAGAAACAAATGGCTACAGAAACTCAAAAAGTATTGGCTGGTATGTTAATCGAACCGACCGGCAGAAATATTTGTGATAGTGGTGGTGCTTATGGTAGAAATTGGGAAATGAACCGTGATAAAACAGTTCAATCCTTTATTGACTCACCTAAAGTTGAGACTAGTGAATTTGGTCCAACAATTTCTATCTTTCATTACTGTGATAGTTGGCTAGAGTTTGATGCTGAACTTGACACCAAATTCAATGAGTGGGTTGATGCTAAAGGTGATGAAAATTCGCCTTGGCGTGTAGAAATGGAAGAGTTTGCTGGTGAACATGCTGAAAGTTGGCTTGGTGGAACTGTAAACTCTTATAATAGTGAAAACCTGCTTAGTCAGGTAATTCAGTACACTCACTTTGAGGGTATTGAAGATGGTGAGCAGTATATCCTTCTACAAATTCATGGTGGTTGTGATGTTCGTGGTGGTTATACTAAGCCTAGAGTATTTCGTGTCCTTGAAGAAGGTTTTGGATGGGATGCTGATGCTTTTACTATTGCTACTTGTGATGATCGTAAGGGTGAACGTGTAACTATTGATTATCGTGCTGGTGAACTTATGCATGTTGAGTATGAAAATGCTTGGCCGCGTGAAACATTCACTGGTACTGAAATTAATTGTGAAGATTGGACTGATTTTTGGTGTTATGAAGGAAAGTCCAAGTGGGATGATGAAGCTAAGAAGTTTATTTGTCCTGACGGTGACGGCCACTTCTGCTTCGATTCAAGCCTTTATTAGGCGTTTATTATGTTCACTTGAAAAAGTGAGCATGATTAAGCTTCTAAGTGATGTTTATATAAATACAACAGAGAGAAGAAACAATGGCTATCTTTACTGTAGGTGTAGATACTACAATTGAAGTTGAAGCTGATACATTGGAAGATGCTCAGGAATTTGTAGATGGTTGGACTGACTACGATTTCTTTTTGGGCGCTGATTTTGTAGAGGAAGAAAAAGTACGGGGATATATAGCTAGCGTAATGTATTAAGTTAGGTGTATATTAGACACTGCATGAAAGTGTAGTGTCTGATTATACTTCTAAATAGAATGTATAAAACAAATAGAAAGAGAAACAATGCTAAAAAGTAATTTTCCTACCCATATTGTTGTTGATCCTGTTAGTGGCCGCGAAGTTTATGTAGACAAAGAAAAGTTTGAGGTTAGTAATAGTCTTGAAATTTACTTTAGAAGTAATCAAGGTTGTTATCAAAATCTACATGCTATCCGTAACAGGGCTTCTATTAATGAGCTTCTAAAGTTTGCTAATGAAGTTCGTGTTGCTGGTAAGGGTGAAGTTATTGATGAGCTTCTAATGAGTACACCACAAGAAGCTCAAGCTTGCATTATTGCTAACGCTCTGAATTTTGATTCAACCGTAAGTGATGATTATGGCACGTGGGGAATGATGATTCATGATAAGAGTGTCATCCATAATATCTGTGATGATCTTGGCTTGGATATTATAGAAGATGACTATGATGGCGTAGTTGGTGTAGAACTGCCTGAAAACATTGCTCTTGTGGCACAAGCGTTTGATACTTGGGCTGATGTTGAACTAGAGCAGTTTGATGTTCTAAGACAGGATAATGAGAGTGTGCCTGTTTAGTTAGGTGTATATTAAGTAGTGGGCGGAAATCCACTACTTGATTATACTTCTAATATAAAAACAAAAGAGAGAAAAACAATGATTGACTCAATAAGTGGTGAAGAATACAATAACCATACAATCTACTTTCACTATGATCAAGATGCTGGCGACCCTAGCGTAGAGTTTGATAACTATTCTAAGGGTGAAGTTAGCTCTTGGGCTAAAGGCGAAGTATATGGTTGGGTTGTAGAAGATAAGTGTGGAAATTTCATTGATTCATGTTGGGGGTATTACGGCGACGTTAATTTCCCTCATATGCTAGATGAAGCTAAGAAATCTATTGATAACAACAATAAAAAGATTGATGATGAGAAAAATAAAGTTCGTTATTGGGCTGAGCGCGATGTAGTTACTGTTTAGGCGCATATTAAGTGTAGTGTAAAAGCTGCACTTGATTATGCCTCTGGCATAAAAAATACAATAGAGAGGAACCATGAACAAGGAAAGCGTCAAAACAATTAAAAAAGGGCAATTTATAGAGTTTTCATATTTGCCGCATGGTGAGGTTTACACTAGAGAAGTTCTTAGTGTAGATAAACATAACGGGAACCATGTTCATATTGCAGGCATTATTGAAGATTCCCCATTCATGATTAGTCATGATGAAATTATAATAGTAGTAGAAGGAAGTAAAGAAACTATCGCAGCGTAAGGAACAATATGACTATGGTTGATAACGGAATACTGTCACTATTTATTGCTATTATGTTTGTAGGAGGTCTTTTGTCCTCTATTTAGAATATTATAGTGTGGCGCAGATTTACTCTTGGAGCTATTTTGGCTCTGAGAGTAGGTTTGCGGCCTCATTACGTTGTAGCGGGTGAGTGTGCTATACTTCCCGTATCCTATAAATGCCATTGACTCGAAAGGTTTGAATAAAAGATGGCTAAGAATAAACTAGATGTATACGATAGCGTCACTAATGCTTTCGTGGATTCGCTCAAATCTGGAAAAATCCCTTGGAAGAAACCTTGGAATCCTTTGGGCGCACACAGAAATTTCATTAGTAAGAAAGCATACAGGGGTCTAAACCCGCTGTTGCTTGACATTGCAGCAACTAATAAAGAATTTGAAAGTCCGTTTTGGCTTACTTATAAGCAAGCTGATAGCTTGTCTTGTAAAGCTTGGTGCAAGAGTAATAATATCGCAAACGATAATGACGGCTACAAAAAGTATAAGCAGGCTTGTCGAGTTAAAGACTCTGATGCTTATACTGGTATTTCTGAGAACGAAAAGAGTACGCTTATCACCTATTGGAATATGTTTAAGGGTGACAGTAGAGACAAAGTAGATGAAAATGGTGATCCTGAAAAAGTTATGATTCCATACTTGAAGTATATTTACGTGTTTAACATTGATCAGACCAATCTTGGAATCGAGATTGATAAGCCTGAAGGTATTGAATTTAACCCTATTGAAAGGGCTGAAGAAATTATTGTAGATTGGGATGATAAGCCTGAAATTAAGCATCTTGGCGATAGAGCTTTTTATCGTCCGTCTACTGATTCTATTACAATGCCTAGTCAGGAATCATTCCATAGCGAAGAAGAGTATTACAAAACTCTTTTCCATGAGTCAATTCACGCTACTGGTCATGAGTCGCGCCTGAATAGAATCAAGGGTGATAGCTTTGGCGATGAGAAATACAGCAAAGAAGAATTGGTAGCTGAAATTGGAGCCAATTTCTTGACTAATATTTGTGAGATTGAAACTGAAGAAATGACGACTAATTCTACTGCTTACATTAATGGATGGATTAGTAAGCTAGAGGACGACAAGAAGCTTATTGTTCAGGCTAGTGGTAAGGCTCAAAAAGCTGTGGATTCTGTCCTTTGTTTTGAATACACCCCTGAAGATACATACAAGAAAAAAGATTAGATATGAGAGAATTAATTAATAATAGATTCCAGTTGTTTGACAATGCTTGTAACGATCATTATGAATATGACAAGAATTATAACGATCACCCTGTTTCAATTGTTGGAGGCGCAGGATGGATTGAAGCCGATACAGTACAAGAGGCTGTAGATGTTTCTATTGTTATTATTGAAAACCGTATTAAGCATAAGCAGCACGTACCTAGTAATAGATATATGCTAGTTGATCGTCATGATTTTCAAATCTATGAATTTGCAGTCAATAACACCCCCAACGTTACACTAAAGGTATAATATGAGTTCAATTAAAGAGCTTACTGTAAGAGAAAGAAATGAATGCATTGGTTGTGCTATTGACGCAAACCTAGATATGTACCATTCATTCCTAAATGGTAATGGTTTCGTATTCAATGGTAGTGATCCTGATAAGAATATTGGCGCGGCGATTCTTGCTATGTCAAAGTGGGGCTTCGTAGATGGATACCATGAGGAATATGAAGGTGATAATGTTGCGCCTCATATGAAGTTTCGTTGGGGGCGCAGTGTATTGTCCTTTGATGGCTTTAAGGGTACTTACACGCTAGAAACTTATCACAATAACGATAGAGCCAAGAAGGAAGTAGCTTAGTAGTCTCATGAAAGAAGGCCATCATATAGAAACAGGCGTAGAAAATGATCCTGAAAATTCTAAAGATTGGACTTACTACGCAAAATTTGTCAATACTTCTACGGGCGAGGTTTGCGCTCAAATATCCGGCTTAAAAATCACAAAAATGCGACAGTGGATAAAAGGATTTAAATAATGACACTTAATAAAGCATTATCAGAATGTGATACAGAAATAAAGATTGAGGGCGCGAAACGTGCCGTACAAAGGTTCACCAGCGATTCCACTCAATCAGAATACTCTAAAGTATACATGGAGGCTATTTGGGACGTTGTTGAAAGTATTGTAGGAGATTATGAGCGCAGGATGGATTGGATAAATAAAAGTAAATATTCTCTCCATGAAAGTTCATATAGCCCTAATGGTAAAAAACATAACCCTAATGACAATTAGGAGAGTGAATGCCTAAAGTACAGAAGCTAAACGTAGAAAATTTAAGTTATAATGATTACACAAAATGTAAAAGTCTGAATTTTAGAACTACTGGTATGATGCTAGATGAATTAGTGATAGCTAGAAATTATCCTTACTCTAACAAGGGCCGTGTTTACATGCTAAAAGACAATGATGAAAAGCTTTTGGCTTGGGCTATTGTTACAAGAGATAAAGTAAATTTCTACACTCGTAAAAGCGAAAGGCGTAAAGGATATGGCAAACAACTATTAAAAGCTATATCTAAAGAACATGACGTAAGTGTACTCACAGCTAGCATGCACGACAATATATCAGAATCATTTTATGATGGTACTAATTTCAAAAAGGAATGGAAATAAAAATGGAATCAAATGATATAAAAGAACTAACTATCAGCTATGAGAAAGCAATCGTATTGTATGATGCTGTACAGATGCTTAAAGAAGAGGCGTTAAAAACTCTCAAAGACAATGATGATTTAATTGCACCTCTTAAGCGAGAGGCAGAAGCTACAATTCAAAGTTGCTCTGAAATTTCTAACATAATTTCTGTAAGCTTTGACTTTGACATTGAAAGTGATTTTGAAGAAGATTATGAATCCTGAAGAACTCATTACTAAGTATCTAGATCATTATGTATGGAGATATGCTGACACAAATGCTAAGCGCAGCACTATTCTTACATTTAAAACTGGCGCTGTTATATTTAATGAAAAAACTAAAAGCGTTGAAAGTACTGGTACTTCTCATATTCCACTAAATTTTCGCTATGATGATTCTGACCACGCGAAACGTTCAATACATGCTGAGGATGATGCTTTAGATAAAATCAGACATTTTAATGATAAATCTAATCTTAGCATTTTGGTATATACTCTCAATGCGAACATGACTGGTCACGTGGGATCGAGTCGGCCCTGTCAGGGATGCGCTGAGAGGCTGGTGAGAGCCAACCTAAGCCGCGTTTACTACATCGAGAGGGATAACAGCGGTGTGTGGTGCCTAAACCGCACCACGCCTGCTATACTAATCGGACGGTCGTTCTAAGAAAGGATTGTTATGGATGAAGAAAAATGTGAAACTAAAGAAGAAGCAATTGAAATGGCTCAAATGTATTTAGACGGCAGAAGGTCTAGTTGGAATCAGTATAAAAGTGTAGCTGACGCTGGCTTTACAGGGTCAGGCAATGCTGCGGGCTATCTAATAGTTGATGCTTGTAGAGCTAATGCTTACGCTGCTTTAGCTACAGTACTACCTAAAAAAGAAAGAGATAACAAATGACTTATACAGTAGAGCAGTTACTAGAAGAACTAATCACAAATGTTGAATGGGGTACAGATCAGCTACAATATGAAGAATTACTTAATGGCAAAAGTGCTTATGAAATTGCGCATTTTCAAGGTGGACTTGCAGCATTGGAGAATGTAATTATTTCTTTAGAGGAAATTCTTAATGAGGATTCGGAGCAATAATGAGTAACAAAATCACTCATCCTTATCTGCCAATGAAGTGTGCTGATATTCCAGATGAACTTGTACTTGCTTATATCTTCAAAGTTGGTTACGATAACAAAGTTGATGTTAAAGGGATGCACGAATACTTCAATAAGGTTTATCCTAGACCGCTAGTATTTCGTAAGCTTCAGATTCTACAGAGGCGCGGTTATACTAGAGAAGATGCATTTGGTAATTGGAGCCTAACTAATTATGGTTTTTATACTATCAATAAACTTTGCGGCGGATTTAGTCGCATAGATAAAGACGGGAATTCATACTAATGACTGACGTTGAAACATCTGATATTGAAGAAGTTACTGCTGATTGGGAAAAGACAGAGCTTACTAGCCCAAAGGAAGATACACGCTCTAAAGTTGGGGCTAGTTATACTGAGTTAGAGGAAGCTTATGAACTAAACAATAAGATTACTACTGTTCGTGATCTTAGACTGTTGGCCGACTTTCTCCAAGATAATCCTGATCTACCTTTCCCTAGTATTAGCTCAAATGTTTGGCTATACTCAGATGAGAAATTTAGTAGCGCGGTAAGTAAGCTAGGTAGTTTTGATAAAGATTATAAGGATGAGTATTTCAAGGCGCATAAGCCGCTATCGAATACTTTGAAGTATAGTCTGTCAACATATAGAGAAACAGTTTGTGTAAAGAAAGTTGTTGGCACAGAAACAGTCGAAGTACCTGACTACAGTAATGTGCCTACAAAAACCGAAGAAAAAGAAATTGTTGAGTGGGAATGTAGGCCCATTCTTGAAAGGAACTAATGAATGATTGGGGAAGCACAAAAGTAAAAGAAAAGATTCCTGAAAGCTTTGAAATGTTTAGCGAGGAAGGGAATAAGACGATTGGCATGATTGTAGGTTCTCTGTTAGTATATACAGGGGGCAAAGTTGATTGGGAAGCTGTTGAACGTGTAACGAGTTTCCTTACAACTAATTATAATGATGAAGTTGGAGAAGTAATGGACACCGCTGTAAGAGAAGTAATTTGGGATGTACTAAATCTAAATGATTGGGTTGTGAAGTAATGAATTTTGTAAAAATATGCTTTATGATTTCTGTTTATGTTATGTTATTTTTAATTAGCGAGCAGCTACAAACTATTATGGAAAAGATGTAGAAAGGAAAATATGAGTAAATGGAATTACAGTCTACCAGTATATGTAACTAACCCTAGAGGCGATGGATTTATTGCTGACTATTCTTTGAATGTTTGGATGGCAATGCTTATTTATATACTAATCCTTATCAATGCTCTAGGTTGGGGTATTTATGGGGTAATTGAGCTACTACAGAAAGTAATCTAATGAACAGATATAAGTTGTTTGTAAATATTAATGACAATGTTATTAAAGAAACTGATGAAATTTATGAAGCTGACAGTCCTATTGGCGCAATAAAAGAACATTATGCTATTAAAAAAGAAACCTATGAATGGACTGTTGCTGAGTATGGTACTGGTTACGATGAAGGTTTGCTTGTAGAGCTACATGGCCCTTACAAGTTCGTAGAGCCTGATTGTAGTGGAGAATGGGAGAAAGTATATGCCTAACAGTATTGGTATCCCAAATAACGGCAATCTGCCTCCCGGTGTTAGTGACAACGATCCGTACTTTAATCCACCAGACAATTCTCCTTACGAGATTAGGGAAGTTGCTAAGGGTGTTGGTAAAGCGGCAAATATTGTAATGGACGCTGCTGATCTTTTGTATGAGCTTGATGGAATTACAAAAGATGATCTAAATGGTATTCATGAGAACATAGAAGAAATCGTAACTGTTCTAGAAGATGAACTAAATTATTGTGCAAGCGATCTAGAACAAGATTGGTAATATGTACAATAACGAATTATTTTTTATCAAAGCAATGTTATTAAACATTTGGATTCTTTTAATAACTATAGCAATTATAATAAGCGACAAACCATAAAAAAGGAATTATGAGCAATAGAAGTTATATTAGGTCTAATACAAAGTGGGATATTATGGATATTCAAACCTTTAGCAAGCTTAGTGCTTTGGCTATTGATAAGGCTATTCGTAAGAACGCAAAGAAAAGAGCAGCAAAGAAATGACTATACTAATTATGTTTATCAGAAAGGATAATAATGTCTGATTTAGAAAATGGAGTAGTAACGGGTATAGGTTGTCTAGGTTGTTTGTTTTATATTATTTACCTAGCATTTTACCTAGCAGTTGTAACATTCGCAGGCTGGACGGTTCTAGCTTGGGTTGGTATTGTAAACAATTACCCTTGGCAGTAAGAAAGGAATTATGAGTAGAAAACTAATTGGACATATTGGTGTAGATAGCGGCCAGATGATGCTTTCTGATCCGTGTTATGTTACTGATGATAGTTTTACTGATGATAGGAGCAATGGGCTTGATATTGGGGAGAATAGAGAAGGTCCATATCCCCTTAATTATGAGGGCGCTTGTAATGCGTCTATGAGTAAGGATAACGCAGGCGTACTAGGCGATTATGGAGCCGCTGTAGTTTGTGCTACGGGTTATGGTGATGGTTCTTATCCTGTATACGTTGAGTATGCTGAAGAATCTGAAACTAATAGTTGGGGTAGGCGCGTCAAGTCTATGACGATTGAATTTATTGACGGCGAGGAAACTCCATATGACTGATGTTGAAATCGCAGCACCAAAATATAATAAGATTCAAAACTTATTTAAGCGTTCGCCTGAAACTCATGGTATTGCGCCTTACTTATTTGGCAATGAGGCAATTGAGTTTCTACTAAATGCTCAGTGGATTGTTCAAGAAAAAATTGATGGAACTAACACTCGCATTATTTGGGATGGGAACCGTGTTACATTTGGTTCTAAGAATACTTTAGATACATCTAATCTACAGGGTAAGCTACGTGTCTTTCTTGAAGAAAACTATGGCACACCTGAATTTGAACAAATCATTGAACAAAAGTTTGGTGATACTCCTATCACTATTTATGGTGAAGGTTATGGTCACAAGATTCAAAATGGCGGCGAATATTTCCCTGAGTCTAATGAGGGCAAAAATGAGTTTGTTGGCTTTGATGTTCGTGTTGAAGGCCATTACGTATCAGCAGACGATACTAGAGCGATCCTAAGCGATCTTGGTATACCCATTGTCAACAGCCTAGAGGGTACTCAAACGATCCCTAACGTAATCTCAGATATGCTACTTGCCATTGACCTAGCAGACGAGGGAGAACCTGCTATACTACATGACCACGTTGGCAATAAAGAGATTGAGGGCTACGTTCTACGTACAGCCTACCCTCTATATGATCATCGTGGCAATAGAGTAATGACAAAGATTATCTTAGACGATGTGCGATACATTAGCGAGAATTTTCAAAACGATATTTCAGAATGGTTTGGAGTTGAATATAATGGGTAGTAGTGCTAGTGGTATTTTATTTTATGGAATAGCTGGCGATGACTGGTGGGATAGTTGGTTTGGAGAAAAACCATATGAAGAATTTGAAGCTATGGAAGAAAAATATGGCAGCTTTAGCGATTATGCTTATAATTTAGAATTAGAACAAGATTGTCCGTTTCAGCTAGTTTCTCAGGGTGGGGATGGATGGTTTTACTATGGACTAGCTGTAAAAGGTTATTATTGGAGTAATTATCAGGTAGCAGAAAAACTAGAAAAAGGTACTTCTAGTTTTACAAATAGTATTCTTGGCCCTACACCACAAGAAATACAAATTTGTAATAGATGGGCTAAAGAAAAAGAAATTGTTAAGTGGGAAAATCCCACTTGGCTTATATCATCAAGTTATAGTTAGAAAGGAAGTTTATGAGTAAGTATATGCTATTTTCCCTTCAGGAAGATTTTGGAGAAAAACTTTTTAATCATTGGGATGGTGAACATATTGAAGCTGACTCACCACAGGAAGCTGTAAAAACGTATAGTGGCGATAAACCTCGTACTTTAATGGTTGGCTACATTGATACTAATTGGAATACAAAAGCAGAAGAAGTAATTAAAATCTTCGGCCCGTACAGGGTGCTAGATGAAGATGTAGATACCCATATTCAAATAGAAACAGTATACGTAGATAAGGAGCAGTGATGGGAGACAGAGCACAGGTACTTATTTTTGAAGAGTATTATGAAAATGGAGAGCTTAGTTATTTTGATAAGCCAATCCACCTATACACTCATTGGGGTGGATACAATATTGAAAATACTCTAGCCAACGCTCTAAAGCGCGGTAAGAGTAGATGGAGTGATCCGTCTTATCTAATCAGAATCATCATCAGCGAGTTCGTAAAGGGCGATATTGAGGGTGAGACTGGTATTGGTATTTCTAGGAACTATCAGGATAGCAGTACCGCTACTGACATTGAACTGTACGCTGGTTACTCTGGCGATAAGCAGAGAGTAGAAACACCAGATGGCGCGGAACATACCTATGAGGAATTTGTGAATCTGTATGCCGCGTTATGATTTTTTATGTATCAATAATCACATAACGGAAATTGCTTGCAGTCATGATAAGATACCTAGTGAGGTAACTTGCCCTAAGTGTAACAAGAAGTCTGTTCGTTACTACTCGGGTATGAAAATATATTCTAAAGTTGAATTAGGTACTGCTGGTGGCTTGGGTATGAAGCAACGTGATTCTAATTCAAACTAAATTTATAAAAAAAATGAAAGAAAAAATAATGCCTTTTGAAACAACGTACGTAAAGTCTAAACCAAAACAACATTCAGAAGTAACTTACGAATTAGATACTGATGAAAAAAGATTAACTGCTGATATTGCTAGAGAACTGATTGATAACTGTAGGCCAACAAGTATTATACTTACTTCTCTTAGAGAAATTAGAATAAACTATGGGCCTGAAATTACTCTAGGTATTGCGCCCGCCGCTTCAGTTAAGGGAACCCTACAATTCTTTATTAGTGATAATGAAAATATTACAAACGCTAGCTGGTTGGATAAGGAGAATAATGGTTAACAAAAACAACATTCAAGAATGGGTAAAAGCTCTAAGGTCTGGTGACTATGAGCAGATTGACGGCGCTCTTAGAATTAATGAAAAATACTGTTGTCTAGGAGTTGCTTGTGATATTGCTCTAAAGTCAGGCGACCTAACAGACGATTATAGATGGGAAACATCTGACAGATTTGGTACAGAGGAGGATTTTTATTCTACAGCTTTGCCTAGTGTAGTTGTTGATTGGCTAGGGCTAAAAGCTAATCAACATGATCCCATGCTAGTAAGCGAAAATGGCGAGGAAGCTCATTCTGCTTCTAATTGGAATGATGGACAGCAAGCAAGCTTTAATGATATTGCTGATATGATTGAGGGCAACTTTCTAAAGGAATATAATGACTGATGAGTTAAATGAAGATGGCGATAAAATTGTAAATGTTGACGACTATGAAGATGAAAACTACAAGCGATTTATTAGTGATGTAAAGTCTAATGGATACGAGCCTATTCATTACAATGGTAGATGGTTTTACAGCGGGCCGTCTATTGTGGTAGAGGATATTCAAGTTGGTATTAGAGCGACTGATATGACTATTGGTTGGGATAATATGGGCCACGATTTTATTATTTATCCAACACAAAAAAATGGAGGTAATTAATGCTTAATAAAGTAGATACTTATTATTTTACGCTGTTCCTGATTGTGTTTATTTCAGGATTTATTTCAGGATTGTTTTGGCCGTCATAAAAATTGTTAGAACTAATAGACAGATACGATAACTAAGAAAGGTATTATGATTAAGCAGACAAAAGCACAAGCAGCAAGAAGCTAGCTGGTCTAGTCTCTAAGGGACGTTCATTTATTAAGGGTAAGCGTAAAGAACAGACTCGGGTTCTAGCTACACTTGAAGTGGCGCGTGACATTATCTCTGACAAGCAGTATTGGGTACAGGGTAGTTGGTTTGATGGTGGTACAGTAAAGGAAAAGAGCATTACAGAAGGACTAGACTACTCTGATAATCCAAGTGATTATAATGAGCTAAAAGTGATTGAAGAACGGTTTGCGTGTTCACTAGAAGATAAGGTATGTAGAGTGTGTGCGGAAGGAGCTATTTATCTGGCGGCGGATACCATCATTGATGGATCAATTGCTATTAACTCCCTAAATCGTTCTCTAGGGCATATCAATGACGACGCATATGAAAACGCGCCGCCAGATGATGATGATTATTGGGGCGAGGAACAATTTGAATGGCCTTTTGAATTAGATAATATTCAGGAAATCAATGATCAAGGATCACGTAACAAAGCTCACAAGGAAACTCTCAGAGCATTTGATGAAGGTATCGCTTACCTAAAAAAGCAGCAGAAAGTAAAGTAATATTTGACATAGAAAGGAAAAGCCCCGGTCACTTTAGGCATAGTGAACCGGGGCTTTTTTATTGCATCTGTCTGCTTTGCTAATAGTCAGGAGAAGGAATCCTAGTCTATTATTATGTTATAAGCAGTTGATGCAAGAGCGTTATCTAATCCCTTGTCGGGCGGAATAGATTAGGTCGCTCAAGTTTGTGTTTCTAATCTTCTTGTTGAGTTCTAAGTAATCTAGGAACTGCCGCTAGAGCGCGTTTCTCAGTTTTCTTATCTGCTTTGAATACCTTTACGTCACTCTCTAGTAGGTCTACAAGATCATCCATCTTTAGAAAGGCGTATGTCTCCCCCTCTAGCTCAATGGCTAATCCCGGCATGAAGTCAAGCCCTAATCCTCCCGGCCCATAAACCTCATCGTGTACTTCATCCCAAATTTTTTGTGTAATGCTAAACGATTTCTTAGATGTATACTTTAAGCTCCAAAGAAATTTGCTGTCCCTAACATCAAGTTTGTGATAAATTCCCGCGCCACTTCTAGGGACTAATGCGCCTTTAAATTTAGCAGCAAATCTTTTTTCAAACTCTACTCCCTCTTGTTGTGGAGTTAACTTAGCTTCCACTAATATCATCCTTCATTTTTTTGTTCTTCCTTTACATAGCCTAATTCTTTTTTTAGCTTCTTAGACATACCTGAAATTATTTTATTGTCAATAGTCTCATCGTCTAGGCCCATAGCCTTTAGGCGGTTTAGAACCTTTTCAGCCTGTACCTTGTCAAGTCCTGCGAACGTTCGTCTAAGGTAACCTCTAGGCGTTCTAATGCGTACTATGCCATCAGTATTTTCGTCCGTACTGTTAGAGTACAGGTATTGAACCAAATCTTCAATACGTTGGCGCGTAATTTCTTCTCCTAGCTGAAATTTCTCAGCGTCAGTTAGCTCACGGCCAATACGAGCTTCTACTGCGGCTATTACTTGTTCTTCCCCAAGATTTAAGTTTCGTGCCGCATCTAAAATTGCGTCCCTAAGTATCTCATCGGACTGGTCAAATGCGGCCTCGTAAGGCTTTCCACGCTCTCCCTGTGTCTCTGGTCCTGTATCTGGTGAATTGCCCTCTACGGGGTCGGGAGGGGGCAAGGTGAAGGAGTCTATGATTCGCCCATCGTTGGCTAGGACGACTATAAGCTCTCCAGTTGATTCGTCCTGCCTAATACCCATTTGTCTAGCGTTAGTTATCTTTACTCTATTAGCTAAAGCATTCTTAGCTTCTGTGTTCATTCCCTTTAAAAAACTTTTTCCCATAAGAATAGAAACGCCGGGTAACTCAAACCCAAACTTACCTGTACCAGCATTACGGTAAGGGTTACCAGATTCTACATCAATTTTGACGTTAGCTAAATTTAAAGTATTGAGGTCTTTTCTGTTTAGAGAAAAAACTTTATTCATGGTATATATCTTCCTTTGTTAATATCTTCTACTGTTGTGGGTTTATCAATAACTTTATTACAATTTACAATAAAACTATCGTAATTTAATGTAATGCCAAATTCTTTTTGTTGTTTTATGCTACTTATAAGAATAGCATTTGCCCTATTACATTCATTTATTTGACCTTTATAAATTGCGCTAGCAACCTGAGAGTCGGCTCTTTCTATTTTTTTAATAGTATTGCTCTGAACTGTATGCAAAGTAAAGAGAACTACAATAACAAAAAATATATAAACAATAGTATGTAGTCGTGTTGATGAAGCTTTTAAATAACTACTTATTTTATTTGGCATCATTTATTAAATCTTGTAAGCTCTTAGGTTTTATTACAGTTTTTCTACAATGAACTATAAAATTACTGTCTTTTATATTTAAATCTAGTTGCGTTAAAGTCGCTCTCAAAACATCGTTGCCTCTTTGACATTCAGCTATTTGACTTTGATAAAGAGCAGCTACATTTTCATCTGTTTGTGCCTGAATCTGAGTAATGTTTTGAGTTTGTACATAGTTCAAAGAAAGCAAAACTATTACTATGAAAAAATATAAACTAATAAATAATGATTTTTAATAGCTTTATTATAAATATCTTTTATAGTTTTATTCACTTGAATCAAACCCCTTTATTGTTTTACGACAATCTACCACTCCTGTTTCTTGATTAGTGTGCAAAGTTGATTGCATAATCCTTACTTGTTCAGCGTATGCTTCTGTAGGGTTAGACTCTGCGGCCTGTACAATGGTAGCAAATAATACTTCTCTAATTACATTTCCTCTTTCGCATGAGCTTAATTGATTTTCTAATAAAAGGTTTGTTGTGTCATTTCTAGCAACATTCAAAGCAAACAAAAGTACAGCGACTAAAAATACATAAGAAACTATGGGCCAAAAATTATTTTTGTGTATAAGTTTATTCATTTTAAAAAATTCCTATTGTAATTATTATCGTCGCAACAAGCGTTATATAAGGTGTAGTCCATTTGTAGTTTTGTTCTAAATAATTTTTGATTATCATAGCAGTAATTAATCTTGACGATCCTTTGCCAGAAACGCTGGTAGTCCAACCATCGCTGCGAACAGGACTAGAAGTTGTGGATCGGGTACTTGCTGTAATACTGCTTCGTTTATTATCCCTAATAGCCCTATTATAAATAAGGCTCCGTCCCTTGTGGGTTTGAACTGCATGTTTAGGTTTTGTTTCCATTATGAATCATTGCTAAGGATTTCTCCTAGAAGAATTCTGAATTGTTCAGCTTCCTCTTTAGTTGCATCCTCATTTAGATAGATAGTGTTTGTTATATTATCAAAGTAGCCAATGCCGCCATCTTCAATTTCAGATGCTTCTACAGTAACCTCTGATACAGAACTTACGTCTGGAATTAGTTTCCACTCTAAAGTTCCGTTAGGATGTTCTTTTAGGTTTTCTGTTAAAGCTTGTGGTATTGAGTAAAAATTGCCATTTCGATCTATACAGTCTTGATCCGTTTCTTGTGGTAACTGAGCGTCTTTTGCTTGTACTACTTTTATTCCTGCTTGCTGTCCTGCTTCTAATGTAGCAAAGTTGTAAGCATTTCTTACTTCTGATCTTACAAGGCGCGTAGCCTTCCAATCAGGAAAACTATCTGAGAAGTGTTCCCTTACTCCGTCAGCAATTTCAGTATTGCTCTTGCCGTCCCTAATCTGTTGAGCTAAGTAAGAAGCTACTTCGTCCCTTATAGTATCTTCTATAGCCTTTACATATTCAAGGCCGCGATCTTCTAAGTAAGTAGCGACTGATTCAGAATCAACTTTCCAATCATCTTCGGTACGAATCCGCCTTAGCTCTCTTGAACCTGCCCGCGCAATAATATTTCTTACAGAAGTTTTAGTATCTTCAATAAGCTTCTTAGTTTTATTCTTACTAAAGTTCCACTTAGAAATTATTTTGAAAGCTAACTTGCTAGCCTGATCATCGTCTGCTAAATCAATTCCTTTAAGTTCTTCTGATAACTCTACGCTAGATAAGAACGTAGCAACATCATCATAAATATCCTTGTAAGCTACATTCCACTTGGCGCGAATTTCTCTAGCACTTTGAAGTACTTCCTCGTCGTTATAATGTCTTGTGGGCGGCAGCTTAGAAATAAACGAACTATCTTCTGACAGTATAATCTTTTCTCTAGGCTGAATATAAAACCCTTCTTCATCTACTCCTGCTTGTTCGCCGGGAATAGGAACGATAGGGTCAGGCTTAAAGCTTTCAATTTCATCTTTTACAGCCTGCTCTCGTCTTACAATTTCATCGTGACTGATGGAAGGAATGCCAATTGTATCTAACATGCTATCAAAGTCTACTGCTTTTAAGGCGTTCTGATCTGTCTGACCTACAACGCGGATAATTTCCATCATCGTGTCTAAGTCGGCATCATCGAATCCGGTAGTTACTTTTCGTGCCGTAACATTCCTATCGGGGAAGTTAGCAGCAATAAGGTCAGGAATAATAAAGCGATTAATTTCATCATCAATCTGCTCCATTTCTGAGGCTTCTGACTGTTTGAAGATATTGAATGTATGTTCAGCGTCAGATGAATCGTCGCCACCACGAATAGCCTTATCAGGTACTAGTAGTGATGTTACTTTCATTTTGTCTAAGTATTCAAATGATTCAACAAAGTGCGTTAGGTCGCCAGCAATTTCAAGTTCTTTTACTTCCCACTCTCTGTTACCAGTTACTCTACCTTCATAGTCTGTTACAAAGTCGCCGGGTAGAGCAATTGTGCCACCAGATTTAGCAGCATCGCCAATGCGTAAGGCGTGTGCTTTCATTGAAGCGCCATCTTCATCCTCTGTCCCTTCGCCGGGATCAGTTGGATAATAAACTACGTAGGGCGGATCACTCTTACGCTCAAAGTATCTGTCGTACATAGCCCATCTAAGCCAGTATGAGAACCAATATCTATACGCATACCCGATTCTTGGAAATCCCCAAAGGCTCCCGTCAACTGTGTGGCGCTGGTTAGTAGCCCAAAGTGAAAGGTGGGCCGGAATTTTTCTATAGCCTTCCTCATTACTAGAATTGCTTTTTTGAAATGGAAAGCTAGACACTCCTGCTACTTGTGGAGTATACTCAATGCCGTTGAATTCACCTTTAGCATTAAATCTAGGCTGACAAATTTCTGGATCAGATGGTAGCCCTACAAAATGCTTAAAGATTTTAGCTTCAACATTCTTAGAATCCCATACAGGAATAGTAGTGTCTGATACAGAGGGGTTAAGATATTTCCAATCTGGATTTTCTAACTGGAATCTTTTTACAATTGGCTTGAAACCATAGATATGAGATTGAGAACGTTCTAATAAGTATGACGCATAAACTTTACGTAATGCAGCATCAACAAAAGCTGCTACTTGAGCATCTTCACAGTTATGAGTAAGACCGCCTTCTAAGAAAAAGGCATGATGTTTTAGAGTAGTGATATCATAGCACTCATCTGCTCCATCAGATTCAATTGACTTAATCGCTGAATAATTTAAACTTTCAACTTTATTTCTTAGTGTTGTGTTTTTATCAACAATGGCTACGCCTAATGCAGTTCTTCTAGACCCCCAATTATTTTTTCTAGGGTTAAATCCTTCTGCTCTATAAGCTGGTAGCGCAAACTCTTTTTCGTCATAATATTGAGCCGGAATAGATTTATCAGTTTCTTTAGAAACATCAGAAATAGCTAGTAACTTATTCTGCTTTCCATAAATATAAATTTGAGATTTAATCTTAGATATATTTTCTTTACCACCAGAATTAACCACATATTGAGTATTATGATTTTCGTTTAAGATTTCTTTAGTTTGAATACTAGAATTAATCCCTAGTTTATTAAACAGAAATTGAATATCTTTAGCCATTGTAATGCTTGTGCTGATTACTCTAACTGAATCCTGTGTAACACATCCATCACAAGAGATATATTCGCCCAAGAATTCAGCAATAACTTCTTTGCTAGCTGACTTAATAAAATTTGGAACAAAAATATCTTTTGTCTTTAAATCAAATACTTCGTGTTTGCGTAAGAAATTAACGGGAGTATTATCATTTCGCTTACTCTCATTAGTTATCGCAAACTTGTATCTATCTCTAAATGTAAAATCCCATCCTCGTTTTTCAGCAATCTCTCTGGCTCGGGCGCGATTTTCTTCTAATAGATTTGAAACTTCATAAGTAGGTTTATGCTTAGAACCCTCAGCAAGCCAAAGAGCAAGCAAGAAAGCATCATCTAGATTTGCGCTAGAAGTTTCATCATATAAAGCAGTTCTTGGTGTGGCAATTGGGTCGCCAACTGTAAGATCTCTAGCTTCTATCCATTCATCCCATACCCAAATTTTATGGTCGCCAGAGACACGCATAGTTCTTCCATTTTCTAAAGTAATTTTAAGAATATCTTTCTTGCCAGAATTCCATTTATCAATTACAGTGTCATAATCAACAATTTCACCATTTGAAGAAAGAACTTCGTCACCGGGTTCGATAAATTCAATATTTTTAAGAGTACCATCACGCATCATTACGCGCTGACCTTCCGCCACACACTCAATATGCCAACGCGCTCTAAGTAAAGGCATCGTAATAAAGTGTTCAGCAAACATAATCATAGGATCAAACTTCATCTGAGTAAGAACATCAATCGGAATCTTACTTACATCATAAGGAGCGCCAAGCATTGCTGATTGAGCTTCTTGAAAATACTTATAATTGTCAGTCTGAATTCTACTAGAAGGCGCGTAATCTCTAGACTTACGAATCTTATCCCCTAGTTTTTTATTTTCTGATTCGTCTAAGGTTCCATCTTCTGCTAAATTGTCTTTCTTCTTTCTATCAAATAAACCCATTATTTCCAATTAATCCCATTGATTATATACGATATAGTGTTTTGCTTAACTCCAAATATTTCTGCTAATTTAGCTTCTAAGTTCATCTACTACGCCTAACCTGATCTAAAAATCCCTTAGCGGTCATTCCGCCTATCTCATTCCTTTGTGTTCTTATTCCTACTCCATGCATTGTATCATGAAATGCATTGCCATTTCTAGTGTTATAAGCACGTTTCTTAACAGCAGGACGGCCTTTCTTACCTTTCCCTTGTTTTTCTATAGCATATATATTTGTATTGTTATACAGAGCCGAATCAACCATATCGTCAAATGTTTTTTTACCATCAATATGCCATATAGATAATTGTTCTTCAAAAATCTTACAAGTTTTTATATCATACATAAACTCATCATTTTGAATAACAGTTCTAAGTCTCTCTAAATGTGCCTCACGCTCTCTTGTAATAGCAGGCCATTGAGTAGGCAATCCCCATTCAGCAAAGTCTTTACGAGCGGCTGTAGCAGCCTTGTCTCCAAACCTTTGCCATACTTTCCAATCGTTTCCATACTTTGCTTTCATTTCTGATTCAAAAGATTTTATTAGCTCTGACGCGGCTTGATTACCAATGTCGCCTTTGTAAATTTCTTTAAACATTACTTTAGTTCCTTCAAGTAATAAAATTTCTACGCCAGCATGATTTGTAGCGTAAACATCATGATCTAAAACTTGAAAGTATGATATACCAAATGGGTGTCGGCCACCAAAGTCAATTGCGTTATAGATTCTACCATTTTCAGGTAGTGGCGCGTAATCTCTAATACCGTGTCTTTCTTTAGAAAATTCTGGTATAGAAACATCCTCTACGTAAGGTCGTTTATTCTCCTGCTGCGCCTCCCACAAGAATCTAGGAGAGCGTTCAAAAATACTTTGAGCGTCAGCTAAAGGTGAAAAGCCCTGCGCCTTACCTAACTTACCTCCGCAAGCATCTTCAAAAGTTCTAGGGTTTCCCTTTTCCCACTCACCAGATGTAACTTCATTACAGTTACATTTTTCGCTCTCTGGTAGGTCAGGAAAAGCTACTCTACAATCTGGTCTATTCTCAGAAACATCATAAACGTTTGTCCAATAAATTTTGAATGGAGCTTGTCTACCTTCTTTCTCAGCTAGTAAGCAATTATCAATAATCTCTTGCATCAACCCCTGAGAAGTCTTACGAGTAGAAGTAAGCAGAGTCCTAGTATTAATAAGTTCTCCCTCAGAATTTACTTTAGCTTTTTCAATGTTTAGAGATTCTAAGTAAACTTCTTTATCCATAAGTTCAATTTCGTCACGATGTACTACAGGATCGTGTGGTCCGTTTACGGCTTTCTTAGAACCAGTTACAATCTTATATCTAGAGTTGTTTGAATACTTTGTGAAAGACTGCTGAGACTGTCCTTGTTTTACTAATACTACTTTCAATCTGTCAGCGGCTATGTCTTGAAAAGTACGAACATGATTATATACATTTTTAGCCTGTTCTTCAATAGCACCTACACTCATGCATTGTGCTTCTTTAAACCAGTAACACATCGTAAAGTTAAACAAAGCAGAAAGAAAACTTTTACCAGAACCTCTAGACGCTACTACTAATACAGCCCTTTCTCTTTCAAAAAATAAATCGCTAAACCATTCAAAAGGAGCGTTTGTGTCTGGCGTAGCAGCAACTCTAGGAATGTCAACACCAGTAGCGGCAAGCACCCAATCATGTAGCTCATCGTCCGTCTGTGGCCGTTCCTGAGAGGCTACAGGGCCACTTGAAAGCTTCTCTAGGTTGAGCGCCATTTCCATAAGCTCGTCCTCGTCCATTTCAGAAAGCTTCTTTAATAATTGCTTTTCGTTAATTGACACTTTCTATTACCTTAGCATCTGTAACTTCTACAGCAGTACCATCAACAAAAGGAATCTTTATATCGCCGCTAGATTGCTGCTCAATAAGTTTTTCAATAACAAATTTCATTAGCTCATCCTTAGACTTACCTTCAAGTTCGGAAACTTCTTGATGAGATTGACGGTGAGTTTCATCAGCTTCAATCTTTAGCCACATAGAAATAGCGTTTAGAGCTTCAAGATTTTTACCATTTTCAATAACATCTAGTAAGCGATCAATAATTTTTTGTGAATGGCGAGCGGCTTCTTGTGCTACTTTTTCATTAGCTTTTACTTTCTTTTTTCTGCCCTGACCATGATTAGGCCCACCAATTTTTCCAGATTTAACTAAAGCCTTAGCCCTATCTGATCTTCGTTTTCTTTCTTCATCAGAAAGAACTAAACTTTTTTTATCTTCAGCCATTTTTGTCCTTCAAGTAATGTACGCCTGCCCTTGCTAAACATAGAGAATCTGATTGATCGTTTCCACCTTTTTCATATTCTAATAATGGACCGTATTTTTTATTAGCCATCATATAAATAGCATCTTTACTTAAACTTCCACTACCAAAACCATTTTTGCGGGCCGTCTTAGGAGAAATGTGTAAAATTTCTATTCCATGTTTTTGTGCTGCAAGCAAACAAGCCGCTTCAAAATACGCTAATAGTCTAACAGTATTAAGATTGCGGCTCTTTGAAACTTTTTCAACCACTACTAAATCTACTGGTAAAAACTTCCCTACGTAATTGTGGAAGTCAAGTAGATTTGCGTAGTGGTCTTTTTTTTTGTCCTTTTTCCAAAGGTCAAGTTTTTTTAGTTTGTACTTATCATCAAGTAAAGCAATTCCTGCTTTTGATGATGAAGTGTCTAACCCTAGCACTAATGTCATAATATACAGTATAGACATATATGCTCATAAAATCAATTCTTCTAATATAGACTTAGCTAATTCTACAGGAATAGCGTTACCTATTTGTGTATACCTAGAATGCTTTGATCCACATAACTGAAAATTATCTGGAAAGCCTTGAAACTTTAAGCCTTCAGCTTCAGTTAGTTTTTCAAACTGTTCGTCTATTCTCCAACCGTGATTATTATAATCATAACCAAAAGCTATAGTGGGTGCGGGTTCCGTACTTTTTCTAAGTGCTGAACGTTTCCTAGCGCCTGCTTGATAACTCCAACCTTTGCGCTCAGGGAATCTATCTTCTAATGATACCCAAGGCAGTACACCTAAGTCGCCACGCTTAATTTCTGACTTTAGAAAACGCTGATGAGTCTTAGTTGGTGGCGCAACATCTTTTTCTGTGCTAGCCATTAAGATAGCTCTTTTACGAGTTTGTGGCGATCCATATTCTTCTGCTTCTAAATTACCTACCCATGTTGAGTACCCATGTTGCTTCATAATCTTAGCAAAGTACTCCCATAGCTCTTTAACGTATGGCACTTGCTCAAAGGCTACATACTTAGGCTTAGCTTCTAAAACAAACCTTAGCGGCTCTACAACTAATAGTGATCGCTTATCCTGTAGTTGTGGGAACAATTCATTCTTAGTGTCAAGACCAGAATTAATATCATCTGCGTACTGATACACTATTTTTTTATCTAGTCTGCCCTTGCCATGCCCTTGTTTAGAAAAGCCCTGACAAGGTGGACTAGCCACTAGAATATCTGACGGGTAATCAGTAGGGTCTAATAAAGAAACCTCTGCTTGTACTGTTGGCAGGTTATTCTTTTGGCGCGTATCGCACATATACTTTTCTAGCTCTATACCTAATAAATCGTCAATCTCTGATATCTGATTAGCGGCAACATCCCATCCACCAACTCCAGAAAATAAATCTAACATATACATCTATTTATTGTCCTTTAGAATTTGTTTTGTTTCGCCTTCAAACTGCGCCCACCAATCAATACGTTCTTTAGCTAGCTCTAAATATTCTTCATCTTTTTCAATACCTATAAAATTAAATCCTTCTAGGTGTGCTGCGATCCCTGTTGAGCCGCTACCTAAGAATGGGTCAAGAGTTGTCCCGCCTCTAGGGGTAACTAAGCGTACTAGATACCGCATGAGGTCTATTGGCTTTACCGTAGGATGAACGTTCTTAGTAGGCTTAGAGGCAACCATTATAATCTCAGCGTCAGGACAGCCACAGGAGCCAACGTAAGGAACGTTCTTGCCGCATTGGGTACATTCCCTAGTCTGAAACCTATCGTTTTCTACTTCTTTTGTTAGGCCAGCATTTTTTTCTTTTTTATTGGCTTTAGTTGAATAAAAGAAGCGTGAGGCACCGCCCGAATCTCCGTAATTTAATGAGACAGTTTGATTACCACCTTCTGAACCCGGTGTGTGACCAATATTTTGTTTTGACCCTTCTTTTCTAACATAAGTAGATGGTGATTTACTTACGCCAGTCTGATCATCTAGAATCTTTATAGCGCAACCTTCTGTACATTCCCATTCTTCAATTACTTCTGTTTTTTTGCTAGTAGAATAATCTTCACCTACAGCATCACCAAATGGTTTTGCGCCATTATCAAATGTATTGATAGAGTACCCTTCACCTTCTGTTGTACCTACAAGTTCACAATCTTCATTATGTCCTAAAATAAGATTGGCGGGCCATCTTCCCTCGGTAGTAGTCTCGCCGGTTGAGGTCGCCCCGGTTGATTCTCCCGCCATTGCGTTTGCCGCCACAACCGTTTCCGTTCGTACCATTACGGGCTTTGTGCCTGCAACCCGGCACCCGTCAATGTTCAGCGCCCCGGTCCCGTGTTCTAATACATTCTTATATGTAGCACCCTTGAAAGGCTTACGGGCTAGCACGATAGGTTCATGGGCAGGCTTTAATGCAGTACCATAACCCTCGTACTCGCTACCATCAATACCATTTTTATCTAGGGTCTTAGTAATGTTAGTAGACTTAGGAAATCCTGATCCGTAAATCCACATGATTTGGTCACGAATTTCAAAGCCTGCTTCCTCAATAGCAGATGCTAGATGATGGTAAGTTCTTGAACCGCCAAAGGCTAACATATGACCACCCGGCTTTAGTACTCTAAGGGCTTCAATAGCCCAAGTCTTATGCCACTCTCTCTGAGCAGCGGCCTCGCCTATATTATCAAACTCTTTGCCCATAAATTTAAGGCCATATGGTGGATCACAAACTACAGAGTCAACTGAATTTTCATCTAGAAGGCGCATTTTTTCTACGCAATCTCCTAGCTTGATATGACTACTCATTAAGGTGATATCCTTTCTTTGTTAAACGCTTCCCAAGTGTTAGGCATGTATATAGAAAAAATTGCTTCTAGCGTTTCAGCTAGATACCTAATTTCTAATTGAGCGTCTTTGTGAGCGCGTAGCTCTAAGTAATTCATTAGTGAACGTGCGTTACAAGTCCACAACATTTCTGTATATAAATTCAGAGGTAGAAACATTCTTGCTTGTTCTTTTGCTACGCCAGCATCTAGAAAATACTTGTATAGTTTGTAAGTTTCTTTACTTCGATATTCTAGCTCTGCTTTAAATTCTTCTTGTAGTACTAGATCGTTTGTGTCTACAAATGTATAAGCACCCGGCTTACCGTGTTGAGTTCTTACAGTTTCGGGAGTATAAAAATCAGGGCGCATTTCTACATACCTTCCGCTTTCTTCATTAATACTATGTCCAATCCTGTGTCTAACGTGTTCACGCGCAACAAAGATAGGCATACGTAATCTAAACGTGGCTTGGAATCCCATTTCAAATGGAGTACCATGCTTATTTTTCATAAGAAAATTGATTAGCCCTTTATCTTTATCGTCAAGAATTCCACCAGCTTTACTAGAATCGGAATGCTCCCAATTTGACTCTTTATGTAATGACACTCTGGCGGCGTTAACAATATCAAGCTCTGTACCTGTTACGTTTACTAGCTCTACACCTGAAATTCCGTCATTCAAATAATCAATTTTCATTATCCAAATTCAGCGTAAAGTAACAATGCTGCTCCTGTTAATACTGCGGCAATTGGTGTTGTAATAAAAAATGCTAAAATTCCAAATACAATAAATACTAGTCCAATTAATTTCATCTGTAATCCTGTTCTTTTTTAGTAGTAAGTTCATAATATAAGTCTATATCTAGATTAGCTAGAGCTTCATTCCAAGCTATATGTAAGTCGCTGCCAGTCCAGCCGCCCATATTTCCTATGCCATCTTTGTACACCTGTACAGTCCAAAGCTCGCCATCTTTGTCTGCTATAATACTTCCTACATTTTCTACTTTAAGTTCAAGTCTTGTCATATTCTGCGCTTTCTACTATTTTTTCAATAGATTTTTCAATTGCTGCTGCCCAATAATCATCCCATGATCTAGCAGCTACTCTGTGTGTTAGAAACTGTTTAGTTTCTTTTTCAAATTCTTCGCTTACGTGGCACCACCAGTTCTGATCAGCTTTAATAACTTTTTCTAACTCTGTAACTAAAAGCTCATCTAATTTTAATCTGTCGCTTAATTTTTCTATAGTAACTGTTCTTATTTCGTAAGGTAGTGTATCCCACTCATAGTATCTTTTGTAATTTTCGGGTGTTAGTTTTACACTCATCTAATTAGAAAATCTGTGACCAGATAAAAATATTAAACCATACAATACTGCCTAGCATACCTGTCAAAATAGGAATTGTTAAAAATAACCCCATAAAACTGTATAGTAAACTTTTTTCTTTATTTTCTTTAACCTTGTTTGTACTGCCTTCTCCGTAACTTGCCATTGTATATTTCCTTTATCCGCTTGTGTATTTGCGTTCGTCTTGTATAGCTGTGAAAGCTCTTGATAGGCGTTCACAGTTTTCGAAATAAATATCCTTTAGGCGCTTGTACCTCTTAGCCCTAGTCAGATGTTCCTTCTGTTTGGTACGCCACTTCTTTACTCTAGCGTCCTGTACGTTAGCCTCTGCCTCTAGTTGTCTAGCGGTCTTAGGTTTCTTAGTTTCTTCGTCTTTCTTAGGCGCTCCTACAAGCCACTCGTCATATGCCTCATCAGCAATAATTTTGGCTGCCGCTGAACCAGCTTCCTCTAGTGAATACTTATGATTAGCGTACCCAAAGCAAGAGTTATAAATACCAGTATATCGCATAATTTCTTTTACAGTTAGCGTACTAAGATCGTAAGGAAGTATTTCTTCTTCTGTTGGCTGAAATGGATTTGGTAGTCCATCTACATCTTCCATAATAAGGCTTACGTATCGTGACTCATCAGCATCACTAGATGTATCTGATAGTTTGTATACTGCGCCAACTGATACAATGTCTTTAACATCAGGCTTTGTGCTGCCATTTTCTAAAGCTAACTCTGCTCTCCCTAATAACTGTTCAGCGAGTGTAATAATATCTCCATCCTTAGATGGCATAGGCTTATCGTAGTAGCCTCTAGACTTACACTCATTGATAATTGCTGCGGCTGCTTTTACTTTATTTTTACTCACTTAGTTCTACTGTCCTTTCTGAATTTTCAATTAAAAAAATGTCTACGTTCTTTTTTTCTTTTTCTAACTCAGTAAGGTCAGCATCACGTTTACGAAGATAATCTAGTTCTTTTTTATCAACTGTAATTATTACTTCTTCAAACTCTGTTGTCATTATTTTAGTCTCCTGTTCTTTTTCCCTAACAGGACATTCAAAATGTCCTTGTGGGCTACAGCGTTCGCCACAATAAGTACAATGCATATTTATACATATGCTGTCTTTACCAACAAATCCCGTTCTTGTACACATTGGGTCAATACAGTTTTCTCTTATTTCATTCATTTGCTCGTTAGTTAAAGGCATTAAGTTCGCTTTCAGTTTGAAATTTTCCTTCAAACCAAATTCTGTACTCGTTATCTGTGAAACGGATAACTGCTATTGGCCCTTTGTCTTTTACATCTTGCGGAATATTTGTATTTACTCCGTTCCAAAAAGTGTCTCTTAAATGTTCTTCAGTATACACCATTTTTCCTCTCTATTAGTCGCCCACTGCGGCTAGTAGCTCGTTCCAGTATGCGTCGGACACGGCTTGCCCCTGAGCGACCATTATATCACAAAGCTCGTCGGCGTGTCCTGCGGCCTCGTCAATGTCCTCTGCCGCGATTACGGCGGTTATTTCTATCTCGTATTGCTTCATTTATTTACTGTCCTTGATCCACCGTTCTAATACGGCTTCTCTTGTTTCCTTATAATCGTAATTTTTACGTATTGTTTTAGCATAAGCAATACCATGTGATTTATTCATATCTGTAATACCATCTTTGAAATCTTTTTTACAGGCTTCGCGTTTCATCGGGCAATACTGACAAGCGCCTTTACTCCACATGAAGTGTTCTTGTCGTTCTGGTATAGTTTCATCTAAGAAATATCCCTGCCACTTTTCTAAGCGAGCTAGACCTTCATCTAGCCATTTTTGGTTGTACTTCAATTTAAATTCAAACGTCTGAGAAGGATCGTCACGGCTTACATATAGTAATGAACCACCCATACACTTATCCATATCGGGCCAGTGTTCTTTTCCATACATATGAATTAGACTAATATACGTCATTAGCTGATTTACATGCTGTGGATCAGGTTCACGATCCCCTCTTTGCATTTCTTCAATAACCCTACCATACTTAGACTTAATTTCCAAAGCATAGGGCCGGTTTGATCTTGGTATCTTTATGATTGCATCTGAGTTACCACTAAGCCAATGCTTTTCATCAGTAAAGTTAGTCTGATGATCTGCGTCTGGTGGATTAGATAGTAAAATACCGGCGCGGTGTAATCTCCACACAATACGATCCTCTAAATCTAAACCAGATTCGGCTGATGTAACTAGCTTGCGAGAGGCAGGACTAGTATCAGGTATATTCATAAACCCATACATAGCTTTTCTAGCACAAGCTGTTTCCTCGTCGCCGGGAAATTGTGAAGCGTGAAAAGAATTTCCAGTCAATAGATCGCCAGATAAAGCAAAACTATTTTCTTCAGGGACAATAGCACAATAAACATCTTCACACCTAGTTGTTAGTTGTATATCTAATACTTTCCAATCTAATTTTCTTGTGTCCCGTTTTGAATTATCTGATCTATCTTTATGTTTATCTAATATAAAAAACCAATCTGGAATATTTTTATTTTCAATTGACAATTCATGCCATTTATATTTTCCAGATTCCCTTTGCGTAATTTTTCCATATGAAATACCACAAATAGATAAGACTGCTCTAACGAAATCAAGATTTCCATATTCGCTAGAAACTAATCTCATAGAACCTGTTTTAGAAACGTGTCCATCAGCAGCAAAATAACCAGCCAACCAAGATATTAAAAATTTTCTAGATTCATAAATATCTGGTAAGTTTTTCCAATTAGCAGGCAAATCCAAAATTCTTGTTATAATCATTCCACTAAGATTACTTAATAAGCTAGTATCGTGACCTATGAAATAGTCAAGCATACATTCATCTTTGCCATTATGATGTAAGTCAAGATGGCTAGAATTTAGCCCGGTTGTACCGTCGCCAAAAACAAATCCTTGCGCCGCTGCAAATCTAATTAGTTTATGATTATTTACAACGCTCTGAGATTTTATAGATTTTAGTTTATCTCCAATATTTAATACCCCTGTATAGCTAACTGAATCATCCTTAAGATACCACCTGTGATCGTGTGTAGCATAAACAGTTTTTTTACTCTTACCCTTAACTAATTCAATTCTATAAAGATAGTTGGGTCCAAAATTCCTTATTTCACACTTCTTAAATTTACCCTTACCTCTTTTAGGTATAAGAATTTCTTCAATACCCAAACAATCTTTAATTTGTTTTATCCCGCCTCTTGTTACTATTTCAGTTTCGCCAGCTAAGCAAGTAGCCCAATGTTCTCCATGAGGGGAACTAAATAAGTCTTTCTCGAAGATAGCCTTAGCTTCATTCTTATACGCTTTTTCAATTAATGGCGATACGATATCTACATCTAATCCTAATGCCGCCATTGTTTGTTGTCTATCAGCCATTGATAATCCTAACTGATTTTATTTGATCAATAGCAAAAAAATATTTATCTTTTTTACTTTGAATTATGTAAAAACCGTCGTGCTTTTGCTCATGTTTTACATCATAAATATATCTACTTTTTGTATCGTTTTTTAGTTCTATTTCTACAGTCATAGTTCTTTCTAAGGATGCTCATAGTAGTATTGGTAAATTTTATCTTGAATTTGTTTTTGAATATTTACATCTGAATCAATGTACTCCATTAGCTTACCAATGCCTTGTACACTTGATTCGTCGGGTAACGTAAACCATGAGCCTGACTTCTGTGTGAACCCTAGCCAGTAGGATGCCTTTGCTAGCTCCTGTAGCCTGTCTACGCCACGTTTCTCATACTCATAGAAGATGTTAGCTTTGCGCTGCGCTGTGCCTACACGGCTCTTACGAACGTGCGCGTGAAGTAGATAAGCGTCAGCGTCAGCCTCTCCTGAGAAGTTATCTCCTACTTTTGGTTTTTCAGGTTTTAGCGCACCAGAATTATTAAAATATTGTTCCCTGCCATGTTTGAAATGAATAGTCATTGATGATACGTGTCCTAAGCGCCTTCCGCCTGACATTTTCTCACCGCCTGTAAACATATCTTGACGAACTTGGTCAATCAAAATTACGGCGTTTTCACCTTCTCCAACTGCGCTTTCTGCCTTATCAAGTACCTTGCTCCATACTCTTGAATTCAAAGCTCTCTGCCAATCAGAAATATCTGATGCTGCTGCATCCATTGGCACAGCTTCGTTTACTGAGTCAATTACATGAAGATGAAAACCTTCTAGACCAGCGTGTAGAATTTCTCCTACTGCCTCTAGCTCGTTACCGTCAACTAGCCATAGTCTCTCAGTATCTACGCCTAATGCTTCGGCGTGAATCCTATCAAATGATTGCTCGATGTTGTAGTAGGCACATTCCATTCCATTAGGGAAAGCCTTGACTAGTCTTTCACCTTCACGTTGCACAGGCTCAAAGTTACAGTCCATCATCTGTTCGCCAATAATATGAATCTTCTGAGCGTTAGCAATAGTCTTTAGAGCATGAGTAGTTTTGCCCGAACTCTCGCCGCCCCAAAATCTAGACCAGCGACCAATAGGTACGCCGCCACCAGTAATCACGTTCATTTCAATAGAGTCAAATGGGATACGCATAATGCGCTCAAAATCTGTACTCTTGTGAATTACGTTCTTACCATATTCTTTTTCTACTGCCTTTACAATCTCTGCTATCTTGCTTGTATCAACTGCCATTATTTTTTATCCTCTATTAACTATTGCTCGTCTAAGTGGTATTACTATTTTTGGAAAATGTTCTGATGGTGCTAACCCATCCCATTGTTTTACATATTCATAACCTTCGTGCTGAATAATTTCTGATATCCACATTCCCGTTTGGGTAAAACTGCCAATAACTAAAACTAAATATTTTTTTCCATCATCGTCACCTACAACTGATACGTGCGCGTACCATTTTACTTTGTCTTTCATAATGTGCTGTACACATTTAGTTTCTAGTATTGCTTGATGAGGAATTTCTAGTTCTGCTACTTCTTCGTCAATATCAATTATTCTTCCTAAATCATATTCATCTACGGTAAATAAAGCATCTGGATACCAGTCGTCTACTTCTACTTCAGTTTCTTCTATTAGCTTTTTTACACTTATAATAAAAGCGTCAAATGTATCTGGTGTGTTATGTATATCAAATGCTTTCATTCAAAACTATCTTCTTTTGTAAATTGAATTGTTGCCCAAGCAATAACTTCTTGAACCATTTTGTCTATTTCAGTTGGAGATAATCCTAGTTCAAAACCTTCTTGTACTACTACTTCAATGTCTTGTTTAAAACTATCTTTTTCATTCATTATTTTTCTCCAATGCTTTTGCTAAATCTTCAAGCCTAGCCATAGTGTCTAGTAGTAATCCGCCTCGATCACTCTTTCTACCTCTAACAATAACAATATTGCCCTCAGAAAGCAAGTCCTGATACTTGTAAAATTTGTCAGTAAATACAGTACATGAGTAGCTATCTGCCTTGTGAGAAATATCAACGAATGCCATAGGCTTTCCCTTAAACTTTCCTCGCTTAATTTCAATTTGCTTTACTGCTGTAATTTCACCGCCAACCGTTAGACCGCTACCATCTGCGGCGCTCTCTACTTGCTTTTCTGTCTTTATTCTTGATTCTAGAATGCCGGAATATTTTAGAGCGTCTTGTGATCCAGTAAGCTCGACTCCAATTGCCTCAGCTTCTAATGCTCTTTTCTGTAGCTTATCAAGCTGCGCTCTTTCACCAACGCTATCAAATGCACCAGCTTTTACCAAATAGTCTAGACCTCTTTTGTTTACCTTCTTTGGGGCTACTCTATTACGAAAATTATGTATGTCAATGTAAGGATCATTTTTACGAGTGTTAACAATTGTTTTTACTGCCTCGCTACCAATATACTTTACTGCTCGCAAACCATAGAGAATTTTTTGTTCTTCTTCATCAATAGTAAATTCTTTTTCTGACCTGTTAATATCGGGAGGACTAACAATAATATCTGAGAATCTTGCCTCTCTTACAATACTGGCTACCTCGTCAGAGCCGCTTAATTCAGCAGCGTAGAAATCCATAGGGTAGTAAGCTTTTAAGTAGGCATCTTGATAGGCGGTAAATCCATATGAGGCCGCGTGAATGTAATTGAATCCGTAACCACTAAATGCTAGAAAGCGTTCCCAAACTAGCTCAGCTTCGCTCTCAGTTAGCCCATTGCTCTTGCAGCCGTTAACGAACTTAGGCTTGTTCTCGTTCATGATCTTAGATGCCTGTGCCTTGCCAATCCTATATAACTTAGATACAATCTTACGTAAATCATCAGCATCTTCTGGTGTGTATCCGCCAAGTTCTTCAGCGATTTCCATTAGCTGTTCCTGAAATGCTACAATTCCATAAGTTGATTCTAGGAACGGTTTTACTGATGGATGCCAATAAGTAGGAACATCTTTGCCATGCTTACAAGCAGCATACTTAAAAGCGTCACCACCATCTAGCGCACCCGGTCTGTATAGAGCATTAGCTACGGCGATATCGTAGAATGACGTTGGCCCAATATCTTTAATGAAATTGGACGCACCCTTAGACCGAAACTGCCAAATGCCTTCATTCCTACCAGATGATAAAATCTCTAGCACTTTAGGATCGGCGGAATCTGGATCAGTAGCTACAGAAAGCTCATCAAGATTAATTTTTTTGCCTGTGCGCCTGTAAACAGATTCAATTACTTTGCCTTGTTTAGTTAGCCCGTCAATAGAAAGAATATCAAGCTTCATCCATCCTAGACCAGTTACCCACTCAGCACCAGCGGTATCAGTAAAGCCTGTTACCATAGATTCCTTGCCTCTAATAATTGGCATTTCATCTGTAATTGGGAACGGCGACACTAGAATACCAGCGGCGTGTCTAGATAATTGCTTTTTCATTCCCTCAATTTTGAATGCGTGTTTCTTTACTTCGGGCCAAGCATCTAAGAAATCTGCTACCTCTTGATAGTCTCTGTAAAGAATATCTAGCGGCGGCTGATCGGGAGGATCAGGAATCATTTTAGTTACGGCGTTGACTTCAGCAAAAGGTACATTTAGAACTCGCGCTACGTCTTTAATAGCAGACTTAGGTTTGTAAGTACCAACCGCTGAAATGTGACATACGTGATCTTTACCTAGAAGCTTTTCTAAATACGCAATAACTTCTGGAATACGTTCAGGATCAAAGTCAAGGTCAATGTCGGGCATAGACCCACCAACACGTTTAATATCGCCAGTTGGCTTGTCATTAGTTATTCCTAAACAATACAGTAAGCTGCTATTTGTTAAGTTATCTATCTTTTCTTTATTTAGCAAACAAAGCTGTAGCTTTTTAGTATACTTATCAGGTATACTAACTATTTCTTCGGTTAGCTTATCTTCTGTAATCTCCGCAACCCGTTCTGGATGCGATTTCTTGCATATTTTTACCCAACGTATATCCATGCTTCCTTTCCCAATGACACACAAAACAAAGAATTATGAGATTAGATAATTCTGTTGCGCCGCCATCTGTAAATTCTATTATATGATGCGTATGTAATAGGCTGGGTTTTTCGTTCCAATCTGTTACTCCGCATTCCTGACATTTATTGTTATCTCTGGTTAAAACTTCTTTTCTAAGTTTAGCTGATACTAATGAGTTTTCTCTGCTAAAAAATCCGCCTTTCCAATTAGGATTGTTCTCACCCTTTAGCAATTCTTTGTAGCGAATTGCCATACATTTACGAGAACAAGTTTTTAGTTTCTTTAATATTGGCTTTTTACACACTAAACATTTTACTTTAGTAGAATTATGAAAACATTCTAACGAACAAAATCTTTGACTTTGATTACCATTCTTCGCATAAAATTTTTTTTTACAAAAGGCGCAACTTTTATTTTCATATTGCTTCATTTTAGTAGAATGTGCTTTATGCCGACAATTTTTAGAACATACATGCTGATTCTTACACTTATATGAAATAAATGCTTTATTACATACTGGGCATACTTTGGTTATTTTGGATTCCGGCATTGCTTTTTCCATTGTATTCAATAATATCAAAAAGCTCGGTTTCCGTCAAGCCGCTATAATTATCAGACTCAATAGTAGGAAATTGTAATTCTGGCTTCCCACTTCTGTTCTTATTTAGGAATCTAGCAAACTTGAACTTATGTGTAATGGGATCAATCATCGTAATTTTACTTAAGTAACATACAATAGACGCTGCGGCAGAACCACGACCACTAGATATTCTAATGCCGCTATCTCTAGCCCAACGCACCGTGTTAGCGGCTAGGATAAAGTAATCTTCAATCTCCATATCGTAAATAACTTGTAGCTCGTATGATAGGCGATCTTCATACTCCTGTACGCCTGTCTTACCAATTCTGTCCATACCTTCACGGCACCATTTTTCAAGCTGCTTCTTAGCTTTATCTTTAGTGTTGTAAAGCTTAGGTATCTTGATCTTTTTACTTAGTTCAAATTCTTCAATCTTCTCAGAAATTTTACCTGACTCTAGTAAAGATTTATGTATAACGTTTTCTGGAATATCATAATGGTATGTGGCAAACTTATCCTTCATTTGATCCATACTCATCATATGAAGCGTGTCAGCCTCACCCATTTCGTACACTTCTTCGCCAGCTTCCTTTTTAGTTTCACGCTGATTTCTAGATTGACCAGTAGCAATCATTAGCAGAACGTCTTGAGTAGACGCATCATCGTTATTGCCATAGTGAGAATCATTAGTAGCAACTAAAGGTATATTGTAGTCTAATGAATACTTTACTAGATGTTGATTGACTACTCGCTGCTCATTTAAATCATGTGGCATAATTTCAAAGTAGTAATTGTCGCCAAAAATTTCTAGGTGCTTTTGAATACATTCATCAATTTCATGTTGCGGCGCACCATTCAAAATTAGGCGCGGCAGGTATCCTGAAATACAGCCAGAAGAAGCAATGACTCCCTCTGAGTGTTTTTTTAACAGAGAGTAATCCATGTTAGGCTTGTAGTAGAAACCAGATTGATAAGCTTCGCTAGAGAGCTTAATTAGATTTTTCCAGCCATCTTCATTCTGTGCGGTTAGCAACAGATGGAATGACTTTTTATTATGCTTGTCTTGCTTAAGACGATCAGGTTTAAAGTAAGCTTCAATTCCAACATGAGGCTTAAGCCCATATTCTTTACAAGATTCAATATGATCTGGTACGCCCATAAGGGTTCCATGATCGGAAATACTTAATGAGGTCTGACCTAGCTCTTGTGTAAGCCTAGCTCTTTCCATAGTTGTGACTGCCCCATCCAGCAAACTGTTATCGCTGTGAGCGTGTAGATTACAATAGTCGCACATCTGTAATACCTTTCTATATAATGTAGGCTACGCTTTGGTTGCGTGACTTAGTTCTCTACCATTATAGAGACTACCTACACTCTAATTAATTTCTACTACTCTTTGAACGGATCATCGTCTAGGAAATCGTTAACGTCTGAATCATCTTCAGTCTCATTAGCTCCTAGCTGCTTGTCAATTAGATCAGTAACTTCTTCATAAGTCATATCTAGACGCGCAATCTTATCTAGGTTGTACTTACCTTCAGATAGCTTCTTATCTTCCTTGCTAAGCGGTGTCTTACCAGCATCAAAGTCAGCAGGCTCAATTGTGTAACGAGTATCAAACCCGGTCCCTGAGCGTCCGATTTCAAGCTCTAGGCTTCCAATGCCCTTATACTTGCGATCCTTCTCTGCTAGCATTTTGAATACGTTCTGTCCACCTTCCCAAACTGCAACCTGATCCTCGGTGTCAATCTGCTTCCACTTGCCGTCTGATCCTGTTACGATCTTGTTATCTGAATCGCGCTCGTATTTTGGTGCATCGCGCCAAATTACATTTACAGATGTACGGAACTTACGTGGAAACTCCTGTTCAGCACCGGGGCTAGGCTTACCTTCATCATCTTGATCTAGACAAGGAAAGCTGAACTTAAATCCATTCTGCTTATCTAGGTGAGAGAAGTCGTGGTAGTAATAATAGAATAGTTCATCACCTTGTTCTAAGAAACGAACTGTGGCAGTTTCTCCTTCTTTCAATCTCAATCGAAGCGGGCCTGCTCCACCAGCACTTCTCTTTCCAAACTTTTCAACTACACTTAATCCTCGCGGCATTTAATTCAACTCCTGTTTTCTTTGTATTCTTTATAAAACTTTTTGAACTCTAAGGGGTTCTTTGCGTTCTTTATTATACCTTCCATTTCTGACTTAGAAAATTGGTCAGGGTCAGGAGAAGGTAGTAAAGCAATAGTAACAGGTATATTCCCGTAAAGCAAATCTATTGCTTGTGATGCGCCTTCGTAACCAGCATCGTCTGGATCAAATAGGATAGTAGCTCGTTCAGCCTTTTTAAGAATACTCTTAAGTTGTTTTTCTGAAATTTTGCTTGTACCTATTGCTACTGATCCAGTGAATCCTAATTGCCTCATATATTGGCAAACGAACTCACCCTCACAGAGTATCAAATCGGTGGAGGCTGTGTCAAGGCCGTAGACCAAAGAAGTGTCTTTCAGTCGCGGGAACTTGTAGCCGCTTACCCCCTCTTTATTACCTAATCCAAGATACTTTGGAAACTCATCGTTATCTGAGCTTCTACCTTTGACTTCAATTAATTGTCCCTTGAAATTTCTTCTAGGGATTGTGATACGGTTTGTTGACCTATCATAACCTAACTCAAAACTAGTGCAAGTTTTCGGAGTTAAATTATACGATTCAAATGGACGGGCTAGCTTTTCAGGTAGTTCCCCATCTATGTAAGCTGTATAAGCTCTAAACCAGTCAACTTTAAAATCGTCTAAAGATTTATCCAGAAGCCATTTTGGTTTTTCTGTTACATCTTCAGCATTATTATTCAGCATGTTTCGTAGGCGCTGCTCCACCGATACAGTTTTGTAGTCCTCTGATTCACCTAGCCAGAAACGCTCTCTAAGCCATCTGATAGCAATGGCAGGGGAAACCCCTAATACGTCGCCAATCAGCGTGTAGATCGTTCCTGATGCGCCACAACTAAAACAGTGGTAGGTATAGTTCTTACTATTTACGGATGCAGATGGATTCCGGTCGCCTCTGGCATGGAAGTCCTGCGGGCAAGAGAAATTTACTTCCTCGCCTCTTACAGTAATTCGCTTAATGCCTAGGGCTTCAAGAGCCTCTACGATATCATACTTAGTTTCATTCATTTAGGATATATTTGACTTACTTTGTTTAGTAGTGTTCCAGCGTATTCTTCAATATTATTTTGGAAATATTGAATGTCGCTTTCTTTAATAACTATTTGCTTAATTGTTTGATTATTATTATCAGCTACGCGGTATACAAGTTCTCCGCCAGTTTCAGATAATTTATCTAACTCAATTGAAAGCCCAAATTCATTAGCAAATTTGTATAGTTCATCTGTTGCTAATAATTCTTTCGCCAATGGCGATTGTTTATTCGTCATTCAACTCCCTAAATTGATCTATCTCTGGATTCCATTCTCTGTAGTCAGAGTTTTCATGATCCCAAAGCATATATATATTTTTTTTAGCAACACCGCGTCGATTTTTAAGTAATCGAAGTTCTAGTTTTTGTACGGCTTGCATTTCTTCATCTTGATGTAAACCTAAAACAATATCTGAGTTATGTACAATAGCTCTAGATTCTGAAACGTTAGTTAACTTTGCACCTTCAGCAAATGATTCTGAGTTAGTCTGTGAAAGTCCATAGACCGGAATTCTAAGTTGACGAGCAATACGCTTCATCTGCTTAGAAATATGTCCGACCTGTTTGTAGCTTTCTTTAATATGCCTTGGCGCGTCTAACAACTGAATGTAGTCAACCATGATTACGTCAGGATTCCATCTTGAAGCTTCAGCATAGATTTTCTCAGGAGTAGCATTATCAACATCAATTACAATAATGTCATTCTCTAGATTTTCAATCTTTTCAGCCATAGCTTCCCATCGGCCCATTTCATCTAATCCAAGAGTCATTGCCTGAATAGCATGTTGTTTGAGATCAGCGGCCATTCCATCAAGCTTCTTGTAGATTTCTTCATCACTCATTTCGAGTGAAATAATCATTGGTGTATGACCAGCAAAGAAATGATTCAGCATAAACCACAATCCAAGAGTAGTTTTACCAAAGCCTGTTGGTCCAGCAATTGTCACATATTCATATTCCATCAATCCAAGCGTATAAGAATCTAACGTAGGTATACCAAACGGCATACCTTTTTGAATTCCTAATTCTTGATCACGCTTATATTGAGCGATGCGGTCTTTCATTGATGAAAATTTAGCAGCCTTAGTTGTTGGCAAAATATTCGCCAAGTCCCTAGAGCGATCTAAAAATAGCTCATCAATTTGCATCAACTGCTCATGATTATTTGTATCTATAATGTTGCCAAGATCAAATAGTGCCGCTGTTGCTTCACGGCGTTTTAACTGAGCAATAAACTTATCTTTTATATAGTCAAAAGAATCTGTTACAACTTCAAATTCATACTCTTTGAAGCTATCTTTGACTTCTTCGTATGAGGGTTCTGTTTTATATTTATCTACATGATTAAGTAGATAATTCCAAAGTTCCTCATTCTGTGGGTTCTCAAAGTGCCTTAGCGAAATGCCACTAGCAATTAGATTCTCTAGACCACCACTTTGTACTGTTTTGCTTAGTAATCTAGATTCATAATCCAATTTTAGAGTTCTCCTGATTTTTCGATTTCTTCAAGTTCATTAAGTAAACTTTCACGTTCATCCTGAAAATCAATACCAAGCTGAGTGTAAATATCTGATGTAAGGTTTATAGCATACTTAAGAAAAGTATAATGTGGCTCAGAATTTTGTACTGTAAAATCTATAGCTTCAAGCATAAATTTTATATCAAGACCAGATAAAATAAAATCATATTCATATGTTGGGTCACGTTCATAATTTCCACATTCTTCATTGTCAATATCCACTTGAGCCAAATCCTCCTATATTTCTTTCTGTATTTTCTAGTTCTTTTTTTGTTTTTTCTTTGAACTTAAAATAAGCATGAACAGGCATAAATACAATCTGAGCTATTCTGTCACCTTTTTTAACTTTGTATCTTTGGTGGTAACGATTATTATGAAGCCCTACTTTTACCTCTCCACGATATCCTGAATCAATCAGGCCGGGAGAGTTAGGAATCGTAATGCCTTTTTTAACTGCGAGTCCTGAGCGCGGCAGAATAAAACCAGCATAAGGATACGGAATCTCTAATATAAGACCTGTATCAACCAATCTAGTTTCGCCGGGTGAAATGTCTAATGACTCTACTGAGTATAGATCATAACCCGCGTCACCATCATGCGCGAGGGATGGAATAACAGCGTCGGCGTGAACCTTCGCCACATTCATCCCTTTAGTTCTTCTCGCATTGCGTCACGGCGCTTATCAATATACGTCTGATCTAGTACATCTACAATCTCATCGTGCGCTGAAATAATCTGAGCGGCGATATTTTCGTCCTTGACAAAGCGACTGATTGAAGCGCGGATAGTTACGTTGCCGTAATTATCAAGACCAATCTTATCTTCCTCTGACACCTGAATAAGCGCCTTTGGCTGCTCGTTCTCATCTAGAGGGTAGTAATTTGAATCTGGCATCTGTGTCTCCTTCATTGTTGCCTCCCGGCATTGTACCACACCTGACCGGGGCGTGTCGAGAGGGCGGCGCAAACAAAAAATTTGACATTGCGGCAGCTAATCTCTAGAATGGTTTTATCGGTTGAGGATCGTCTTGTCCTTTTCCTACATACTTACAGAGCCTTGGGAAAGAGCTAACTTGTAGAGGCACTTACCGGAACTACGCTACTCGGCCTAGTTTAATAAACCTGTATGGGGGGTAAGGCAGATTGTCGAAAGACATATGCGCGGGATCAGCAGGAGGACCGGGCGCATTGAAACCTTATCGTAACAGAAGCGGATACCTTCATGGAACCTATTCTTATCTCTCCTTGACGGGAGAGGTACGTCCAAAATGCGTGTCCTTTTGGAATCTACTAATAGATTTAATTGAGCTTTTTCTTTATCCTTTTAATGTGGCGATTTCCTTTCGCGCTTCGCCCGCCCTTCACGCCTCGCCAGATTAGGCGACAGGCCCGACCTGTGATAAGATACCTGCTCCCGTACTAAGCGGTGACAAACAAAAACAGGAAAAAATGGTTATATTAAAAAACGGAACTAGACTAGGTGCTGGAAATAAATCTTTTCACTACTTTCTAGAACATATTGAAACCGCAGAACGTGGTGGAAAATTTTTGACTTATGATAGATGTTGTGAAGAACTAAAAAGATTAAATAATCCCGACAATTATAAAGTTGTTGGGGATTGGGTTTTGGTAAGAGGATGAATGAATGGTGGAGATACGAAAATCTTGAAGCGTGTAAACATGATAAAGGTTGGGATTTAGGTACAACGCAATCTCACCCTGATGATTTTACTGACTTTCATATTGATCTTGGGTGCGGCAAAATTCCAAAAGCTCGTATAGGTATTGACCGTAATCAGGGTGATATTCAAATGGACTTGAACACAGGACAAATTTTTAGTTGGCGCGAAGGACAACCTTTAGCAGATCAAACTACACAATACGATAAAACTTTTGGAAAGTGGGGAGTACTTCCTTTTCCAGATAACTCAATCGAGTCAATAATTAGTCACCATTTCTTTGAACATCTAACTTCAGATGGGTTCATTAACTTAATTGACGATTGTTATAGGGTTCTTGTTAAAAGCGGAATACTTAGAATCATTGTTCCTATTTTTCCTTCAAGAAGTTCTTGGGAATCATCAGATCATAAAATGTGGATTGGGAAAGAAACTTTTATTGATTTTACTGGAACTGACGGCGCTGAACATTGGCACGAAGTATTTGCTACTCCTTATACTAAAGCAAGATTTACACAAACTGCTATTGAATATACTCCTGCTCCTATGATTACAGGAAAACTAGTAAATGATGTTGTTATATTTTCGGTTGATGGCTCAAGCCCTTTGCCCTATTTAGATACAGATTTAATATTTGAAAAGCCAAGAGAGATAAGAGTTACATTAACTAAGTAAGGAAATAATGTTGATAGAAGCATTGATAATAACAATTTATATAATAGGATTTATAGCAACTTTTATTTTTACTACTAAATTTTGGTGGGAGCCTACTAGACAGTATCAAACAAGTGATACTTGCAATACCTTAGAAATATTATTAATTTCAATATTGTGGTTTACAACTATGCCAGTATTTGCTTTAGTAGAAATAATTTATTTTATAAAAAATAAATACAAAAAGCCTACGTTACGTTATAAGCTAGAAAGCTTAATGAGAAAGATAAAAAATGATTCCTAGCGTTTGTGTACTATCATATAATAGACACCAATGGTTACAAGATACTTTATTATCTTTAAAAGATAATACAAAAACACCTTATGAATTAATAATTAATGATGATGGTAGCGACTTAGAGCTATTTCATAATGTAGACAAACTTGCTCTCGATGGCGCTACTAGAATTATTAACCCTTGTGGATATAATGAAGGAGTTGGGAGATCAATTAACAAGTGCTTCAAGATCGCTACAGGAGATATTTTAATAAAGATTGACAGCGATCTAAACTTCGCACACAATTGGTTAGAGTCAGTTGTACATTTGTTTGAAGAAAACCCACGACTAGGTTTACTAGGCTTGTGTCACTATCATCACGAACCTGTAGATATGAATAAAACACTTATTTGTGACTATGATGATCATACTTCACACACTCATATTCTAGGTTCAGGATTTGCTGTCAGGCGTGAAGTTTACGAAGAATTTGGAATCGCCTCATACTCAGAATCTTTTAGTGAAGATTGGGAACTTATGAAGAAAATAGAAGTGTCAGCAAAATGGTACAATGGTTTACCCCTACAAGAGCTAGCGGAGAACTATGGTATGGGCTTAGGCAGAAGCACCGTAGCATTAGAAGGCGCTGATGGAAAAATAGAAACTGCTAAAATACATAAAAGACCTTATAGAATAAACGGAGAAAACTAATGGACTGGATATACGAACAAGATAACTTAGAACAGATTGCTCAAATTGGTTGGGAAGATTATGAGTGGTCAATTACTGCCGTTTGGCGCGATAATAATACAGGCAAGTTATATTTAGGTGACGATAGTGGTTGCTCATGCTTTGACCCTTGGGAATATGTTAAATCTTTAGCTGACCTTGTACAAATAACAAGTGTAGCAGAAGCTAGACCTTTTATTGATCAGTATGAAGATACTTACTATAATGTTAGCGAAGCAGAAAAGCTCACTTTTCTAGACAACATTAGAAAGAATCTTGTATGAATACATATAGTCCAGTAGTTATAATACCTTGTGGAGAAAATAGGTTAGAGAATTTAAATCTAGTACTTGAATCACTGTATAATCAAACTCTAAAGGTTATATATATAGTTATAGTATGCGACGGATTTATGCCACATAAAGTAAATGAAGTATGTGGCGAAATACGCGGCAAACTACTATTAGATGGGGTTGTTTCTATCGCTACTTATAACGCTAAGCATGTTGGCGGCTCAGGAACAATTCAGCCTAAAAACGCTGGTGCTATTTGGGCTGATGATAATTTACCTATTGACAGCTTTTCTCATTATTGGTTTGTAGATTCAGACATAATTATGGACCCTGAAGCTAATCAAATGTATGCTTACGCAACGCAATATGATTATGGTGAGCCAAGAATTATGATTGGTCCTTATGAGTGGCTACCAAAAGGAAAAAGAGAACTATCGCCAGAAATTAAAAATGATCCTAGATGGGATATGTTTAACTCAAATGGGCATAGAACAACTGCCGAAGGTAACATTAGTTATGCTATGGCAAACTTTGGTGGAAATATTGTTTACCCTGCTAAAGCGTTTCGTGATCTTGGTGGATTTTGGGATGAGCTATCAGCAGGTAGAGTTGAAGATGGAGAAATTGGATTGAGATTCTGCGCCGCAGGAGTTCCTATGACAACTGTAGGTAGAGCGCGAGGATACCATTTAGATCACCCCGTTAACCATCAATGGAAGCTAGATACAAACACAGTAGAAGTTCCAATGCTAGATGAGAGACACCCTTGGGTTCATAATCATGGTATCTACGTTTCCGATAATGACGGAAAACGCTTTGAGTGGGTTGATCCAGAAACAGGAGAACATAAAAATACGCTAGAAATGTGGAAATCAAATGAATAATCCTTTATTGATTATGCCATCATTTTTTGCTAAACAAGAGGTACTAGATGTATTTAAAGATTGTGTAGATTCTATTCGCAGAACCACCGACGCTGAAATCTTTTTAGTAGATGATTATTCGCCTGACAAAAACTTACTAAATGAAGCTTGCGATTATACAACTGACTTTGTTAATACTAGTTGGGTTATCAAACCAGAAAATTCAGGCTTTGCTTCTACAGTAAACGTTGGGTTACGTAAGTGTTTAGAAGAAAAACGCGATGCTGTATTGTTAAATATAGACTTAGAATTTTTTGAACAGGGTTGGCTTGAACAACTAGCATCTAATGATTCAGATGTAACTGGCGCATTGTTGCTATATCCTAATAAGCTTATACAACATGGCGGCATCTACTTTAGCCATTTGAGTAGATCGTTTAATCACAGGTTTTTATATTGCCTTCCAAGTACGCCAGAAGCATTAGTACCTGCTAAGTGTCCGGTAACAGGCGCACTACAATATATAAAATATGAAACGCTAGAAGAAGTAGGTATTTATGATGAAAAGTTTTACTTAGGATACGAAGATGTAGATTATAACCTTAGAGTATTATTTAATGGCGGCGAGTGTAGGTACGATCCTAAAGTAATAGCATTACATCATGAATCATTAATCCGTAAAGGCATTAATAACCATAGACAAATGGAGTCACTTACGTATATTATGAAAAAATATGAACACACTAATTTTGCTGGTTTTGTGCCTTCTATGTTAGAGAAAGGACAGTAATGAAAAAGACATTATGGATTGGGCTTGGCGGCTCATCAATAGCTTGGTATAGGTGTGCTATTCCTGCGACTCAGTTAGGACAGGATTGGATAGGGTTGCTAGTAGGACCGCCCGATGATGGCGGCGTAATGATTTCTGGCAATCACGCTGGTATGCCAGATGTAGATAATTACGAAGTTATTATAGTACAGCTAGGTAAGGGTGATGCTTGGGTTAAAGCTGTAAAGCGTTGGAAAAAATTAGGCAAAACTGTTTACTATGAGTGTGACGATTTTTTACAAGGAGTAAACAGAATTAAAGACCACAGGTTTAAAAGTAATTTTTCTAAAAACGAAGTAAAAAAATACACATCTGTAATGAAAGAATGCGATGGAATTATTTGTTCAACAGAATTTTTAGCTGAACAATACAAAAAGTATAATGACAATGTACATGTTTGTTTAAACTCTATTAATACTAAATTATACGATGTTTTGCCTCATGAAAAAGAAAACGATAAATTAATAATTGGATGGTCAGGAGGCACAGGCCATCTACAATCTTTCAAGAGTTGGTATCCACAACTTTTAAATATAATGAGAGACTATAGTAATACTAACTTTGTAAGTATAGGTACAGATTATGCTATTGAAGTAGATAAAGGGTTTCCTAGTAGAACTTTGTCTATGCCTTGGACTAACATTGAAAATTACCCATACGCACTAAAAGCTATGGATATTGGTTTAGCGCCATCCCACGATTCAAAATATTTTAGGAGCAAATCTGATCTTAGGTGGGTTGAAGGGTCAGCAGCAGGAATACCTATGATAGTAAATCCTATTACCTATCCAGAAGTAGTAGATGGGGTAACAGGAATGGTAGCAGCAACAGCAGCAGAGTTTGAAGATAAACTAGGTACACTTGTTACGGACGCTAGCTTAAGAAATGAAATAGCGCAAAATGCGAAAGTTTTTGTTCAAGAAAACCGAGATATTAGACAGGGCGCAATTCAATGGGAAAAATTTCTTAGCTAAATTACAAAATCAGTCCAATAGGTCTATTGTACGCTTTGGTCTAAAGCGGTATTATTCAAAGACCACCTAAAAAACTTAGACAAACTAGTAGGAGATTTTATGCCGACAGCAGTACGACCCGCTAAACAGGGCCAAGACTTTTCCCCTTTCGCAAGAGGAATTTACGAACAAAAATACGCATTTAAAGATAAAGATGGAAATATTGTAGAAGATTGGCCTGATACTGCCAAGCGAGTAATTCAAGCTAATCTAGAGGCTATCAGCATGGAAGAAACTGAATCTGCTGATATACTAGAACAATACTTAGCAGCACAACAATTTTTAGCAGGCGGTCGTTATCTATACGCTTCGGGGCGCGACTTTCACCAGACACAAAACTGCCTCCTGATGCGCTGTGAAGATTCTAGAGAGGGTTGGAGTGAGCTACTAGCTAACGCTTCAATGGCTCTAATGACAGGAGCAGGAATTGGAATTGACTACTCAGATGTTAGACAATCTGGCTCAGTTATTACTAAAACTGGCGGTGTTGCCTCTGGACCTATTTCTATTATGGAAATGGTTAATGAGTGTGGCCGTCATATTATGCAAGGCGGCTCTAGACGGTCAGCTATTTGGGCTGGTCTAAACTGGAAACACGGTGATATCTTTCAGTTTATTGATGCTAAGAATTGGAGCGATATAGTACGCGCAGAAAAAGAGAAAGACTTTAACTTTCCGGCAAGATTAGATATGACAAATATTAGTGTTCTTTTAGACGATGAGTTTTTTGAGGCTCACGATAACGAGGATCACGAACTACATAATCATGCCAGAGAAGTTTACCACCAGACTACTAAGAGGATGCTAAAAACAGCAGAGCCGGGTTTTTCAATTGACGTTGGAGAAAATGCTGGCGAGACTTTACGCAATGCTCCGGTAACAGCCGGAACTAATGTTTTAACACGGCAAGGATATCAACCAGTATCAGATATCGTGGATAATCCTACAACTGTGTGGACAGGTAAACAATGGGCTAATGACGTTGTATTTTCACTAACTGAAAAAGAAGCTAGCGTTGTTTGCGTGTTAATTTCTGGCGGTCGTGAGATTCGTTGTGAACCAAATCATGAGTTTCTTGTTGAAGAATATTCTGGTGCCGGTTCAAGGCGCAAATTTGAAAGGATTTTAAAAATTCCCGCTAAAGACCTAGAAAGTGGAGATATCCTTCACGTTTCATATCCTACAACTAGCGGCAACGCTTTGTGCAAGGACTATTATACTATGGGATACATCTATGGCGATGGTTCCTTCACTAATACTGGTGGTGCCGACCTAACCTTATGTACAGATGAATCTAAAGATTGTTTGGAATGGCTAGACGGATACAATTCAGTAAATGAAAATGATAGTCGTGGTTACACTAGACTATATTTCTCAGTTAATGAGAAATTTTCAGGTCGAGGAAAGGCTGAATTTCCCAAAGATATCTATGCGGCCTCACCTGAACAAATTAAGTCATTTGTTGGTGGACTATTTGATGCTGATGGCAATTGGGAACCAATCAATAAAGCTATTCGTTTAGCATCAAAACATAAAAGTTTTCTTAATGGCGTACAAAAAGCTTTAGAACAGATTGGTATACAGTCTAATATAAGTTCTGCCGGAACTTCCACATTTGGCAAGACAAAATGTTGGCAGCTAGTTATCGCGGCAGATTTCAGAGCTAAATTTGCTGATGAGGTTCCTACCCACAGACTAAATATTAACCTAGATAGCTACAAACCTTATCGAGCATCAACAATTAAAGTTCTAGAAGTTGTAGAGGACGGGATTGAAGATGTTTATTGCGCTGATGTAAAGGTAGAAGAACATTCCTTTATGGCGGAAGGTGTAATTATTTCTAACTGTTGCGAAGTTACAAGTGCTGACGATTCAGACATTTGTAATCTAGGTTCAATTAACTTAGCAAACATTGACACAAAAGAAGAGTTTGCAGAGGTTATAGATAAAGCAGTTCTGTTTCTATTATCAGGAACCGTTTACTCACATGTGCCTTATGAAAAAGTAAAAAATATAAGAACTAAAAATCGTCGTTTAGGACTTGGCCTAATGGGAATCCATGAGTGGCTTCTAAAGCGTCAATATAAATATGCTCCAAATGACGAGCTAAGAGAGTGGCTAGAGATTTATGAGTCAGCTTCAAATGCAGCATCAGAAAAATATTCTAAAAAACTTGGCCTGTCAAAGCCTGTAAAAGTTAGAGCTATTGCGCCCACAGGGACAATCGGAATTATTGCTGAAACAACTACAGGAATTGAGCCAATTTACTGCGTAGCTATGAAGCGCCGTTATCTTAAAGACGGAAAGAATTGGGTACATGAATATATTGTAGACCCTACAGCTAAACGTCTTATTGATGAAGATGGAGTACATCCATCTAGCATTGAAAGCGCCCACGAACTAGCTTATAACGTAGAAAAAAGAATTGAATTTCAAGCATTTGTTCAGCAATATGTTGATCATGCTATTAGTTCAACAATTAATCTGCCTTACCCAATTACAGAAGAAGAAGAAGTAGAGGACTTTAAAGAAATGCTTTACCGTTATCTGCCTAAACTAAGAGGCGTTACTTGCTATCCTGATGGAGCGCGTGGCGGTCAACCTTTAACTTCTGTTACTTATGAAGAAGCAATTGGCAAGGAAGGCGTGGTATTTGAGTCAGACCTAGAAACGTGCGCCGGGGGAGTATGCGGCGCTTAATTGACTTAGGCGTTACATACTTTATGCGCCACATCGTACCCCGGCTGCCCCTCTAGCGCGTCAGGACCGACTGTGCTATACTGGTCAGGTGATAGGAGCGCGGGAATAAAGGGAAACGGCTGAGATATCAAACCTTCCCTCCCGGCCTATCACATGAGTTTATATAAATACAAAAGGTTCTATGCAAAGCGAAGCAAAAAAAGCATCACAAAAACGTAGATATAATAAGCGAGTAAATGATGCTAAAGAACATCTTGGAAATAAATGTTACATTCCAGAGTGTATTACTCCACACGTAAGTTTAGAGTTTCATCATATAAACCCTGAAACTAAACTAAATACAGTTACTTACTTAGCTAAATGTAGCCATAAAAGATTTTGGTCCGAAGTTAATAAATGCGTTTTAATGTGTAAATATTGTCACGACGATTTTCATGCTGATGAAATTATTGAAGGAGAGCGCCCTTGGGTCTTTAATCGCAGAGCTTGACATTCTCCGCGCGACCCTGTATAGTACCTAGAACACGATTGAGTGGCGGAATGGTGACGCGGCAGGCTGCAACCCTGTCTTATGAAGGTTCGAATCCTTTCTCAATCTCTCTACACGGCGCGGGGCATCTGTGCTATAATGTACGAACAGGTATCAACTGTAGGAAAACACGGGGAAGCGATAGGATTCGATTAGAGTTACTGCCGAAGTGCGCTCTCTAAGACAAGGGTTCGATACCCTTCTTCTCCACTTAGTAAACGAAGCTCCTTAATTCAACAAGTAGATCCGGGCCTTTTAAGCCTTGGGGCGAGTGTGCAAGTCACTCAGGGGCAATATGCATCATAAGTAGAAATGGTTGACATACTTGGCTTCCACCCAAGAGAATAGAGTTCGAATCTCTAATGATGCTTTTTAAAATTTACGCGGGATTAGTATAGTGGAGAATACGCGAGGTTTTCATCCTTGAAACAAGAGTTCAATTCTCTTATTCCGTACCATTTGGTTCATTCGTATACTGGTTATTACATCTGATTGTCGATCAGAATAAGAGGGATCGTAACCCTCATGAACCGCTTTACATAGCTGGTAAGCATTAATGGTGATGCAGGAAGCTCTTAACTTTCAGAAATGGGATCGTTACCCATACCGGCAATTTATTTGGAACATTTGACAAAGTTTCCAAATATGGTATATTTCATTTATGAAGAACTGCTCTAGATGTACTAAGACTAAAACAGAATCAGAATTTAATAAGGGACAATCTTGGTGTAGGATTTGCGTTAAAGTTTATGATAAGGAACGCTACGAGTCTGATAAAGGCAAAAGGGCTTCACAAAATAAATCAAGGCGTAAAGACTTAAGAGAATGGTCGAACAAAATAAAGTCCGGCCCTTGTACAGATTGCGACAATACATACCCACCTATAGTAATGCATTGGGATCATATTGAAAATGATAAAGAATTCAATGTTGGTAACATGGTCGCAAGAGGTTTCGGTATAGAAAAGATATCAAAAGAAATTAGTAAATGTGAATTAGTTTGTGCCAATTGTCACGCAATTAGAACAAGCTCACGTTTCATAACGGAATAAGGTGTTACGGTAGCACCCTAGGTTTGGAACTTAGAAGCCGTGGTTCGACTCCACGTATTCCGATTAAGATTATATAGGTTCAAATCCTGTTAGTCTGATTTACATAAGCTGTTATATCCCAATTGGTAGAGGAAGCCGTTTCAAACGCGGTAAAGTCTAGGTTCGAATCCTAGTAGCAGCATTTTACATAAGCCCTTATGGTGAAATGGTAGACACGGTTGGTTTAAGCCCAACTGCTGAAATATGCGTCTAGGTTCGAATCCTAGTAAGGGTACTATAACATCGGACGACCTACCGCTAGCAGGTTAATATAAAAATCTCTACTGAGAATAATGTGAGGAAGCATATGGCGCAATATGTACCTCCCGCCCGATACCTTTTATATTTCTTTATAACTTTTATAACTTATGTAGGAACCAGTAGAAGTCTGGTGTAAGCTACTCTAATATTAAGAACTTAGATTAAAGGTTGACGCTACTCCTTATCATTTGATATAATGTAACATACAAAGCGGGTAGGACAAGGTAGATAAGTCGGGAGTCTCATAAGCTCTAGGAATCGGGGCGGCACCGATACCCGCCATGAAGTACTAAACTCCATACCGTCTAGCATACAATCTGCTACACTGGTATGGCATCTGGAATACAACCGAATTGGACAGGACTCTCTTTGCTAAAGAGACAAGGCATAAAAGCCCTTCAGGTTCGAACCCTGAGTATTCCGCTTAAAATTAAATATGGAAGGTATCCGAATTGGTTAAGGACACTGTTTTGAAAACAGCTAGGCGTAACAGCCCTCAGAGTTCGAATCTCTGCCCTTCCTTGAAGTATGGTATAATGTATGAACAACATACGCCTGAATAGTATAACGGCTATTACCTCTGTTTTGTAATCAGATAATTACGGTTCGATTCCGTATTTAGGCTTGTAGTAAAAATAATGCTTGGTACACTAATTGGTAAGTGACTAGACTCTGAATCTAGGGATAGTGGTTCGAATCCATTCTAAGCAATGTTCACTGGTCGTCTAACGGTAAGACAGATGTTTTTGGGGCATCTTATCTGGGTTCGAATCCTAGCCGGTGATTGAAGTAAAAATAACATGCGCTTGTGGGCAAACTGGCAAAGCCGCTTGTCTTAGACACAAGAGATTTTGAAGGTTCGATTCCTTCCGAGCGTACTGCGAACATAGCATAACGGTTAATGCCCTTGGTTGTGATCCAAGAAAATGAGGATTCGAATTCCTCTGTTCGCCCTTAATTAAATACGGTTCCTTAGCTCAGGAGTAGAGCGGCATCTTGAAGCGTTGCGCGTCGGTGGTGCGAATCCATCAGGAATCATGAAGTAAAACATATCGTAGCGATGAAGTTGGAGAGTCATGGCAGTCTGTAAAACTGTTCCTTCGGGTGAATAGGTTCGAATCCTATATGCGATACTGTAGTAAACATTGATCTGTAGCATAATGGAAATGCGTATGCCTGTTAAGCAGAAAAATGAAGGTTCGAATCCTTCTGGATCAGCTAAAAATTAAATATAGGAGATTAGTGTAATGGCATCACGGCAGATTCCAAACCTGCAAACAAAGGTTCGATCCCTTTATTTCCTGCTTACTTACATTGACTTATCCTCTCATGTAAGAGCTAGTAAAAAAATAGCTACTTTTTGTGACTAGCAATATACCTCTATAGCACAATGGATAATGCAACGATCTTCTAAGTCGTTAGGTCTAGGTTCGAATCCTAGTAGGGGTGTAGAGTATTGTAGGTATACGCTCTACTTCAAAGTAACCTACATATGCGTCTATAGTGTAATGGATAACACACGACTCTACGAAGGTCGAAGATTTTGGTTCGAATCCAAATAGGCGCTTTAAAAATTACATACCCGATTAGCTCAGTAGGTAGAGCTTTGGTGTTACATACCAAGAAAGCATAGGTTCGAATACGTTAAGAAAAAGAAAGTCAAGAAGTAAAATTTAAGGTCGATTGGCGCAGTTGGTAGCGCAGCCGTTTTACATGCGGAAGGTCCGGGGTTCGAATCCCTGATTGACCACTTAAAAATTTATCAAGGGGTTATGGCTCGATTGGCAAGGCGATACGTTTGCAACGTATTTTATGTAGGTTCGAATCCTATTAGCTCCACTTATTTACACATTGGATATTTGTCCACTAGTTAAGACGCTGCTCTGATAAGGCAGAGAAAAAGGAGCATAACCTTTATATCCTATTGTATTACCAAAGACTCTATAACAGAGTCTTTAATCGTTGGGAAGTATCCCCTCTGTCTTATATGCAGTTGAAAGGGTAATTGGTTCACGCGGGTTCAATCCCCGCCTTCCCTATGAATTGATCTTATAACTTGATATAATACAGTTATGTCATACGATCCTAATAATTTAGAGCAACGAAAACGAAATCGCCAGTACCAAAGAGACTGGTATCAGAAGAACAAAAAGAAACAAAAAGCTAGAGTTAAGATTCAAAAAGCTAAACGAACTAGAGAAATTCAAATTTTTCTGTGCGAATATTTATCAACCAACCCTTGTGGTGAGTGTGGTCAAAAAGATATTCGGTGTTTGGACTTTCACCATATAAGAGGCGAAAAATCATTCGGCTTATTTGACGCGCCGCATAAACAAATAGCTCAACAACGCATTTTAGATGAAATAAATAAATGCGAAGTCTTATGCAGGAATTGTCACCACATATTTCACATAGAAGAAAACGACTGGTATAAAAATAAATACCTAGACGGAAGGCTTTAATCTGGTTCAAATCCAGACGGCAGTACTTAAGGGGTAATGGTTACAGATAATACGTTGGGTTCGATTCCCACCACTCCTATTTAGTATATCTGGTCAGTCGCGGCATATGGCTCAAATTCATTGTCGAGGAAGGTCAGGACAACCCTGTTAGGGCTAACCTAATATAAAATGACTTATCCGCTTTGGGAGGGGAAACCCGCTATTTACCAATAAGTAGAAAAGACGTTAAGCAGGGTATGCAATCTCAAAATATTTCCTGTAAGGACTAATCATAGTGGCGTGAAAACTAAGATGCCGAAAACTTTGAGGAATGAAGGTAGAGAGCAGCCACCATGTAAAGATGCGGCCAGTATGCACTTCCTATTGAGGGAGCTAAGTGCGCTGAAAAGCGAGAGCAACACTGAGACAGATGATTGACTGAAAAACAGAATCCTGCCTATATGATATACTAAAATTCGTAAGATTCAATGGGAAATTTGTTTGGACGGTAATATCTATTCAAACGGTTTCTCCATTGATTGCGCATTACAGATACTTCTAAATCAACATAATCATAGATAATAGTTTCATCTTTATCAGGATGGTTTCTTAAACCTCTACCTACTTGTTGTCTAGTTGTCTCATGATTCTTAGATGGAAATGGTAAGTGTATTCTGTCTAGGCGCGGGATATCCAATCCCTCGTCAGCTACGGTTGAAAATATAGCGATAGAGCCGCTGTCAGCCATTCTCCCGACCTCTAAGCGTCGGTCTGAGGATTCCTTGCCTGTAAGCATAAAACACCGCTTAGGATCGAAGCCAGCCTCTATTACGGCGCTTTGAACGTCCTCTAGGTGCTGTAGCCGCCTTGATATAACTAGATGAGCGCAGTTAGGTTCGTTATTTATCTTAGACGCAATTAATTTATTTCTATCTATGTCAGCGATAAGTTCTTTTATCATAGCTTGGTAATTATTCTGTACGCGCTTTCCATTGATAATATCTGTACCACGATATTCAAATTGAAAATTAGTTTTTACTCTGTGTACAGTAGGAATAAGTTGATTTGTTTTATCTTCAAATAAAACAGGGCCAAATACTAGTTCGGCCACCTTTGATTTCTGTTGGCTCTTTCCTTTAGTAGCTGAAAGGCCGTACCTACGATCAGCTTTAAACTTACTGACAATATTAAAGTAGCTATCTGAGCTACCAGCATGATGCGATTCATCATATACAACAACTCCCCATCTATCCCAAAAGTTTTCATTGTTTAGCTGTTCTTCTCTAGACCTTAGAGTTTGAAGCGTAGCTACTGTAATGTCTTGCTCGTTCCATTGGTTATCTCCAATAAGACCTATATCAATACCAAATTGTTCTTTGGCGCGAACTATCCACTGTTTAGCTAGCTCAGTTTTGTCAACTAAGATTATTGTTCTTTGACCTATTTCTAAAATAGCGTGAAGGCCAACTGTAGTTTTGCCAAAGCCGGGAGAAGCCATAATAAGTCCATGCTTATTGTCTAGCATAGCTTGTTTAGCTTCTGGCTGTCTATCTCTAAGGGCAATAGTATCATGATCTGTATAAGATTTTGACGATACAAAATTAGTACATCTAAGTCTTTTGTAAGGTGTCTTAGTCTCAGTCAGGCGCGTTGTAAGCTCTTTCTCAAAGCCTAGAGGTAGCGTAATGTAATCACCCTGATCTTCTAGGTAGGTCAAACGATCAGGTAGGTATTCAGCGCCATAAGTATGTTCACTTATCGCTGTAGCCTTCTTCTCGTTTTCTACTGACACCAGCTTAGCAAGAGAAGCTACCCATTTATCAGGTAGCCCCCTAACCTCAATGAAGTTTGTGACTTTTATCTCAATCAATGTAAACGTATGGTATCATACTGCTAGCATTGGCGCAAACTTCCTAGAATGCTCGTCGTACCAGCCCTTGCCTTCACATAGGTCTACTTACGCTGCCCTGAATGAGATTCCGTCGAGCGATACGAAAACTGAGGTATCGCCGCTGTTGGCATTGACAACGCCTGCGCTGGTAATCCCAAGTCCCCCGATTGCGCCAAAGACCGAGATAGGTGAGACAAGCTGGGCAGAAGGCCGGTAGCCCGCAGGCAGGGTGAACATTCCGAGATCGGTGGTCGGGCTGCGCTTGACCGCGCCGCGTAGATGGACTCGCCCGGATGGGTCTTTGTAGTACCCGGCGTTGGCGTGGGGGCTGCCAAAGTTTGTAAAGCTGTTTGTGAATGTTGGGGCAATCCATGCTTCGGGAACGTTATTTGCCAGATTTATTGATTTTCTCTTTAGTTCTTCAATATCTTTTTCGTTTTTAAGAATAGCGCCAACTAAAGTTTTTTGTTTACCTAAATTTGACATTAAGCACCTGAAAAAGTAGTTTGTAGAGAGCTTACACGTTCAGTATTGTACTCATCAATATCAATTGTAGCGCCAAAGATTCTAGGCTCATGTGTAAATAATACTGTTTCACCATCAATATATTTTTGAGCAGTAATGTAAATTCTATCTCCAATATCGTAATCTTCAAAAATTTCGTAAGGATTGCTTTCGCCTTCAGGCTTTAACGTAAGTTCATAATCAATCATTCCATTTTCTTTAATTGCTCCCTGAGCATTAGCAATAGCTTGTAATAATGTAGCATCATCACTTTCTGTAAGCTGTATAACCTCAGTCATAAGCCCATTAGTAGCTTGACTTGCTAAACTATCATATTCATACACATCATTATTAGCGCCGACAACTTGAATACGGTTTCTCATTTCGCCGCCATTCTCGTTAATTACAATATTAGAAATATTATTAACACCATGATTCATACCAAAAGGTATAGACGTTCTATCAACATAATCAGTATTATCATACAAGTTTAGCTCTCTAGTTTCAGGATCAACATAGATATCAAATCCATTTTCTGTATCAGAAAGATTAATTATTTCCTCGCCAATACTTTGAAAAATCTCATATTTAATAGTTCTATTAGTTGATCCTGTACTTAAACCAGTAGTAATATATGTAGGTACGTCTGTATTAGCTATACCTAATAGAGCGTGACCAATTGAGCTATCTAAAGTAGGAACGTCACTATAGTCAGGTACGGTTTCACGAAGATAACGATTCATAAGAATCTCAAACCAACCAACCGCCGAAAGAGTAATTTTTTCTTCTAAAAGGTCAATAGAGCGCGTCCATAAAGGTCCACTCCAAACTATAGTATTATTTTTCATTGCTATGATACAGTATTGATTTGTTTTAGTATATTCTAAATACTCTATAGTAAGAGGAAGATTAAATGTAAAATTGCCCGATCTGTTGTGACTAAGCGTTATTTGTTTGGCTCTAGCATTACCAGTTATATCAAGCTGTACTTCCATGTTGGAAGAATTAGCAAGAAAAAATTTCCAATTTGCCATTTATATCCACGCATCCTTCCACTCAAAAGATATTTGAGATTCTGTGCTTGAGCCAAAAATTGTACTAGGGCTTAATGTTATAGTGTTAGGGCCATTATAAAGTTTTAGCCAACCAGAAGTCATATCTAGTTCGTTAATTTTATTAACACCATTTTGATCTACAATTGTTCTTTTATCTACATCAATAATGTAAACGTCGCCTTCATTTATTACTATTGAAGGCTTGAATTTAATATTATTAAATGGTTCTGGCGCTGATTCATTTATAACAGTAATATTTTCCATTTCGCCACCAATTATTATAATAGGACTAGTATTATAATTACCTAAATTTTCAATATTTATATGGCCTGTTTCTGAAAGGATATTAGTATGTCTTAGAGAAAGCTCATCTAGATATAAAGTCCAGCCAGTATTAGAAACTAAGTATTCAATACTTGTTTCCATTGTAATTTTAGCACAACCACTTGGCGCTATAAACCCATGATTCCAATTAAATATAGAATTAGAAAGAGCAAACCCTATTTGTGCGCTGTAAACAATTGTTGATCCTAAACTTGTATTATTTAGATTAAAAAAGTTTAATTTTATTATTACATTAGCTGGATCACTTCCTATTATATCATTTACTTCAAAGTTAGCATTACCAGAAAATGAGTAAGCAAATCCGTCGCGTATGTTATAAAAAGACTTTGTAATTTTTACTTTATCAGGATTAGTGTATGAGCTTACAACCTTTAGTGATTTAGTTCCCTGCGATGCCCAATCAGTTGAAATAGAGCTAACTACACTTCCACCCGGAGCTAATACATTATATGGGTCATAGTAACCTGAGCCGTCGAAGTAGGTGCCCACCTCGCTTGACTTCTCAAGCAGACAGTCCCATACGCGGAAACTTACAAAGTCGCCGTCTGTTTCCGAAAAGCAGGTAGGCCGCATTGCGACGAACGCTGTCAAAGCAGGCGCGGTCGCGGTGGTGTGAATCCGAGTCCCGGCCACGCCTTCGTCTGGCACAAAGTCCGAAGTATCGGTGCTAATGAGCGAGTTCCCCGCGTCATACCATTGGATCTGGCATCGAAAACCTCTTGCGGCAGAAGTCGAGACAGACGGGTCGATGCTATGAAAGACTGCGCTCGCGGTCCAGATCTCGCCCGGTGCCGCAGGAACCGAGTTCGTCGGCGAGGTCGTCATAAACAGAGCCTGAGGGGTTGCGCCTACCTTCGTGCCGACTATGCTGAACGACGTTCCGTGTTGAGTAAGCGAAGTGTTTTGCTTTATCATCGCCGCGCCCGTGTAGCCGGTGCTGCCAAAAGACCAGCCGTCCGTTGCGTTTACGGCGGCTCGCGGGTTTGCCGCGTAGTTTCGCCGCGTATTAGCATAATTATTATCAATTTCGCTTGTGCTATTGTGATCAGTTCCAAGCCAACTAGTTCTTTTGTTATTAGGATCAGAAACCCATCTATTATTTATGCCGCTAGCACTTTCGAAACTAATATCATTATTAAATTCTGGTTCATCAACAGTTACTAGCGTATTAATGTAATTTTTACTTACTCTATAAAATCTAGGATCAGAAGCAGTAAGTGTAATCTGCCATGTACGAAAATGTCTGTAATCTAAACTTGATACATCTTCTTCTTTGGACATTTCGGCAGATTTTTTACAATTTATGTAATGATTCATATTGTTTTGATTAGTCAAAAAGTATAGCGGCTTTTCTTTCATATCAATAAAAGCTGTTCTTAAAGATTCTTCCATATCACGGAGTTTATCTAAGCCATAAGCTTCTACTCTAACTTGCATAACAATTGTGCGGCCAGAATAATAACTAGTGTAGGCATCTTGACCATCATCACCCGGCTTATCTTCTCTAGAATCTCTAATAGAAGAATCAGCTAAACCATCAATACTCATTACTCTATATTTATCGTATACAGTTAAATCATTCATAACTAGCCCGTTATAAGAAAATGTTGCCTCTAGGCCAATAGGCACAGCAATTCCAGAGCCTTTAACTGCTAGCTCACCATCGCCTTGCCATCTGCTATTAGTTATTGCTTTATATAATGAATGATTAACTGGCATTTATATCTATAAACCAAATCTGACTAGATTATTATTAGGCATTAGTTTTCTTTAAGGTGTAAGTGTTGCCACGTTTAGACCATTTGGCTTTTTTAAGCGTTGAAACGACTGCCGGTGCGAGAGAGGTTACGGACAGTTTTGTTACTTCGTCACTTAGCAGGTTGTCATTTGCCCATTCCACAAATCGTGTAAGTACGCCTTCGCCACTCACAGATGAACTAAGTGAAAACTCTGTAAAGTCAAGGGTTTTGTTCGATAGAGTGCAGCGGATTCTACCGCACAGCGGCCCAAATTCCACCTTTAGATTGTGCCACTCAATTACGATGTCGCCATCTTCATTACTTACTATATTGGCGGTTAAGTCGGCATTAGTTGGGTCTGTATAAGGGAATGTATTTTCAATCATTTTATGCTCCTATTCCGAATGTAATCATTACTGATGTTCCAGTTGCATCTATATTTCCGTCCAATCGGAGTGTGCCAGCAGTTGTGATATTAACATTGCAGGATATTGACTTGCCAATCGCCGGTAGGCTCGCCTGCTGGATTGTCCCGACCCCGCCATCTGTCCAAGAAAAGGTCATTTTTGACATATTTCCACTTGTATGAACAATCACAACGTGTTGTCCTATTGGCAAGTAGCCAAAGGCGACTAGCGTATTTCCTGAAGAGTGTGCATAGGTCGCCATTTCCTGAACAACATTTACCGCTCGATTTCCAACCGCGTTTGTCCAAATCTTGCCCGAAGTTACGGAAAGATCGGAGGGTGTTCGTTGGTTCGACAGTCGTGAATCATTGCCTGCCGCTGCCTGTGCTGCCCCGGTGCCGAGCGAGCGCATGGTTGCGCTGCCGGTCGAGCCGTCTTTTAGCGTGGCATCAACTTTGGCGCTGGTGACCGCGCTAGAAGCCAGTTCACTTGCGCTGACTTGCCCGGCTGCAATCTTGCCTGCGGTGACTGAATCGTTAGCGAGCTTGGCGGTAGTGACTGCCGTGTCAATAAGGTCAGGAGTACCTACCGAGTTGCTAGCAATTTTTGATCCTGTAACTGCATCGTTAGCGATATGGTTGGTGCCGACCGAGTTATCGGCAATGTGGGAACTGTTCACCGCGTCGTCAGCGATCTTGTCGAACGTAACGCAGTCAGGCCCGAGCTTGGCGTTGGTGACCGCGCCGCCGTTGATTGTGCGAGTTATTACCGACTCATCCCATATCTTGCTGTGGGTAACAGCAAGATTGCCAAGCTTTGACCCATCAATTGCGCCGTTGGCGATCTTTCCAGTAGAAACGCTTAGATCGAGTATCTTCTGTGATGCGTTAATGTTGTTGTTAGCTATGTTGGGATTAGTAATACTACCAGCAGGAATTTCTAGCTGATCAAAGTCTATTCCAGCATCGTCGCCAGCAACCGCATTGAACGGAATTCTTCTTGTTGTTACTCTTGCCGGAATTTCTGTATCTCTTACTTCAAGTTCGTAATATCCGGGGTTTGTCCAAAACTCAATAACACCGTTTGGTACAGTTAGAAATCCCTGTGACTTTAGAGTGCTACCAGTTTTACCTGCATAAATTGTTGCTAATGAGTTAGTAGAATCGTATACATAGCATTCAAGATTAGCCATAGGCTTTCCGTCTGCTGCGTTATTGAATACTCCATCAAAACCTGATCTTGCTGCCATAATATCTCCTTATATTGATTTAAGAGTTGAAAGTTTAAAGCCGATTATATTGCTTAGTGCCACAGGATCGGCTACTTCCATTGGCTGCGTAAAGTTAATTGTATCAACCATTGTGCCATTACCATAATTTTTATCTTTTGGCACAACAACCTCTGCTGCGTGTAGATAAGCAAGCCCATCTGTTTTTATATGTCCACCAGAAGCTAGCATTGGAATAGTGTTCATTAGCGATGGAAGAATTTGTCCATTACCATTTGTAATAGCCTGTCTAAGCATTTCCCAATTAGTAGACTTAAAGTTAAATACGCCGCTTGAATTAAGTTCATTAGTGGCATCAGTATTTTGAAGTATTGCTAATTCGTTATCTAGAAGCGCCTGTTCAAGTTCCTTAGTTCTATCTGTAGTTCCAGCTAGGATTGACTCTGCTAGCTCATCTTGAATTGCTTGGCGCTCAATCTCTAAGACACCACCTTTCTGTCCATATAGTGCCGCTATTAAATCCTTACCTGCTCTAGTTGTTTCGCCGTCAGCGCCTTTATTCTGTAGAGCTATAATTTCGGCCATAGTGTCTAGCTGTTGTTTTTCACCGCCGTACCCACTAATTTCTTTTTCATAATCAGCAATACTTGTATCCAAATCATTAATGCTTTGAGTATTACCAAGAGTAGCAAGCTCATTCTCTAGTAGAGACTGTTTTAGTTCATTAATTCTTTCTTCAGAACCCCCTTCTGCTATAGCTCTTGCTAGCTCAGTTTCAATCGCGCCCCTCTGATAATCAAGTATGCTGCTTCTAACTGCTAGAAGATCAGCAATTTTATTTTTACCTGTTTGGGTCAATTGATCGTTAGGGTCTTTATTTGTCAAATTAGCAATTTCAATCTGAGAATCTATTGATTGAATACCAACACCAAATGCTGACATTTGCTTTTCGTAAGCTTGAATATAAGTGTCTGATAAAGCCTTAACGCTATCTGAATTTTGAATAGTAGCTAACTCATTATCTAGTAAAGCTTGTTCAAGGTCTTTAACTCTATCAGTATCTCCTTCTGCCTTTGAACGGTTTAGTTCTTCCTGAATAGCATCACGTTCACCCTGTAAAATATTAGCTTTTTCTCCATACAGACTTTCAATTATTCCTATACCAACATTAGTAAGGTTTCCTTCCTCATCAGTATTTTGAAGTCTAGCAATTTCAATTTTAGTATCTGCCTGTTGAGTTCTGTTACCAAAAGTTGCAAGTAGTTTTTCATAAGCTTGTGTAGTATCATTTAGATCATTTATGCTCTGAGTGTTTTCTAGCATGGCAAGCTGATTTTCTAGAAGTGCTTGGTTTAGTTCTCTGCTGCGCTCAATATCGCCTGTCTTATTAGCATTTTTAATAGCGTTTTTAATTACGGCGCGTTCTTCTTCAAGAATATTTTTCTTATTACCATATAAAGCTGCTACTTCTGTCTTTCCATTTTCAGTTAGATTTCCGTCCCTATCCTGATTTTTTAGACTAGCAATTTGAATTTTGGTATCATTAGCACTCTGTCTCTGACTAAATCTACCAATAGTAGCTTCGTAAACAGCAAGTTGAGCTTCATATAGAGCAGCTATTGTTTCTCGTTTCTTATCAATAGCTTCTTTACGGTTATTAGTAATGTTGTTTAAAGAAGTACGTAGCTTTTGAACATCAACTTTTTTATTCTTGCGAGTTTTATCTAAATCTTTTTTGAGAGCTTCTTTTTCGTCTTTATCATCAGACTTATTAAGCTTTCTCTTTATTTTATCTATATCTTTTTGGTAAGAATCTTGAGTTTTACCAAGCTTTCTCTTAGTCTTTATTCTACCGCGAGTAGCCTCATTGATTGCTTTTTGTTCAACCTTTAGTTGCTTACGAAGATCGCCAACCTGTCTCTTAGCTTCTTGTATTTCAGTATTACTTCTAGTCGCAACCTTTATTCCTTTTCTATTTTTCTTGAAAGAGTAAGTCCACTTAGCTGTTGCTCTAGCAAGATTACTTACAGTATCTTCAATATCTTTCATGAATGAAGTAATTCTGTCAGAAGTTAAAAGAATGTAATCACCAATATTAGATGTATTATATGTTGCACCTTCAAAAGCTCGCAAACTTTTACGATCTCTTTTAATTTCTTTAAGCTCTGTATTTAAAGTATTAAGTTCTTTTCTAGCAGATTTTTTCTTCTTATCGGAACTAGCCTCATCAAGTTCTTTTTGTTTATTGCGAATTTCTTTATTCTTCTCTTTAATTTCATCCGTGAATTCGTCACGCGCCTTAATAAGAAGAATATCATCTTTGAAATCTTTGATTTTTTCTTTTAAGCGTTCTTTGATTGACCTACGTTCAGAATTTTCAATTTTCTTCCACATCTTATCAATCTGATTCTGTAATCCAGCCGCACTCTTAGGCTTTTTCTTTTTATTATTTTTGCGTAAGCTTGCCGCAGGAATTACTGATTCGCCATATTCAAGTTTAGCTATAACTTCGTTGCCCTTAAGACCAAACATCTTTTTAGTTACTTCGTCATTTTGATGTTCTTTTCCAATTCCATAAACTCCGTCATGGAACGTAGGAACCTTACCGCCTCTATCATGATCCATGTTTGGTACTCTACCATTATAGTGAGCATTCCAATCTGTTACAGAGCCAGTACCATACCAAGCGCCTGTGCCTTGCCGGTCATAAATAGCTCTAGCTGCTAAAGCGTTTTTAACAGGATTACGCATGTTGGCTTCTCCACCAAAACGACTAATAACATCTTCATTGCCAACTCCTGTTGTTATCTGCCAAAGCCCTAGACCAAAAGTATTTCCATAACCGGCAGCAGCGTCACTACCAATTGCTCCCGGCATTAGCATAGATTCTCCAATAGCAATTTGAGCAAATGTTTTACCGGGCATACCCGCTGCTTCAGCTAGAGCCGCTACTACGTTGAATGGTAGTGCAGGCCCGTCATAGTCTGTTACAGGAGCAAAGATTCTATCTATGGCGCTGAAATCTTCTGCGTTTTTTAGAGACATACGAATAGTGCCACTACCGCCAGCTTCAGTAGCAACAATTTTTTCAGCAAGATACTTATTAGAAGCTTTAGTTAGTTTATCGCTTTGACCCTGAAGCATCTTTTTAGGTACTCCGTTGTCTCCCTTAATTTTAGGCTTCTTAAGCTTAGGTGCTTCCGTTGCCATTATGCCGCCAGAAGAAACAGGTATTGCTTGTCCTGTAAGAATTTCAGTTAGAGCCGCAGTACTATTAGCGTACTGTTCCTGTAGGGCAAGATGGATATGGTCGAAGTGGTTTCCGCCAATATTAGTACGGTAAAGCATTTGTTTAATTGCGCCACCAGAATAATTTTCTACCCATGAGCCGCCATTACCTAGAACATTAGCGAACCATTGCCAAGCTGCGTCCATTTCAGGGGTTGGGCTTGAACCGTTTGAAATATCAATAGCACCGCCCCATGAATGATCTGAAACATTACCAGAACTAGTTAACGTTCCTGCGCCTCTAATACCACTTGTTACTCCAACACCAAAATACTGATTGGCTAGGTAGCCCATCAAGTCTAGACCCGGCAGAGCGCCCATAGCGTCAGGAACACTTTTAGGAATTATAATTGACTGTCCACCAGCATTAGCTCTGCGTGAATTTCTACCGCCCCTATTAAAATTACTATTACCAGAATGACCAGTACCAGCATGAGCGCGATTTTCTTTCTGGAAAAGATTATCTAGTGAGTTATAAGGTGAGCCACCTACAGAGTTAGCTACAGCAAAAGCTCTATCAGTTTCTCTTTGTTGTGCGCCTGTTAAGAAAGCTTCGCCGCCAGCTACTTTTACATGACGATCATCTGGCTTACGTTCACCCTTACGGCCAAAGTAACCACCCTTAGCAAATCCAGTATCAGAAGTAGCTTGTTTAAACATTCCGCTAACTTCTGGTAAATCAACCTTAATAGGATCAACATTAAACTGTGTAAGAATTTTGTTTGTTACTTGCTTAAACACCATTCCAAGAGCGCGTGAATTTTCACCAGTTACTTTCAATACTGTATTTAGAGCGCCCATTTTTTTAGATAGACCTCTAATAGCGGCAGTTTCTAAGTTAGTTGTTTTAGTAGCTTTAAAGGCTGCTGCCTCGTAATTGTCTGTATGCTTAATTCCTTTTACAAGATTAGAGTTATATACGCCGCGAGCTTTTGTCCCTGATCTAGTAGCACTAGTAAATCTCTGTTGAATACTCATAGCTGACTTAGTAGCATCTGAAAGATTACCCTTAATCTTTACAGAGTTACTATCGGCTACATTAGAATCAGTACGTGAGCCTTTGCTATTCTTTAGAACTTTAGCCAAACGCGCTTCGGCATTAGCTGTAGCCGCTACTGATCTAGCATAATTTCTCTGTCGCTTAGATGCTGTATCCGCCGCCTCTGCCATTGCCTTCTGTAGTCTTTGCGCTCGTCTAGACGCTTTAGATGATTTATCAAGAGCTTTGCTAAGCTGGTTATTAGTTACAATATTTTTCTTAGAAGCGCCACCCGACCTAAGCATTGCTTTATGGTTGAAGTTTTCAGCAGTTGTAGCTCTTTTATTAGCTTTAGTTTTTTTGTCTTTTGCTTTAGCATCAGCTTCATCGTTTTTCTTTGAACTGTCGCCAAGCCCTGAACCTCTGCCTCTATTACCCGCCGCATTAAGTTTAGCTTCGTTTGCTTTTCTAGCGGCTCTTTCACCGCTAGTTTCTACTTTACCAACTCTATCAACGTCACCAATAGGTAGTTTATTATAAGCATCAATAGCAACATTGATTGCGTCAATAATCCAATTAATTCCGCTAATAAATCCATCAAGAACTGTTTGGGCAATACCAGAAAATACATTGCGCAATCCATCACCTAGCGCATTCCAAACTAACTTACCAATATTTTTTAGTGAATCCCAAACAATACCGCCAGCAGCTTTCAAAATATCAAATACAAATGTAAGAAGTATCTTGCCAATATTTTTTAAGAATTCGCCAAAGGTAATTTCTCCGTTTACAAGCTGAGCTATATTATCAATCCACGCAGCAATAGCTTTAGTAATAGCTCTAATTGCTCTAAGGAAGCCCTTTAGAGGAACAAGTATGGTATTAATAATTGCCATCAGCGCGATAGTTCCTGCTAGTTTACCAATCCATGCTATGATATTAAATATTACTTTAAGAAATTGAGCAAATCCTGAATCGCCACTAGCTACTGCTCCAAAAATTTCTCCTATACTTTTTACAGAATCTCCAATATCTCCAAAAATAGCTTTAACTTCTTTCCAAATACCTTTAAGATTGTCTATAAGTATATCTCTAATTCCAAGGAAGTTTTCCTTTAGTGCATTTATAGCCCCAATAACTATTTCTATTCCAGCAGCTATAGCCCAACCAACTATAGGAATACCCGCCAACCCTTTAGTAAAGATACGTATAAAGCCTCCGCTCTTTGTAAGGGTTCTAAAAAATTCGCCCAATAAAGCTCTAAATAAACCAAAGAAGCTGTTAGCCTTACCTGATGCTCCCCAAATTTTAAGTAAGCTCATTCTAAAGCCTTCAGTGGCTTTTAGAATTGTGCCGCCAAGCATAACAGCAACTCTACCAATTATAGTACTAAAGCCTTTGAACAATAAGTAAAATGGCTTGAAAAGCGCAAACATAGAGGACCAAGCAGCACCAAAAATAGTAATAGCAACTGCCCACTTTAAGAAGTGACCAATTAGAGGTATCTCAATTAGCTTGTCAATACCAAGTGCGAACACTCCAACTAATTCGATACCTTGTACAAATCCGGGGATAAGAACTTTATTTAAAATGTCTGCCAAAGCTTTTACATGTACACTTCCAGATAGTTCAATAAATGCTTTACCAATTTCTACTATTACGCTACCAATGTACTCCATTGATTTAGCAGCATCTTCAAAAAAGTTCTTAGCGCCCGAGTCGTCTGATGAGAGCGCGTCCTTAGCGTCGTTTATTACCCCTGTAAGCGTTGTAAGCGTTCCTAACGCGCTGTCGCCGCTTGCGCCCATCAACTCCCCAAAGAGGCCAATTACTGCTCCAATTAGGTGATACCAAGCCTTGAAGTGTTCTAGCCCTGTAGAAAAGAAATCGCTTAAGCTATTGGTATCAGACGTAGCATCAGTTAATTGAGTTAGTTCCTCTAAAAAGAATTTTAGAAATTCAGTTAGTACTGGCGCTGAAGCTGTCGCAATGTTTCTAAATACCTTAGCAAGCTCCAAGAACATTGAGACAATTGTTGGAAAGTTTTTAGATGATTCACCAATTGTTTCTTCAAAGAATCTTGTAAATCCTGAATTTGTTAAGACTTTAGAAATTCTTTCAATCTGGTTGCCAACAACTGTAGCAAGAGCAGTAAAAGCTTTAAGAATTTTAGGATTGAATAAAAGTTTTTCTACATTTTGTAATCCATCACCAAAAGACCTAATAATAATATCTGTAATAGGTCTAGTAGCTTTAGCAAATCTAGCCTTGAAAGATTGTAGTTGTTTGAATAAAGCTTTTTCAGCAGGAGAAAGTTTAGACAAGAAATAAGCTAGATTATCTGTAGCGGCACTTTGAGTATCAGCAGCAGTTGCAGCAGTCTTGTGAGCGTCAGCTAAATTACGCTGAGCATCAGCTACAGCCTTTATAGCGTCTTTTACTCCATCGTCACCATTAACTCCATTCCGTTTACCAAGTTTACGTTCTTTACGAACATCTCTTAAGTTTCTACGTGACTGACCAGTATCAAATCTTGTAGTATCTATATCTAACTGAGCTTGTGCTATTCCTTCAACATCGCCACCACGTATAGACTCTCTTAAAGCTCTTTGTGCGTCTGCCTGTGAAAGAACTGATCCTCTTAGAGCTAATTCAGCTTCGCGCTCTTTATAGATAAGTTCTTGAAGTTCTTTCTTAGCATCCTTACGCGCCTCAGTAACTCCTTCTTGTGCTTCTTGTAATGCGCGGTTAGCATCAGCAATCTGATCAGTATTATCAATTGCGGCTTCTTCAGCACCAGTATCACCAAACTGTTGCTTTTTCAATAAGTCGCTTTGTTTGACAGCCTCTTGAATAGCTGATAGCCTGCTCATAGCCGTTGCTAACAGCCCGACTACTGGTATAGCTTGTGCTACAGCAGCGGTAAAAACTCCACCTAACGCACCAGCAGCATAAATTAATGAGCCTGCTAGAGATATAGCAGAACCAGCAAGTGCTGATAGGGCAGCAACTAGAGAACGAGCAAATACTAAAATACCAACGATAGCTAGACCACGAACAGCTAGTCCTAGACGACCTAGCCTACGTGAAAGATCGCCACCAGCCCTAGCAGTTATTCTCCAATTATTTATTACATCATTAAATAAACTACTTTGTCTATCAGTTTCCTTATTAGTTTTTTTCTTAGCTTTAGCAACTTCTTTCTCTACAGCTATAGATTTAGCTCTTTCCCTATTAGCAATTTTAGTTGCTTCAGCTTCAGCTTTAGCTGCGGCAATTGAGCGGTCCCTTTCAGCAATTACATTATCAGCTATGCCGCCAAGATCATCATACTTTCCTCCCCTTTTAGTAATAGCCCTTCTAGAAACTTCCTGTGCGGTTTTGTTAGCATCTTTATCAAGTTGATCGCCGCCTTTCTTAATAAGATCATGTTCTTCAACAAGAAGCTTAGCAAGCTTTTTGCGCTCTTGGGCAATCTTATTGGTTCCAGCAACTTGATCGTCAATGTGCTTTTCAGTACGGGTATTGATTGATTCAATAGTGCTGCCCATACGTTGTTCGGCTTTTTGCCTCTCGCGGTGCGCTTTGTCCCTAGCCTCAGAGTTTTGGTTATCTAGTTTGCCTTGTTCTTTAAGGTCGCCTTGAACCTGCTTGCCTTCAAGCAACCTTTGTTTACTAAGTTCTTTTTCAACTTTAGTAGCAGCCTGTGTAAGTGTAAGATTTTCTTTGCCAAACTCAATTGATTTTTTGTAACTATCTTCTTGTGTGTCAGCAATATGAAGAAATGCTGCGCCCTTATCTTCTTCAATCTTTCTATCCATTTTAAGCGCGGCAGTATGCTTCTTGCCAAAGGACTCTGTATGAATTTGATTTCTTCTAGCCTTATCCATGATATCATCATAAGATTCACCCATTGCGTCTAATTCATCATGAATAGCTTTAGCTTTAGCAGCCCATTCGTCTATTAGAAGCTCACTTTCTATAGAGCCGCCACCCCTATACTGATTACGCATTTCCTGTGTTTGGTTAGCAAGCCTACCTAGCTTACCTCTTAAGCTAGCAACTTTAAGCTGTCTAATTCTTCTATTTCTCTCATCTTCTTCATCAGAATCACCACTACCACCAGACCCGCCGCCACCACTACCACCAGAACCACCGCTACCACCAGACCCGCCGCCAACTAGGTCTGCTCTCTTAGCTAATTCTGAATTTATTTGTTTTGTTGTATTTTGTTCATTTTTTATCTGATCATTTTGTATTTTCTTTATTTCATTAACGTGTTCTTGTAAACTACTTACATAGTTATTTTGAGAATCTTCCATACGAGCAATAAGTTTTTTATAACTTACTCTTTCTGAAACACGATTAGAACTTACCCAACTATCATAATCTTCTTTAGCTTCTTTATAAGTATTAAATGGATCGCTATAGTTTCCATCGTCATTTTCTATAATCCATCTTGGTCCAGAGCCATAGCCATCATTCTTGTCAGGCGTAAATTTAGTTATTGTACTAGTAGAATTTTCATCTTTATAATAACCAGCAGCGATTCTTTTCCACTTAGCTGCCTCTTGTCTGCTTACTGACGCTCTTTTTAGAGCTTCATTTAAACTTTTTAGTTGATCAGCGTTATCTTCCATTCTAGAAGTAGTATTCTTAATTTTTTCATCTAAGATTGCACTTCGTTCTTGCTCATCATTTAACTTTTTTTGAGAGTCAGTAAGCTTGTTAGTTGAATCAGCTTGTTTATTAATAGCATCAGAATCTTTACCACGCTGCTTGTCTATATCCTCTTGGCGCTTATTTGCGTCCTCTAAGTCTTTTCTTAGTTGAGCAAGACTTTTACGCGCATCTTCAGTCTCCGGTGAGATATTATTTATAGCGTTTAAAATTAATGTTAAAGTTGTAGTATCAGATTTAGCCATATCTATTACTCGCTATCAGGCTTTGGTAGTTTCATGTTTTCAATTGACTTCTTAGCAGGTGCTAAGAATGGATCATCCCAATCAACTTCTTCCTCAGTAATTTCTCCATAAAGAGCAGCAATAGCAGTTGAAAACTGTTTATCAACAGCTTCCATCATATCCTGCCTTAGACTAGGCTTCTCACTTTGATCTAGGTTTGGGTTGCCCCAAAGATTAGCAATCTCAGAATCCCGTCTAGCACTAAGGCTATCCGCAATCTTTCTTCTAGAGTATGCTTCGTAAAGACCTTCAAACTTTGATGCAGGCCAGTCAAATAGCATAGTATCAATACTTTCGTTATGATCCGCTGAAAAAGCTTCGACTGTCTCTATCAAGTTATAGTTCCTTACTCCTGCGCCGTAGCCTTTTCGCTCGCCGCTAGAGTCTGTACTCTGGTCGCTATTTTTCGTAGATGTTGGTCGAAAAAACTCTTCAAAGCCTCCCCGTTCTGAGCAATAGCTGTGTCTAGAATTGCTACACCCTGTTCATCGTCAATAACTTCTAATGAGTCTACTACCCACTGACGATCCTTTGGTTTCGCGCCAAGAACTAATAGATATAGCTGGTCTAGGAAATCGGGAGTGATTTCAACTAGGCGCAGAATTACATCTAGAAACTGGTTAGTCGCAAATGACTCAGCATCTTCAGGATCAACGCCCTGACCAATAAGGTTATTTACGCCACCAAACATATCTGACACTACCTCTCCAATATTTCCGTCGCTATCAGAAGCAGCACGTAGAGTTGTAGCTACTAGACTTAGAAGCCTAGTCTTAGGAATGAAAGCTAGTTCCTTCTGAATAAAATCTTTTGTTTCTTCAGTAACAGGGTGTACTAGTGTTACAGTAACTTCATTAGATACTGTATCTAGAATTGCTACCTGTTTTTCAAAATCTGAAAGTTCATCTTTAACTGCAACAGGCGCTTCCTGTACTACTGATTCTTCCTCTGTTACTTCTGTTTCTACTTCGGTACTCAATTTGTCCTCCTTTGATTTTCAGACAAGTTGTTGTTTAAGTTTCTATATAGATTATACCAAGAAGTCAGCTAATAAGCTACTATAGCCTTTCACCAGTTGCTATAATTTTAGCAATCTTTCTACCAAGGTTATATTTTTCAATGCCGCCAAAGTTAGTTTTAGTAAGCCTAATAGACTTCTCCCAAAATAGTTGAGGCGGCTGGCCTGCTACTGAACTCGCTGTAGCGTATGGTATTCCAGTTTTTTTATTACGTAGTCTCATTACATTACCCATAGCGCGTGGGGTAATAGGATCAGTTGTGCCATAGTTTACCCAAAAAGGATAGTCACTTTCTTGCCACCTAATTCTAGAATCTTTAATAGGGGCAAGTTGTAAATTATGCCAATAAGTATTGCCGCTACCAGCGTGATCAATTTCACGTATCTTTCTAGTCCATTTAAGTCCTCTGGACCTTAGTAGACCTAATTCACCCCTTGGAGCATGGATTTTATAGACTTTCTTAAAAAAGTCTCTCTGATCATTTACGTATTTTCTAACATACATATCAATCCATTCTTGTTGAGCAGCAGAACGGTTGTCTGAGCTAAACATAATTGGATAACTTGCGTCAGTTGTTATAGAAATATTCCCCATAATTATCCTGTAAAAATAAAGGGGCTGGCAACCTTTCGATTACCAACCCCTTTTCTTAATGCTGCTTTAGCTAGCAAAATAACAGATGTAACTGTTACGCTTGCTCGAATGTCAAGAAGAAACGACTCTTCGGATCAGCAATTGATGTATCCGCTAGAGCTTTGAACTGAACCGGAATTGTCATTTGATCGCCTTCACGGTTGAAAACAATGCTTGACTCTACTGGCTGTAGCTGCGCGATACGTACTACTGTAGCGCGAATCTTATCAGTTCTAGCGTTCTTGAATAGAACTGCTAGACGACGCTGCTTATACTCGTCTGACTGTCCGTATCCAAGAATACGTTCACCAGCACCGTTAGTCGTAATAGCTGAACCTTCCCATACTAGCTGAAGGTGTTCTAGAGTCATTTCGGCTAGGGCTGTCTGTACTGACGCTTCCCATGATGTAGGAGAAGAATAAATATCTCCAAATATCTGGTCTACTGAAAGTGTTTCTTCAGTGTGGTTAGTTGAGACTGTTACGCCACCTTTAGTAGCTCCCAAATCCTCCCAACCTGCTCTTGCGTTGTACTGAGTTACGCCTGAAGCTACAACGATAATATCGTCAATACCTGAAGGGTAAGCCTGTCCAATGTCGGCAACTAGAATACGGGCGGCACCTTTAAGTGTAGCCCAATCGTCTGTTAATCCTGTCTTATAGAAATCTGCCATCTGTTATTTCACCCCCTTATTTGGATTAGAATTTTTAGAGGTACTAGCTAAAGCATCCTCTTCTGTTTGAAATTGTGCTTGACTGTCTTTAGGAATACTACCCACCTTTACAACTTCATCTTTTGGTGTTGATACTACATCCTTATGTTCAGTCTTAAGGCTTTTAATGTTAAAGTTTTTTGAAAGACTGCTTACATCTTCGTCAGATGCTTCAAACTTTTCTCCTGTATAAACTCTTGAACCATTTACAACAAGATAATCCGCACTTGTATTCTTAGGTCCGTTATTTTTATAGCTCATAAATTTACTCCGGTATTAAAGCGTTTCTAGTGATTTGATAATCAATGCGTCCTGCTCTCCAAAACCATTTTATATCATTACCTTGCGGGTGATCACTTCTTGTAAAAACATCTGTTAAGATAGCTGAAGGGTCTGAATCAAAACCTTCTATAAGTCCGTTAAGTGTTTGATTACGCATCATAACGTTATGTACTGCTTCTAAAGTTCTATTTGTTCGTCTATTTACCTCAGACTCATTATATAGGGATTTACACATAATTTCAATAGCTAAGCCAACAGCGTAATTATTCATTTGGTCAATTCCGCTCTCTGATTGATCAGCATTATCTGATATAGCACAAATATTTGGGTATTTATCAATGGGCGCTTCAATCAAAGATGGTGTGTGTCCATAATAATAATTACCTTCAATTACTAATTCTTGTTCAACTGTAATAGGTTCTACACCAATTAGTTGATTAACTTCTTGATCCCTTGATTCCCACCTATCTTGTACACTAACAAGTTCTGTATTAAGTTCACTATAAAGAATTTTTATAGCTTCTGTTTCAATAAGTTCTGTTCCAAATCCAGATTCAGTAAGTTCCATTACCAAAATCTCCCTCTAACTGCGTTTCTGCCGCGTAAGGTATTACCTCTAACTGGAAATCCATAATCTCTAAAGTGCGTATGTGGATTAGGCGTAATGTATCCTTCATCTGTGCCATCAGATACGCTAGGTACTGAGTTAGCGCGTCTAATGTTTGGTAAGTCTATAAGTTCTGAAATATCGTCACGTTCTTTAGCAATTTCTTCTACTAGTTGATCGTGTAGCTGATCCAGCATTTCAATTCTATCAGGATATGAAACTGACTCATCTGTACCAACAGAAGTCTTTGAGCTTACCATAGAAGCCCAATAGTCCTTACCAGCAGGTATTATAGAAATTACAGCAATCTTAGCGATATAATTAGCTACTCTAATATCCATAGCGGCTTCATCTTCTGCAAGAATTTCAACACCTAGCAGCGAAAGCTTCGCAATTTCTACTTTGCTTTGTAACTGTCTGTCTCCATAGTGTTCAGATTCTTCTAAACGTTCCCATGTAATAGGCAGGTAAGATTTTGCGGCGTGATATATAGCACCTGTGCGAGTTTCTAGACCCGGCGCATGAGTTGCAATAATAATAGAAAATTCATCAGATTCAAAAATAATACCAGATGAATTAATTTCCCACCAAGCTATATATTGCCCCGGAATAATAAAGTCATTAGCATTCCAAATATATCTAACTTGACCCGAGCTAGCGTTTATTATACTAGCAGCAGAATCTATATAGATACTATCAGAATCCCATTGGCGCAACTTAAGTCTTACAGTAGAACTAATAGGAATATTAAAAGCTCTGTTATTATTAGTAATTTGGTCGTTTAAAGGAATACCAATTTCTGTATTATAAACTATAATTCTATTTTTCATTAGTTACCTTTAAACTGCCCATAAAATTCATTATCTTGTTTTTTCTTTTCTTCTAATTTAGTATCGTTTTCAAGAATTTCAGATTCATTAAATTTATGATACAAAGTGCTAGTAACTAATAATTCAGTAGAATATTCTTTATTTTCTAGTGACCAAATAATTTTATATTTGCCTGATTCTTCTGGTGCTTTAATGTTAGCAAATTGAGAATCAACTGTAAATTCTTTAATAACTTTATTATTGTTTTTTATTTTTACAATAATTTCTTTATAATTAACATTTTCAGTATTATTTCCTAAACTGAGGTCTATATCAAAGGGAGCATTTTTTGGTTTAATAATCATTAAGCATCGCCACCAAGATCAGGCATAATTATTAAAGTTCCGTAGCTATCATTAGGAAATGTTTGATATCCTCCCGGCCAATTTACTTCAACTTCAACGTCATAAGTTCCACTAAAGTCTGTATCACCAGCTTGCCAGCTATAAGATATTTTTCCATTTTGACCATCAAATAAAGTAACTCCACTTAAAACAATGGCAAAAGAAGCAGTCTTTATAATAATTTTTACGGTTGAGTCGCGCAAATCGGTAGGCTGACTTACATTGTTATCATCAATGTAAGTAAGGTTTATAGCTAATGGCGGATAAGTGTCGCCGCGTTTCATTGTTAAACTCATTATTTGTCCTTAAGTAAATTTGCCGTCATACTATATGATACCAATAATTGAGCATTTTTATAAATTATCAAAGCTATGCCTCATGACCCGTAACAATAGATATATCTGTAGAATTATAATTTATGTTTATTTCAAATTTTGAAGATGGTGGATTATAAAGTGCGCTTCGAAAAGCAGTTAGTATTTGATTTGCTGTAAGCGCTCGCTCGTGGACTGATACCCATGCCTGCTTGCCGTCGAACCATTGCCCTCCGTAGCCGTTCACCTCGAACCTGTTGCCGAGCGAGGACGTGGCCCATTGACCGGCGTGAGCCTTCGTTGTCAGACTGACCCCGTTCAGGTAGATGGTCGCAAGGTTGCCCGGTTCGTCGCAGACCACCGCAACGTGATTCCATTGCCCCGCGAGCCAGCCGGTCCCGGTCCATGTAACTATGGTCGCGCTCATGAACACTTCCAGCGTTCCCGCCGTGGCGCTGATCCTGAAGGGGACGTTGTAGCTGATCGGGTCGTTGTTGCGCCACACAACCTGCGTCGTGCCTGCCGTGTCTTGGTACACCCAACCCATGAAGGTACGGGTCGTACCGTTCGCAAAGCACCCCTTATCACTAGCACTAGCGTGAGCCGTCCCTAGCCAGCCAACATGCCCTCCGGGGTCGCTGATCCAGTTGCCGGTGTCGTTGACGTAACCGCTGCCGTCGAAGTAGGTTCCTGCGGAAC
>Ga0222634_1000033_pt1 | contig 104815 bp, 85 predicted proteins | sample AntAcemetageno50_FD_179807 | JGI IMG/M metagenome (GOLD analysis project Ga0222634, IMG submission 179807) | Saline water microbial communities from Ace Lake, Antarctica - #50 | ecosystem: Environmental > Aquatic > Non-marine Saline and Alkaline > Saline | place: Antarctica: Ace Lake... | reverse complement strand
ACCAGCAGCACTGCCAGAAACGGTTTCTCGCGGATGCGACCTCGAACTATCGGATTGCAGCTCGAGTATCGTCTTTGACTAATATAGGCGGCAAGGATGCCGATATTACCGTTGGGCGTCTGTTAGCGTAATGCTTCGTCCGGAATGTAGCGAATTGCTTAAAGATCTTGGGGTATGGGAGAAAAAAGGCGAAACTGCCGAAAAAAAGGCGAAGATCCATGCGAAATATTTCCGGATATTCGAAATTTCCAATCACCCCGCGTGGGAGGAATCAATTTTTATCAGTGTGGGGATGGAGTTCCGGCGCATTACGCCGTTCTCGGACAGCCACGTAGGAGATTTATGAAAAAAGCTCTAATAATGGTTTGCGTATTACTCTTTGTACAACCCCTTTATGCGCAGTCGGCGAAAGATATTCTCAAGCAAAAAACTGAGTCCCAGCTTCAGAATATTGTCAATTCATCTCCTTTCTTAACCGGAATGATGGCCGTGGACCTGACCACTGGGGATAGTTTTGCAATCAATCAGGAAATCATTTTCGCTCAGGCGAGCGCCATCAAGATCCCAATCCTAATGGAGGTTTACAAACAAGCAAAGGAAAATAAGTTCGTCCTTACTGATACAAGGCCTTTACTTTCCACAAACACTGTTGCCGGATCTGGGATTCTAAAGGCTATGGTAGACCCGATATCATTAAGCATCCGTAACTACTGCATGATGATGATCGGTTTAAGTGATAACTCGGCGACGAACACACTAATTGATCTTGTTGGGTTTAAGAACATCAATAATACCATGCAGTCTTTAGGCTTTAAAAAAACGCGTGTACAGCGGAAGATGATCGATCAGCCTGCATCGCTTAGAAATGAAGAGAACATATCCACGCCTGATGAAGCTGTAAAAATTCTGAAACTTCTCTATAGTGGAATGTTTATTGACAAAGCTACTTCAGATGAGATTCTGTCAACTCTTCAGAAGAATCCGGTTGAGAATAGTAAGCTTGCTAAAGGTATCCCGTCGGAGGTTAAAATAGCTTTTAAGTCTGGCGGAATGGGAGGAGTGTCAACAGAGTGGGGGGTGGTGTACCTTGCAAAAAGACCATATGCTGTTGCAGTAATGGAAAATTACAAGGCCGGTAGCGAACCCGAGGATGTGATCAGTAACATTTCCAAGACCCTTTATGGGTATTATTCGACAATAGCGAAGGCTACGAATTATGGGGTTATTCTTGAATAAGTGGAAACTGGCATGGTGAAAAGTCAAAGTTCAAAGTTTATCGAAGAAAATCAGAATTGAAATCGAGGGTGTTTAAAATTCTGCGTCACCATAGCTCGCGGCGAACCCTGGGCTCATAGTTCCAACGCATAGTCAATTCGACCTTCAAAAGGATGGCTAGCAGCGATAGTCAGAGACCACAATTCCGGGTCGGCATAATCAATTTTTATATAGATAGAGCAGGTTCAGTAGACCGCCTTTGGTTTTGGTCAGTGTGCGGAGCTGGCTATGAACCGCCTTAATCGAATTGGTGGTGTAGATCACAATCTGAAGTTTTTTGGGATACTTGAAGTGAACTGGTAAATTATCCCAATGGTTGCGTCATAATTGAATAGTTCTAACGGATGCATATTCCGCCCCAATTCGAATACTTTTCTGGTTTTTCTAATGGGCATTCACATTTTCGGAATCACTGCTCAAATTAGGCTAGAAGTAATCCCATTATTTTATCACTTATTTGCTACGGTAATCCCCCATTAATAGCCGACTTGGATACAACCGATCAGTGCATCAGGGCTGCTGATTTTATCGGTTGGCGTTTTAAATTACAGAGTTTTTCTCGGCCGGCTATTTAGTTTTTCAGCAACCTTGTTGTGATCCGTGTGAGTGATCGTCCTGAAATAATTCGGACAGGCTAATTAAGTGGTCTTCGAACTCAATCATAAATCTATTCAGGGCCGGTTTCCAGTTACGGATCGGCATGGTCCATTTCTTGGATGCTTCCTGCACTGCCAGGTAGACCACTTTCATTGCCGAGTCGTCGGTGGGAAATAGCTTACGTTTTGTGATCGCCTTAGGAATTACGCTGTTCAGTGATTCGATCGCATTAGTCGTATAAATTGCCCTGCGGATATCTTCCGGGTAGCCAAATAGGCCATCAAATCAAGTCAGGGCTAGATCGAGGTGGCAGAGAAGTTTCTGACGCTTATAAAAAAGGGCTTAAAGAGAAGTTCTTACACACCTTAACGCGCGTAGTTTTCGGAACAGTACGCACGCGTAGATCGAGGTTGCCACTAGATTCAGGTATGGGTTTACGGAGTTTCTTGAGTCTGTAAAAAAGGGCTATCAGGAAAATAAAATATCTAGATAAATCAATAATTTATAATTACTAAATTATCCTCTGAGCTGTACTACTTTTTCTTGAGGTGTTGAACAGGCATAGTCACTGTACTTCTGCATCAGTCGGCGCCTTTTATCAATAAGATCACCTTTTTGATATGTGGCAGATGATTTGTCCTTAATCCTATGAGCCAGTGCCATCTCACCTGTTAACCAATCAGTGTCTGTTTTCTCTGTAGTCCAAGTTTTGAAGCATCCTCTGAAGCCATGAACAGTTATCAATTGGCCATGTATATCTTTCCATTCTTTGATCTTATTCATTCTTTTCAGTACTGAAGACATTCCTGCTTGTGACAGGCTCTTACCATTTGATCTATTGGGGAACACAAACTCACTCATTCTCAGCTGTTGCTGTTGCTCAATTAAAGCAATGGACTGCTTGCTCAAAGGAATATTATGCCTTTCTCGACCCTTCATTCGACGTGCAGGGATCGACCATACGCTCTCCTCCAGATCAAATTCACCCCAAGTGGCGTCAAGTACCTCAGTTGTTCTGTTGGCATTTAGGATACAAAACTCCAATGCTCTTGCGCCTATACCGTCCTGCGTTCTTAAAGCCTCCATGAACATAGGAAGATCAGCATAGTGTAATGATGCATGAGCGCGCTCTTCAGTTGGCGCCTTCGCTTTTTTAACGCTTTCAACACTGGGTAACTTCCCATGAAGACTGCCTCGCCAAATAGCTGGGTTCCTCTCTGTTCTAAGATCATCAGAAATAGCGGCATCCAAAATAGCGGCAATTCTTCTTCTCACTCGATCGGCTGTCTCAGTCTTTTCAATCCAGATTGGTTGTAAGATTTCCAACACTTGAGTCCTACTAACATCAGATACTGGAGTTTCGCCTATAACTGGAAATGCATACTGCTCGAGAGAGCTTCTCCATTGCGCAGAGGTCTTTGCATTAGTCCAAGAAGGTTCAAGGTTCTTAATGTGCTGATAGGCGTACTTAGCAAACGTGCTGTCTTTTAATTGGTCTGCTAAGGCTTTGGCTGATTGTTTCAGGTCTAACTCTTGTTGCTCTTCAATCTTAGGGTTGATTCCTTGCCTAATCTGGACTCGGTAAGCCTCACACTTAGCCCTAGCTATTCCTAGAGTATTGTGAGCTTTGTCATAGCCTCCCATGCCTTTGTAATCAGTCTCCCCATCCATCTGATAGCGGATACCAAAACTCATAGCGCCCGATTTCTTAATAGTGAAATATAAACCGTCTCCCAATGGATAACGCTTCGGCTTTTTACCCTTTATTATCGCGTCTAATTCTAGCTTTGAAGTTCTGTTTGCCATCAGACTTTACACTCCTATTTAACCCCTCTAAATCGCGATCTAAGCGACCTTATGTAGCCTTTAGTCCGATTGCCTTAATCTCGAATGAAAGGGCTTATATCGGCATAGAGTTACAGTTAGAGTTACAGTTTTAAACCAATATTCGGTAGTATAGTACAGGACAGTATGGGAAGGGAAGCATACTAAGTTAAGCTATAACAGTACATAGAGGGCAAGGTAGAGGAAAATATAGGATTAGATAAGAATATAGTTAGTCGGTCTCTCTCACCGCCATATGCATTAATTAAACCTCTGTTTTTACAGAGGTTTTTTATGATTAGTGTACCTGAGCTAAACCTAGCGGATTGCTATCTTATTAAAATAGCGTTTATATGATATGTCAAAAATACTGCGCACCCCTTCTTGGTAATAAAGTTAGAGGTTAAAACTAAGTAGAATCTAGTTAATAAAGAAAATGGAATCTAGTTTCCAAACCTCAATCACCTAAAAACTAATGCCACAGGTAGCAAAGACCTTTGCACTATTACCCTGAAGCGACAACCCAAACTTAACCTTCACAGCTAATTAAACTCCCTACTTCCGTGAGTCAAATAAAGAGCTTGCGACCAAAATAATAACGATACTGAAAAATAAGCCAAAGCCAAGGCTTAGCAATACAAAGCGGGGGCCTACAGCACTATTTCCAAGTAGCTTACTCAGTACGAAAAAAGTACAGAGGATAACTATTGCCATAATAGCGTTCTGTGTCGAATCCTTTATTGGTTTTTTTTGTAACCACTTGCTTTATTCCTCTTTGATCAATTCAGAGCATTCGTGTACGAACACAGCATTAGAGTTAACGTGGGCTAGAATTTCATATGCTGTGCTTAGCTAGAAAATTGAATAATAGTACGCTTATTTATTATCGTATTGCAAATACTCGGATACCCCCTATGTCGTCTTGCCAATATAAAAGATTAACTACCCTGCCGATCTCCAGATTGCGAGGCTCCAGAAATTTGACCACCCCTACCCCTAGAAGTTTCGGCGTCTATCAGCACCTAGCTCAAAAAACTTAGCCTATTAGTGTGACATGGCTCACAAAATGAGTTTTGACATGTTGATTGTTTATTGTTTGGCGTGTATTACATAACGTTCGCGATGACTTGAAACTTCCAGTCAAGAAGGATCATAACGATGAGCAAACAAGCAATGACTAATTTAATTGCAGTGACCTTAGTTTTTTTTAGTAGCGTATCTTTTGGCTTTGGTAGTGACGTATCCACTCTTAATGGGATGCCCATTTATACTTGCTACACCGAGCAGTCATCCTGTTTAACTGCTGTTAGGATGAAAACTAATAGCTTATACAAGAAAGATAAAACCGAATATCCCTACGCTTACTCGATGAATGTCCAAACCACCGAACTTATTCGTTACAAATTAAGTTATAACGCTGAAGATTTTTTTAGGCCCTCACCAATTTTTATCCGGCGTATAGGCCTTGATGCTGGCACCCGGGTTCACTGGGAATTGTTTGAAAAAGCTTTTAATGACTATAATTTGAAAGTAGGACAAGCTGTCGACAGTTTTAACAACTCAAATAATTATGCAGCTAACTCTTCAGAAAAGACTTTACCATTGTCATTTTTATTCCCATCCGCTTACGCATCCCAAGGTGAGTGTTTGATGGCTGCTGGGTTTGATGGCTCCATGGATACCGCGAATGCAATTGAATTTCAATCTAATTCGTACCTTCGACAAGATCTCTTTGACTCCTTATCAGGAGTAGAGCAAATGGCCCTGCGAGTCACAAGCGTATGGAACGATATGGCATCAACCGCAAATCTCAACATCCCTAGGTGATCTGTCAGTGGGTTTAAATATTTTTATATTTACTGGACACCGAATAACCTTTCAGGATGGAAGCCAGCTCAAAGTAGAATTCAAACCTTTATCAAATTCAGTAACTGTCGTTGATGGTTCGATCGTTGATTGTAATGGTAATGAGTATGGTAAAATAAATGAAGACTTGAAGATAGGTGAAGGCTTCCAATTTGCCACTGAAAAGTCAATGCAGCAATGGTTCAACTACCGCGGACTGCAAAATGAGTGGAGCTGGACAACACCGTATATTTGGTACTACTGTTGGACTCCAGCGCCGGGAACCGTGCAATGTCAAGAACGCACCAGCTGGAGATAGGAGACACACTGATGGTAGACAGCCCAAATCTATTTTTACAAATCCTTCCATACATGATTGCTGTAATAGCCTTCTTTTTGTTTATCGTTTTTGGAAGCTACTATGTTGCAAAAGGTAAAACTAAACATCCAGTGATAGCAGCTGTGATTAGTGGGTTGTTCTGTCTAATACCTCCTCTAGCGCTAATCTATCTATCCGTTCTAATATTCAGAAAAGACTTAAAAGCGGAATAGGGTTGTAAGAGCAAGAGTTAGGAAAACGATCCAAACCAGGTCACTTCTGAAAATAATAGGATTTGAATCGGAATAATCGCAATGTTGCTTATAGCCCAAACCGAATGATTGTCTCCGTCAAATATTGAATTGATTATCTGGGATGAAAACTAATAACTTATACAAGAAAGATAAAACCGAATATCCCTACGCTTACTTGATGAATGTTCAAACAACCGAACTTATTCGTTACAAATTAAGTTATAACTCTGAAGATTTTTTAGGTCCTCACCAATTTTTATCCGGCGTATAGGCCTTGATGCTGGCACCCGGGTTCACTGGGAATTGTTTGAAAAAGCTTTTAATGACTATAATTTGGAAGTAGGACAAGCTGTCGTCAGTTTTAAGTCGGCGTTGACACTACTGTTACACTCCCCGTCCAGGTACCGTCGAGTGTGTAAGAATGTCGTTTAATTAGGAGAGACTCATGGAATCTACGCCTTCTATTATCGTGAGCAGTCTGCTTTTTTTGGGGCTTATATTATACTTCTCGATTGTTATTGGCGGTAGCTACTATCTAGCAAGGCGTAAAACGAATAATCCAATTTTTGGTACTATTCTCGGGAGCATATTAAGTTTCGCCCCTCCTTTTGCACTAATCTATCTTGCTTTTCTATTATTTAAAAAAGATCTAGAAACCGAGTAGGGTTGTAAGAGAAAACGCTAGATCACCAATTCAAACCAAGGCCGCAATGGGGAACTTAACGGATGAAGATAACCGCGTGGTTGTATTTTCTCACTCTATGCTTGTTGATCGCAGTATATGTTGCAGTAACGCCCGCGCCTCTGAAGATCGAGGGTGCAGACAGACCAAAAACTTTAGAGACGACTAAGGGCATGAAGCTAGTCGAGGTAACTGCCGAGAAAAAGGTGGAATTATCAGTCAAGCAAGCAATTGATGCTCAAGACCTTCGCTTGGTTCATCAAATAGTTTTTTTCAAACTCCATAGGTGACAAGTCATCTTTATTTCCATGGCGTCGTGTAGGACAGTAAAACAGCTCAATATAATTAAAAGCATCATTTTGTGTAGAATATCAAATGAATAGGCTCTTTCATAAGGGAATATTTGATATATGGCCTTACTCAGTTATCATTAGAGAAACAAATTAGGAAATCAACAGATGTCCAGAATAATCTTATTAGCTTTTACTTTGATAATGCTTTCAGGTTGCATCGTAATTAATGATGTAGAAATAAATGACGATGTCCGCTCACCAAAAACTACGCCAATTCAGACTATTGCTCAATACGTTGAAGACTTCAACAACATGGATCTCAACGCACTCAATGATAGTTCAGGCTCGCCGTTCTTTTGGCTTATGGGGGACGACAGAGATATTGTTGATCACTATGAAGACTCAGTAGACTTTGAGGGATTAAAAAGTAAAGGTTGGAGTTATTCCAAAATTAATTCATTAGAGCTTGTGTATGAGGATGATAGAACAGCAATAGTTTATATGGACTTCTCTAGATACAACGCAAACGATGAAATAATTTTGACTGCTAATGTTAATTATTTTTTGGTAAACAATTCTAATCAATGGAAAATAAAAGGTGGCTTCGCTCCAAATAAAGTAACCACCGGGAAAGATTAAAGCGAAGTCTCAACATCACAACCCCAAAGTCATCATTGGCCATGGCGTATTGTGAATTTTCATAGATGGAATCGTCGGTTTAGGATATTTTCTTTACTAAAAAAGGATGATGTTTTAGTGCATCTAAGTCAGTTGTCCATCACAACTTTAACTGTCCTTTTCTTCGATCATTAACAGCGTATGCGAAAATATGAGATAGACCAGTAATGTATGGAAAGTAAAGATTCGATCTGCGGGACCTGACAAACGAAGTGTCAAAGGCGATTTCCGCGCAGCCATCACTTTTTGGAAGAAGGCTCCAATCAGTTAGGATTAAGATTGTCATTAGGGGGATCGTCAATGGCTAAGAAAAAAGATACTGATTTCCAGCTATCCGATAACATTTCACGTAGAGATTTTATCAATGGCACTTTAGTTGGCTTTGGTGCTGCCTTACTCAGTTCAAGCTTACCGGCCATCGCCAAAAGTGAAAAGATAGTTGGCCTTTTTAACGACCCCTGGACTGGTTTTGGTGGCGTTGGTGATTATGCTAATTCAAATGGCAATATTGCCTCGGTGCGAGAAGCCGCGCATTTAATCCGTGATGGCTTGACGCCAAAACTCATGAAAGATGTCCAAGATACTGGCGAAGAATATGACATGGTCATTATCGGCGGTGGATTTTCAGGGATTGGCGCGGCTTATCAATTTCATAAAAAATATGGCAATACTAAAAAGTGTTTGATTATAGAAAACCACCCTGTGTTTGGCGGCGAAGCTAAACAAAATGAATTTGAAGTCGATGGTTATACACTCTACGGTCCACAAGGCTCTAACGATTTTGGTCCACCCAACAAAGATGACAAAGGACTTATTGCAGAAATTTATCGCGCAACTGGCCTCCCTTTTGAATATAAATTTGTTACTCAAGATACTCAAAAAACCAAAGTTAAAGCCCCAATAGAAAACTATTATGGTGTGTATTGGGATGAAGAACGTTTTGATACCGGCTACTTTTTAGGTAAAGACGCGAAAACGCCTTGGGTTATTAACCCCAGGGTTGATAAGCTCGCGCGTCTACCCTGGTCTGACGAGGTTAAAGCCGATTTGAACCGCGCTTTTGAAGACCTTGAAGATAAGTATGGGGGTGAGGATCTTGACCGCTGGCTGGACAGTATGTCCTATAAAGATTTACTCGAAAAAGTCTATGGATACAGTCCGAAAGTGACTGAATATTTTGACCCTATCATTGCCATCTCTATGGGAGGCGTTGGTTGCGATGCTTACTCTGCTTATTCAGCCCGGGAGCTAGAAATGCCCTGTACTGGTGCCCGTTATGTTTACGATAGCAGCATCGATGAAGTCGAGATGGGGGCATTAAGTTTCCCCGGCGGCAATACCGGGAGTTTTCGGCATATTGTCAAATACCTCATACCCGAAAGCATCACTGGCGGAAAAACCTTTGAGGACATTTTGTTTAACCCCATCAATTTCGAGGCTTTAGATAGGCCCAGCAATGCTATCAGTATTCGATTAAATAGTACGGCTATCGATATTAGCCATGTAGGCCCAGCCGATAGCGCTAAACATGTGAATGTTAGCTATCAAGAAAATGGGGTAGTAAAACGTATTAAAGCCAAAACGGTTGTGTCGGCCATTGGCGGCTGGGTGGGGCGTAATATTATTAAAGATTTACCCGCTGCGATTAGTGAAGCCTATAAAGAATTTCATCACTCACCCATCTTGGTAGTTAATGTCGCTGTGCGCCATTGGCGTTTTCTGGATAAATTGGGAATTTCTTCTGCTCGCTGGTTTGAGGGCTTTGGCAATTTCTTTTCCATCAGACGGCCTATGGACACCGGCGAAAAAAATCAGCCTTTTGAACCCAACAAGCCTGCAGTGATGACTTTTTATGTCCCTTTTAATAATCCAGGGCATGCTATCGCAGCACAGGGTGCTATAGGGCGCGCAGAGCTACTCGGCAAATCGTACAGTGATTATGAAAAAGAGATTGTCCAACAAATGACCCATATGTTTGCTGACTATGGGTTTAACGCCCAGCGCGATATTGCTGGCATTGTGCTAAATCGCTGGGGCCATGCTTATATCTCACCCCAGCCAGGATTTCATTTTGGTAAAGATGGTAATGAGTCGCCCAAAGATATTGTTAAAAAAGCTTATGGCAGAATACAGTTTGGCCATTCAGAATTAGATGGTTATATGAGTCATACCAATGCATTGACCGAGGGGTCTAGAGCGGCCATAGCCGCAATGAAATTGCTCTAGCCACCCGTCACCAGTCCAGTCGAGATTAAAATATAGACAGCCAAGGTATGATGTGAATCTTACATAGCCAAGGTATGATGCTTGCCTCAAAAACGGAAAGGAAAACGAAAGTGATAACTCTCTACGGCTTCACCTTAAGCAACTATGTCAGTATGGTAAAAATGGCGCTCATTGAAAAAGAACTGGAGTTTGGCTGGGTGGGCGTAAAGCCAAGTCAAGAAAATGATTACCTAACTAAAAGCCCGATGGGTAAGGTGCCTTGTATAGAAACTGAGCAGGGATTCCTTAGTGAAACCAACATTATTTTGGAATATATTGAAGAAACTGGTAGCGGTATTAACCTGATGCCAACCAACCCATTTGAACGCGCTCGCGTTCGCGAGTTGATGAAAGAAATCGAGCTTTATATTGAGCTTCCAGCGAGAACACTCTACTCAGAAGCTTTCTTCGGAGGCGCGGTGAGTGACGAAGTCAAAACGACAGCAAAGAAAAACCTTCAAAAGGGTATAGCCTGTTTAAAACGAAATGGAAAATTCGCACCTTATGTCGCCGGTAGTGAATTTACCTATGCCGATATTTTGCTTCAATATTCTCTAGGGTTGGCTAGTCTATCTGCCAAGCGTGTTTTGGAGATGGATCTATTGGCGGAGTTACCTGAAGCAAAGCAACTGATGGCTACAATTAGTCAACGGCCATCGGCTATCCAAATAGCTGCAGAGCATAAAGGCTAATGTGCGTAGAGAGACGGATTAATCATTAGACCGCCCCGTCAATGAGGGCTGTTGGTTGGTCGTAAAGCAAGAGCAATATAACAAGTCTCTGGAATTCTCTTAGTTTAAATGCTGGGTTTTTAAGTTATTCTACATCGCAACCAGACACTTGGTTGGCGTGAAGTTGGCTTTTTATACCTCAATGAATTAGTCTTCTTCAAATAGAAATTAGCTAGTGACTTGATGGTTCAGACTCCACGTCTATCGGGGGTTGTTGTACTGTAGGTTAACAATCTGATTTATCTTTGGCTTTGTTGGTGCTAGTAGTTCTAATGTTGATGGCGAGACGCCGATTGATCAAAACCTAGGGGAACATAAATGAGACAGAATAAATTTACAATGGCTTTGAGCGCCGCAACATTACTATTGGCATCTGCAGCTTTGATGGCGTCGGATACGCCGCATGAATCAAGTTATGCTGAAGTCACTCGCACAGTGGAAGAGGGTGATTTCGATGCAATGGCGGCTATATATCACAAAGACGCCATTCTTGTAACAGCACAAAGTAGCAGCCCAATCAGTGAAGCAATTGCTAAGTGGCGGACTGATGGTGTGAAACTGATCGCAGAAGGCAGTAAAGCAACAGTTGCTTTCGGATTTTCAGAGCATAGACACGGTGAAACTACTTCGCTCGAAACAGGCATCTTTCGATATAGCATTACCAATAAAACAGGCGAAGAAACAGCTTCTTTGGTTCATTTTGAAACCTTGCATATCAAACAAAAGGGTAACTGGTTGATCATGATGGAACGCCAAATGGAAGAGGCCACCCAAACTGAATGGGACGAGCTGGCAGAATAACCATTTGAAGTGAAAAGAACAAAGTGGGGTCCGAGGGAGGGGTGAACCATCGACTCGAGGATTTTTAAAATTATTAGCTAAACATCTAGCACAATATGCTTGTATAGCTTATGAAATTGAGCCCCAATTAGTACACTACAACCAAGTGTTCTTTAAAATGGCGAAATATAATCCTTAAGCCGCATAACAAGATATCGGCAGGGATGATGTAGATAATATTGAGTAATAAAGGCTGATTGAAGCTGGTTGTCGTAAATGGTTCGAGTAAATTTGACGCCATTACAGGTTAACTAGAGATGTCGCGGCTAAACCAAAAAGAATGATTGGGTAAAATTAAGCATAATAAGCCAAGGAAAATATAACTTAACATCTGATTAACAGAAGACCATTCTTGTAGAATGTAATGACCGAATAATAAACTTAACATAAAAATAAACCAGCCATAAACAGCGTAGACCTTATTTTTATTGCTTAGTAATGCCAGACCAAGAAGTATCTCAATAAAGGGGATTACCTTTAGATAAAAATTAACGAGAAATGGCGCCAAATTTATCCTTAAGTCTCCTTGGAATAATTGTGAGTAATACTCAAAAAATCCACCCTGGCTAAAAAACTTACTGGTACCCGCTGTTAACAGTATTAGTATCATGGTAATTCGTACGATACGCTCAGCATCTTTTAACTTTGACTCTGAAATCATTTAGCTTATCTACCTATTGTTACTAGATTGCTAAGGGGGCTCTACAGAAACTCTCAGGTATAAGACAGTTTACAAAGCCAAGTATTGTCACTAATTTGAATTCACTCTGCCTGTTTTTGTTCTTGACTTCAACTTTCCCTATTCGAGGCTCTTTAGAATACCCTTACGTAAATTACTTTATGGTATATAAATGATGCGTTATCTCGATGAGGGGAATTGGGTCCGGCGCCTGTTATTCTGCGTAATATCAGGCGATTTAAATCCATAACCACCATATTTCTCGGCGGTATAATATCTGTTTAAATATAGATGGGCCGATGCCAATGCACTAATCCGATTCATAGACGCCATAGTCTAAGTGGTGTAGGTGATATTTTTACCACCTGGGCTTATCTTTGTCCCAATCACAACCCAGTCTGAGTTCATCTGTGGTTATGACAGTTATGCTGATTTTGCTAATAAAGTTAAAGCCGTTGGCGAGATTCATGGGAATGAGTTGGCCGATATGAAGCTTGATGTTCTCGAACATTCAGATGACTTGATGATTCGAGTCAAATAAATGTTTCAAGCTAAAAGCCCTCCTCAATAGAGGTTTTTTGCCCCTTAAAAAGGAGGGGCAGCCAATTTTTATTCGATAGCACCGGTCTTTGTGGTGCCGGCTTGGGGTGAATATCTCTTTATCAGCATCTTGTACCAGTCATTAAAAGGACCAACAGTGTTTTGCCAGTAAGAGCGATATTCAGACTGCGTGTTGGGCCCGATACCCCAGGGTGTGTACTCGTCTTTCTGAGGAATATAAAGGGTGCCAAACAATCGGTCCCAAATGCTGGTTACGGCGGCAAAGTTTGCGTCCCAATGTTGTGGTAAATAACTGTGGTGAACATGATGCATCGCTGGGCTATGCAACCATAAAGAAAGCCACCGAGGATAATTAAATTGCACGTGATAATGTCGAAAAGAGCCATTAAAGCCGAATAATAAGGCAAAGAAGCCGATGTTAAATAATGTTGCAGCAATAAGTTCACCGTTAAATAACCAAGCAAACAGCCCTCCGACCAGACCATAGCTAAACGCGCCACCTGCGGCCCAAATAGGTCCTGCCAAAAAGTGCTCCCGGTATCGGGTCAGCGGTGTTAGTACCTCTGCTGAATGATGCACCTTGTGCAAAATCCACAAAGCCGGCACCTTGTGCATGGTGTAGTGAATCAGAAAGAAGACAAAATCGTAGCATAGCAAGGTAACCAGACTGTACAGCAACATCCACCCGTAATTAACGGCTATTGCAGGTGTCGCTCCTAGCGTCCATTGCAGAACGCCAATGACTGCAGTTTCTGTGCTGGGGCCGACTGTCGCCAGTAAGCCAACGACCCAAAATGGGCGCAGCAGACGCTCGGTGACCCATAACCAGATATCCACTCGGGCAGAGACATGAGTATAAATATCTTTAGGGAGCAAAAATTGCAGAAAATCAGCTTTTCTCTCCCGCCCAGCGGCATCGCGGGATCCGCGCCCACCTCTAATGAGCCATATAAAAGCTGCAATGATTAGAGTGACAAGAATAAATTGCCAATGTAAGTCTCTGGGGAGATTGGCAGCAACCATATCCCACATGATATCACTGGCAGTTTGCACAGTTTCGGTTAAGGGGCCGATAACTTCCTCACCGCTTGAGGTGAGGCTTAGGTCCATTTTATTTTCTTGCGTAGCTACTGTCATTAATCGCAGCACCTTTTTTAGCACGGGGTTTAGCTGGATCTTGCCGTTTACTAAAATGAATAAGCTACCCCAGCAGCCTTAATTACATTCAGCGCGACCGTTTAGCGATCCCTTCCTTTTGCCGTTCTTGCCAGCATTCATCAGTATATACTGCCACGGATAAAGGAGGTTGTATATTGCCTCTTATTAAGTCGGCGCCCCGTTCTGCCACCATCATAGTGGGCGCATTTAAATTACCATTAGGGATGGTAGGGAATACCGAAGAGTCGATAACCCTTATGTTTGAGAGACCATGTACTTTAAGCTCTGGATCTACAACAGCCATAGCATCAACACCCATTTTACATGAACAAGATGGGTGGTAGGCACTATCAACTGCCTCTCGGATAAAGGCATCTATTTGTTCATTGCTTTGTACGTCATCTGTTGGCTGAATAACCTCACCACGAAAAGCATCCATGGCAGGTTGGTGCATAATTTCCCGCGTTAGGTGCACACAGTCGCGAAAGCCTTGCTTGTCTTCTTCTGTGGCCAAGTAGTTGAATTGTATTTCCGGGTGCTGCTTTACGTCGCCCGAGACAACCCGCACATGACCTCGACTGGTGGGTTTATTGTGCCCAGCATGAACTTGAAACCCATGGCCTTTAAAGGCAACGCTGCCATCATAGCTGATGGCGCCTGGTAAAAAGTGATACTGGATATCAGGCCATTTCACGCCGGCTTTGGATCGGATGAACGCGCATGATTCAAAGTGATTAGTGCGGCCTAAACCTGTTTTAAATAACAACCATCTGGCGCCAATAAAGGCTTTTTTGAATAGATTTAATTCGCTATTAAGGGTAATAGGTTGTTTGCAGCGATATTGAAAATTGAATTCCAGGTGATCTTGTAGGTTTTCACCAACACCGGGTAAATGGTGTACTAGGTCGATGCCCGCCGCCGCTAACGTTTCTCTGGGGCCGACTCCAGATACCTGTAGTAACTGAGGCGAGCCAATTGAACCAGCGCAGAGTACAACTTCTTGCTGTGCCTTAAAGGTCTTAACTCGGCCGCCTATCTCGCACTGAATGCCCGTCGCGGTTTTCCCGTCAAAAGTAATTTTTGTCACTAAGGCATGCTTCAAGATCGTTAAATTGGCTCTCTTTTTTGCACTTTTTAGATAGGCGTAGCCAGTAGACCCACGCACACCAGCATCGACATTCATGAACTTTTGGCCAAACCCTTCTTGCCGATAACCATTGTAATCGTCGGTTTTTTTGTATCCGGCCTCTACACCTGCGTCAATAAATGCCCTATATAGGGGGTTGCGCATGTTATTACCATCACTAATCGCAACCGGCCCGTCGTTGCCGGTATATTCACTAGTAATACATTGATGGTTCTCCAATTTTTTAAAGTAGGGCAGACAGTTCTGGTAATTCCATCCGGTGGCACCATGGGTTTCCCATTCGTCAAAATCAAGCGCGTGGCCTCTGACATAAACCATACCGTTGATCGATGAAGAGCCTCCAATGACCTTGCCGCGCGGACAGTTCATTCTCCGATCATTTAAATAAGGTTCGGGAGCAGACTCAAATCCCCAGTTATATTTACGGCTATTCATGGGAATGCCTAGCGCGGTAGGCATGCGCACGAAAATACTGTTATCGCTACCACCATATTCAACTAACAACACAGACGATTTAGGGTCCTCGCTCAGTCGTGAAGCTACAATTGCCCCGGCAGAACCGGCGCCGACGACAATATAATCGTAAATCTGTGAACTGTTCTTCATTCAAAATACCCTAAAAAATGCCATAAAAATTGTCTGGCTGCCGAATGATAATTGACAGTATTAATCACTGTGCCTTGCTACTTCGTGGTTCTGGATACAATAAGCAGATACCCGTACCTAGCATGACTGCAAGCGCAGCTGCGACTTGAACCCCAGATAATGTCTCATTTAAAATTATCCAGCCGAGAATAATAGTCCATACTTGGAGCTGGATTGACACTGTCGATGTGGCTGTCGGTGGCAATCGTGAAGCGGCGTACGCAATGGCAAAGCCTGGTATCAACGTCGCCAGAGTACCGAAGCCTAGTAGCGCAAGCCAGCTTTCTTGGATTCGGCCCAACAAGTCGGCCGAATCTATAAATAATAATGGCGCCAGTAGGGTACCTAATGTCGCCGTTATCATTGAAATACTCAACGGTGAGGGTGCCTGGTCACCGGACCTGCGCAGCATTCGGGCATTGATTACTGTTACCACCGCGGCCGTGATGCCGCCAAGGTAGCCGAGCAGGGGTAGCGCATCGGCTGGTGCCACAGAGCCTTTATGTTTACTTAGCGCCAAGCCGACTAATCCGGCCATTCCCAGCAACACGCCCAAGCTCTGAGTCAGTTCCGCGCCAACAGGTAGTCGCTTTTCTATAATGAGGTTCAGGGCCCATGCGATTAAGGGTGATGAACCAAACAGCAACACCGCCATAACCAAAGGTAGATGCTGAATCGCAACAATGGCGCCCAGATAATAAAACAGCATCAAGGCACTGACCTTGAGGGCGATTTTCCGTTGGGGAAAACTTAGGGTGCTGGTCTGTGGGGATTGTCGCAGATGCAATACCAAGATGATAGGTAAGAGGATCATGAATACGACTAAAAGACGTATCCCCAAAAGTTCAAAGGATGAAAATCCGCGCAGTCCAAGGACGCGAACATAGATTCCTGTCGTACCCCAAGCTAATCCCGCGGTTAAGAGGGCGAAAATAGCTGACTGTCGATTCATAACACTGACCTCATTGTGCTTATTAGGATCGTCCGTATTCGAGTGCGCATGCCGAGGAACAGTTGCTATGCAATCCATTACTTTTGTCAGTGGATTATCTATCAGCAACTCTGGCTGTTCAAGTGTCAGCCGCAACAACCAAAATAACTAGTTGTTATACACCTGTAGACGCAGTTAGTCTGAGGTTCAGTATTTTGGGCGAGATAAATATCGAAACTTAGTAAATGCGTTGGAGTAAAACAACAGCCACTTTATACTTTCCGTCTGTGAACAGTAGCCCTTTCTTTTAAATGAGCCAATCTATGCGATCCAGTGACTATAGTGACAATGCCGAACAAAAAATTAACTGGAAGGTTTTTCAAATTGTTTGGCCCTACTTGCTGGAATATAAAGCTCGGATAGTCCTGGCCATAGTCTGCTTGGTATTGTCTAAAGCGGCTAGTGTTTCAGGGCCATTTTTACTCAAAAATATAGTTGATACGCTGAGCGAAGGAGGTGCTAACAGTCTAATACTAGTTTCGGTGGCATTAGTAATTGCCTATGGTTTTGCACGATTCTCAATGATTATTCTCGGAGAAATACGCGACACCGTATTTGGTCGCGTGACTGAAAGAGCCATGACTAAAATTGGGTTAAAGGTTTTTAAACATGTCCATAGGTTAGATTTAGATTTCCACCTTAATCGCCGCACCGGTGGGTTATCACGAGATATCGAGCGAGGCATCAATGGCATTAGTTTTTTAATGCGATTTTTTGTCTTCAATATCGCTCCCACTTTGATTGAGATAGCGCTAGTGATTGGGATATTCTTCTTTAACTATGGTATTGCCTTTGCCGCAATCACTATGTTTGCTGTGGTTTTATATATTCTTTTCTCCATGGTGACTACCGATTGGCGAACAGCATTTGTTCGTGAAGCAGCGCAAGCAGACTCTGTGTCAAGCACCATTTCTATAGACAGTTTATTGAATCATGAAACTGTTAAATATTTCACCAATGAAGAGTATGAGGCTAATCGTTATGACAGGGCCCTGCTTGATTGGGAAGAGGCAAAGCGCAAAAATAGACTTTCCTTATTAGGCCTAAATGCCGGCCAGGGGCTCATTATATCGGTCGCTATGACTTCTATGATGTGGTTGGCTGCAGAACGTGTCGCTGAGGGCAGTATGTCCGTAGGTGATTTTGTATTAATTAACGCGTTTATGATGCAGTTATTTATACCGCTTAATTTCCTTGGGTTTGTCTATCGAGAGATTAAGGGGTCAATGGCTAATATCGAAAATATGTTTTCTCTTTTAGATCTCACCTCTGGAGTCAAGGACATTACAGATGCACCTGAGTTACAGATCACGGGTGGTGTTATCAGCTTTAACAGGGTGTCATTTCACTATAGAGACGACCGCGCGATAATTAGAGATCTCAGTTTTACCATCCAATCCGGAGAGAAAGTCGCCGTCGTTGGTGCCAGTGGGGCCGGTAAGTCCACTCTCGTAAAACTACTATTTCGCTTTTATGATCCTAATACAGGCAGTATTTCTATTGATGGCCAGGATGTCAGCCAAGTCAGTCAGCAGAGTCTACGTCGGGCGATTGGTATAGTGCCTCAAGACACCGTGCTGTTTAATCAAAGTATCTTTGAAAATATTCGTTACGGTGACCCTCAGGCATCCGATGAAGAGATATTTCAGGCAATAAGGCTTGCGCATCTGGAAGATTTTATTGCTCAGCTGCCCCAAGGTTCTGCCACTGTGGTTGGCGAGCGAGGTCTGAAACTTTCAGGTGGAGAGAAGCAGCGAGTAGCGATTGCTAGAACGATCCTTAAACGGCCGCCTATTTTAATCTTTGATGAAGCGACCTCCTCCCTAGACAGTAAATCTGAGCGCTCGATATTGTCTGCGTTGCAGGAAATCTCTGAGGGTCATACCAGCATGGTAATCGCTCACCGTCTGTCCACCGTTGTTGATGCTGATAGGATCATCGTTCTCGACCAAGGTTCTATGGTTGAGCAGGGTTCACACCGCGAACTACTGTCGCTTAAAGGGCGTTACTTTGAACTCTGGACCGCTCAATTAAGAGATCATGGCTAACACCCGAGAAAGCGCGACAAAAGGTTTTGCCCTTACTAGAGTCTAATCTTTGGAGTAAAGGTGACCGAATGCCCATTATTGTCCCAGGTGACCTCTTGATCCTGGATGCTGACCTGAATATCGAGATTGCGTTGCATCATGCGGGCTAACTGGGTGGTCACGTCTGATTCGATATGTTGGATGCTGAGGTTATTGAAGCGCGCGACTGAGTGCTCTAATTGCTTCCACCATTGATCTGCAGAGCCAGTTCCATAGCTGTAGACAATGACTTTTTGGGCGCGGCCACAGGCTTTCTTTAGCCGCTTTTCACTTGGTAGACCCAGCTCAATCCAGAGTTCTATTTCATTACTAAGACTTTTGTGCCAGAGGTCTGGTTCATCATCTGAGCTCAATCCTTTGGTAAAACTAAGTAGCTCACTGGCATTCAGGGCATAGGCCAATAGCCGAACCATTAAACGTTCGTCAGTTTCCGAAGGGTGCTGAGCTATTGTGAGGCTGTGCTGTTGGTAATAATGACGATCCATGTCGATTACGTTTAGCTCAGCCTTGCAGATTGTTGCGCTTAATGCCATATTGACGCCGCTCCTCTAGAGCTTTGGTTAAGCTCGCCATAGTACCTGAGTAAGCTGAGCGTTGTGAAAATTTCAGGGTGTGTTGTATCTCTCCAATTGATAGTTTTATCGTGGGTGTGTGGTCAAGATAAATTTAAGGCTATCAGCACTGTTGGTCTGCTTTATATTTGATATAATTGAAGTCTAAACACTGGCGACAATCGGTTGCTTTCTGCCCACAATTTTAATTACATTTTAAGGTTTCGTTATGTCAAAGCACGGTGCGTTAAATACTTTTGGTCGTTCAGGTAATCCCGCTCTTAGAGCAGACACTTTTAGCCAAAGCGCAGAAGGAAATAGGTCATCCGGTGGCATTCAAGCGACAGATTCACAGACGATGACATTGCAAGGGACGGTTAATAAGACGGCCATTCTTCTGGCATTGGTGGTTTTATCGGCGAGCTATACTTGGAATTTATTTTTTCAAAGTGGCGATGCTGGCGCGGTAATGCCTCTCGCAATTGGCGGCGCAGTGATAGGCTTTATCTTTGCATTAGTCACCATATTTAAGAAGCAGTGGGCCGGCATTACAGCGCCATTGTATGCGCTGGCAGAAGGGCTGTTTCTTGGCGCGATTTCGGCCATTTTTGAAATGCAGTATCCTGGCATTGTCATTCAAGCTGTGGGTCTCACTTTGGGTACCTTGGCGTCACTACTATTTCTCTATAAAACCGGCATCATTAAGCCAACTGAAAATTTTCGCTTGATGGTTACCTCTGCCACCATGGGTATCGGCTTGTTGTACCTGGTCAGTATGCTAATGAACATGTTTGGCTCTGGTGGAATCGGTTTTATTCATTCCAATGGGCTTTTCGGCATTGGCTTTAGTTTGTTTGTGGTAGCTATAGCGGCGCTCAATTTGGTATTGGACTTTGACTTTATTGAACAGGGCTCTGAAATGGGTGCGCCAAAGTATATGGAATGGTTCGGTGCATTTTCTTTGATGGTCACACTGATATGGCTCTATCTTGAAATGTTGCGTTTGCTGGCTAAATTGAGAAGTCGCTAGTGGACGCTAATTCACTCATATTTGGTGGCATGGCGGTCATCTCGCTGGCTATCTTCTTTTACTTAGGCCGGTTTAAAGCATCGTCTAAACAAACCGATCGAGAGGATCGTATTGATTGGTCTACTCGCCAATTTTCGGTTTGGAAGATGTTTCTCTACGCGTTAGTGCTAGTTGGTGGGATTGTTTTGGTTTTGCAGTTTATCTAGGGTGAGACTTAACTTAAGCTAAGGATTGAACTTTATTGTAGAGATAAGTCGTTAGTTCCTGTCGATTACCAATCCCGTCTAAGTTATCCCAGGTAAGAGGGTCACCAATTTCAGCTTTAATAGGCTTGCCAAACTTATTGCTGGCTTCATTGAGCAGCAATGCCATGCGCAGTGGCTCTGCGACATGAGAGGCAAGATGAAAAATACGACTATTCTGGCCTCGGAAATAGATCGGTACAACGCAGGCCTTAGCATCTCTAATTAATTTGGCGGCGAAGGTTGTCCAGGGTGCGTCGACAGCCTTACCAAAACCTTTCCGATCTGCTGTAGAGACATATCCTGACGGAAATATAAGCAGCGGGATGTTTTCTTTTAGGCATTCTAAAGCTACCTGTTTAGTGCGTATGTTATTTTTGACAGCACTTTTAGTTTCTTTGAAGTCCACAGGTAAAAAATAGGGTGCTAGATCTTTGTCTTGGCATAGGGTTGCATTGATTAATATGCGGAAATTCCCCCTAGCTTTTATCGCCATGTCGCAAAGAGCAAGGCCGTCGACTACGCCAAAAGGATGATTGGCGACAAATACTAAGGGGCCTGATTTAGGTAGGTCAGCTAATTTTTGAGTATCGTAATGCGCAGCTATACCTGCGGTGTCTAGTGCTGATGAGAAAAATGATTCAATGTTAAAGGGCTGTTCCTTTAATTGGTCATAAACGGCTTCAATCTTTCGTCGGCCGAACAGAGTTTCAACCGCTGAGATAAATTTTTGCACAAGCCAGGGGTCTGTTGTTTGCACATAGGACAGAGTCGGTTTTTCTTGAAGATAACCAGAAAACTGCGGATCTAGATTATTCTGCTGCTGAGTCAAGGATATTTCCCACTATTTTTCTCTAATTTTTACACAATTATGAGGCGAGGTGTTAGCGCTAATGTTGTCTCTTTAAAGTACTAAATTGGCATTGCGTAGACTAAATGGATTGCAATGGCCTTTCACTTTATATTTTGTTAAAGGCTTTGTTTGCATAGTTGAATTGAGTCTGAGATTATCGTTTTCATTCTAAAACTCACAGGCAAGTTATAACTAAGAAAAAGAGGAATCTTATGGAAAGTAACAGGGAATTCGACATCGTTGTCTATGGCGCCACCGGGTTTACAGGTCGGCTGGTCGCTGAATATCTTCATCGGCAGTACGGTGTTAATGGAGAGGTTAAGTGGGCGATGGCGGGGCGCAGTATCGATAAATTAGTCGCTGTGAGAGATGAGATGGGTGTAGGGTCCGATGTACCTTTGGTCGTCGCTGATGCCGACGATATAGAGTCTGTGAAAAAAATGGTGGCTAGCACGTCGGTGGTGCTAACAACGGTTGGGCCCTATCAGCTTTATGGCAATGAATTAGTCGCCGCTTGCGCTGCTCAGGGTACCGATTACGTCGATCTCTGCGGAGAGCCAGGATGGATGCATAAAATGATTGCCGAGCATTCAGCTGCAGCTGAGAAGAGTGGAGCAAGAATTGTATTTTCCTGCGGTTTTGATTCGATTCCGTTTGATTTAGGCGTGTTTTTCTTGCAGCAGCACGCTGTAAGTGCACTCGGGAGTACCGTGGCTCGGGTCAAAGGTCGAGTGCGCGCAATGAAAGGGTCAATGTCTGGAGGCACTCTGGCTAGCTTTAGAGCGACCATGGCGGCTGCGGGCAGAGACCGTAGTTTAATTGGCGTCCTGCGCAACCCTTTTGCTTTGACGTCGGGTTTTGAGGGCGCGGAACAACCGTTGGGTAACAAGCCAGAATATGACGAGGCGCTGCAGAGCTGGATTGCTCCCTTTGTTATGGCAAGTATTAACACAAAAAATGTCCACCGCTCTAACTTGCTACTAGGTCATCACTATGGTGAAGATTTTGTCTATGACGAAATGATGGTTACTGGGCCGGGGGAAAAAGGTGAAGCGACTGCTAAGGCAATAAGCGAGGACACTTCTATGGCAAAGAGCACCATAATGCCGGGAGAGGGGCCATGCAAAGAAGAGCGCGAAAATGGCCTCTATGACGTTTTAATGGTGGGTGAGCACACAGACGGTCGCTCCGTACGGGTTAGTGTCAAAGGCGATAGAGATCCTGGCTATGGGTCAACATCTAAGATGATTGCCGAGAGTGCTGTTTGCCTTGTCAAAAACCCTCAGTTGGCCTCAGGTGGAATCTGGACCACCGCCCCGGTAATGGGTGCAGAGTTAATCGCAAGGCTTCAGGCCAATGCAGGCCTTACATTTACCGTAGAGAGCTAAAGTTTGAAAAATTCCCATCTTGATGATAGCTATCGCTGTTTTCAAGATGGGTTATATCTTGATCGGCACGGGTTTTATGCCATTTTCAGATCAGGTGCTATTCTTTTGGTTCCACTTTACGCACGCGTCTAAAGTAACCCCCGATCCGCCAAAGATGTCTAAGGCGCTGCCTATAGTCAAATCCACCTTGCCGCGTGACAGTTTTTTTACTCCATCTAAGTCTTGTAGCGAAGTTGCACCACCGGCGTAGGTCGTTGGAATAGAAACTATTTGCCCCAGTAAACTCACTAGTTCGCCATCTATTCCTGCTTGGAGGCCCTCCACGTCTGCACTGTGGATTAAAAATTCAGCACAATAGGGCTGTAACTGCTCGATTAACTGATGGTCAATTTGCACATCTGTAATCGTCTGCCAGCGATCGGTAGCTACCATCCAGCCCTCGTCGGTTTTGCGGCAACTAAGGTCTAGCACTAAATTATCGGCGCCGACCAGTGCGCTCATATCGAATAGCTTTTGCCACGAAAATCGGTCGCCCTCAAATAGGTAAGAGGTAACTATGACCTTTGAGGCGCCGGCCTTGAGGTAGCCGATGGCATTATTGATATTGACGCCGCCACCGAACTGCAGCCCTTGAGGATAAGCGGCGAGGGCGTTAAGCACTGACTGTTGGTTATTTGAGCCCAAGGAAATGATATGTCCTCCCTGAAGGCCGAGACTTTTGTACAAATCTGCGTAGTAATCAGAACCATGATTGCTGACAAAATTAGTTGTGGCGCCAGACTCTGAAAGGCTACCACCAACAATTTGTTTTACCTTGCCTTGATGAAGATCAATACAGGGACGAAAGGCGGTCAAGAGCGCTACTCCGATCTAAAAATGGGAAGAAAGGTATTATAGTCAGCAATAAGAAATTAAGTAAGCGTCCATCCTCAGGTGTGATTATTTTGATTGAAAGGCACAGGCCACCTTAGAACCATTGGCGCGGTTTAGTTTAGACGATATGGCATTGCCGGCGATCAGTAATTGGTCCATTTCTACGCCGTGTTTGATACCCAAACCGTCGAGCATGTAGACCAAGTCTTCGGTGGCGACGTTGCCAGAGGCCCCGTTGGCGTATGGACAACCACCTAAACCAGCGATTGAACTGTCAATCACCGAAATTCCCATCTGAAGGGCGATCAAAATATTAGCTAGGGCCTGACCGTAGGTGTCATGCATATGCATGGCAAGTTTGTCGGCGGGAATACTGGCTAACAATTGAGTCAAAAGGACAGCCGTAGACGCAGGTGTGCCGACACCGGTGGTGTCGCCCAGAGAGACTTCATAGCAACCCATGGCCAACAGTTGCTTGGCAACCTTTTCTACCTGTTGGGGGCTAACCTGGCCCTCGTAGGGGCAACCCAGTACGCAGGATACATAGCCGCGCACAGGTATGTTTAAAGCTTTGGCTTTTGCTATAACAGGAGTAAAACGCGCAAGACTTTCGGCAATGGAGCAGTTAATGTTTTTCTGGCTGAAACTTTCAGACGCCGCGGCGAACACTGCCACTTCCTTGACACCGCACTCTATAGCTCTGTCTAGCCCGAATTCGTTAGGTGTTAAAGCGCTGAAGATGATTCCTGGGTGACGTGGCTGTATGTCGTTGCCTATGGCTCTAAAAACCTCATCACTGCCAGCCATCTGAGGTATCCATTTGGGGCTGACAAAGCTGCCGGCCTCAATATTTTTTAGGCCTGCGTCGGCCAGTTGATTGATCAGCTCGATTTTATCGTTCACATCAACGACCATCTTTTCATTTTGCAGTCCGTCTCGCGGGCCTACTTCAACTATTTTTACATTCTCTGGATAATTCATGTGTTGCTGGCCTCGAAGTTTATTAACTCTATACCACCATCAACGATGTCGCCTGGCTGGAAATAGAACTCAATCACCCTGCCATCACTCGGGGCAGTAATTGTATGCTCCATTTTCATAGCTTCCATGACCAATAAGGTGTCGCCTTTGCAGACTTGTTCCCCTGCTTTAACAAGCGATGTCACGATGGTTCCGTTCATCGGAGCTTTGAGGCTACCGGCATCGGCACCTTGGCCATCTAAGCCCAGATCTGGTTGCACTTCAGCGCAGTGAAAAAAGCCGTTCGGTGTAAAAAGGTTAAAGCCTGATTCAGCATCTACTACAGTAATCTCGTCTAAATTTGTCTTAGAATCATGAGCCACATCAACAATAGCCTGTTGTATTTGAGTCTTGATCTGGTGCTGGGTGTTCCCCCAGCTACTGGCTAGATGCCAAGGGGAATTTGGCTCACGTGAACATTTAGCGTCCTGCAGAGCCTTTTGATTGCGCAGTTCAAGTATGGCCGCTGCAGTCAGTGGCGCAGCATAGTTAATGTCCTGCTCGCGTTGACGGAATATCTCTTTCTCATGCTCTTCAATAAATCCGGTGTCTACCGCTGCGGCCCTAAATGCGGTACTGGTGGCTATATTGTAGAGAAAGCCGATATTGGTGGCTAAACCGCCAATACGATATTCAGCAAGCGCAGTAGTTAAGCGTGCTAAAGCGCGATCGCGGTCTGTATCCCAAACAATGAGTTTTGAAATCATGGGGTCGTAATAGATGCTCACCTCATCTCCCTCAATTACACCAGTATCCACACGAACATTGGCGCTTTCGCTAGGTGGTTGGAGAAGGATTATTTTACCTGTGGCGGGCAGGAAATTATGATCTGGATCTTCGGCATAAATACGTGCTTCAAAGGCGTGACCATTTATTTTGAGCTCGCTCTGGGAACGAGGCAAAGGTCCGCCTGCGGCCACTATTAGTTGCCATTCGACCAAATCTTGACCACTGATCATTTCAGTCACAGGGTGCTCTACTTGTAAGCGGGTGTTCATCTCCATGAAGAAAAAATCACCCTGACTATTAAGTAAAAACTCTACGGTACCGGCACCCTCATAGTGTATTGCTTGAGCAGCCTTAATTGCAGTCTCGCCCATCTGCTGGCGAAGTGAAGGTGTCATGCCCGGAGCAGGTGCTTCTTCAATGACCTTTTGATGTCGGCGCTGCACAGAGCAGTCCCGTTCAAAGAGATAAACGGCATTATTGTGACTATCGCAAAATACTTGAATTTCTACATGGCGAGGTTTGAGTAGGTATTTCTCGACCAGCATTATGTCATCATTAAAGCTGCTCATAGCCTCACGTTTGGCAGACTCAAGAGCTTGGTCGAACTCAGCTTCTGCGAAAACAGAGCGCATACCCTTGCCACCGCCGCCAGCGGCAGCTTTTAATAAAACCGGATAGCCCATCTTATTCGCTTCACGTTTCAATACTTCGGGGTTTTCATCGTCGCCATGGTAGCCGGGGACCAGTGGAACGCCTGCATCCGCCATAATGGTTTTAGCGGCAGACTTCGAGCCCATGGCCAAAATGGCCTCAATTGAGGGGCCAATGAATACGAGATTATTAGTGGCGCACTGACGACAAAACTCGGCATTCTCAGAGAGGAAGCCGTAGCCGGGGTGTATTGCCTGGGCGCCGGTATCTAGTGCCGCTTGGATGATTTTATCGCCAACTAGATAGGATTCTATAGAGGGGGACGCGCCTAAATAGACGGCTTCATCGGCCATCTTTACGTGCAGTGCAGTGCGGTCAGCATCGCTGTAAACAGCCACCGTTGCAATGCCCATTACACGGGCGGTTTTGATGATTCGGCAGGCAATTTCGCCGCGATTAGCAATGAGTATTTTATTAAACATATTTGACATTAATCCTTTAACCAGTTTGGCTTTCTTTTGTCTAAAAAAGCATTTAAGCCCTCTTGCCCCTGCTGGCTAACGCGAATACTGGCAATAACTTCGCAGGTGTGATCAATCAACTCCTTAGTGATGGCTTTCTCGCTGACGTGGGACACCAGTTTTTTGGCCGCTTTAACAGCTTCGGGACCATTGGCTAACAGTAAATCAACTAACTGGCTTAACTGATCATCTAGATTTTCAATATTGACTACCTCGCTGAGCAATCCAATTTGCTGGGCAATTTGGGCGTCAAATCGTTCTGCTGTCATAAAGTAACGCCTTGCCGAGCGCTCGCCAATGGCGGCGATCACATAGGGGCTAATGGTTGCTGGCACCAAGCCAATTTTAACTTCACTGAGTGCAAAGCTGGCATTGCCCGAGCCAACAGCCATGTCGCAACAGCTAATCAGACCTACAGCACCGCCAAAGGCTGCGCCCTGAACGCGGGCAATGGTTGGTTGAGGCACTTGATGAAGTGTTTTGAACATTTTTGTCAAGGCTTGCGCATCTTTAAAGTTTTCTTGGTAGGAATAACTCGCCATACGTTTCATCCAGTCCAGATCAGCGCCGGCTGAAAAGCTCTTACCTTCGGAGGTTAACAGCATGACCCGCACACCAGGGTTGTCGGCGACTGCGCTGAAGGCTTCAGTAAGCTGGGCGATGATATGATCATCAAAGGCGTTATGCTTGTCAGGGTTGTTTAGAGTTACCCGAGCCACGCCGCGACTATCTATTTGTGTGCTGACTTTATTCATTACTGTTTCTCAACCTAGGGTTTGTCTTTATTTACATTCTAAAAATACCAAATTTGGTGTCTTCAATTACACGATTGTGACTTGCCGAAATCGATAGGCCTAGGACCATGCGAGTATCTGCGGGGTCGATCACGCCATCATCCCAAAGTCGCGCCGAGGCATAGTAGGGGTGGCCTTGGTGCTCATAGTTGTCAATTATTGGTTGCTTGAACTTAGTCTCATCATCCTCGCTCCAGGTGACGCCATCACGCTCATATTTATCTCTTGTCACCTGCGCCAATACTCCAGCGGCTTGCTCTCCACCCATTACTGAAATGCGCGCATTGGGCCACATGAACATTAAGCGCGGGTCATAAGCTCGACCGCACATGCCATAATTTCCAGCGCCAAATGAACCACCGATCAAAACGGTAAATTTAGGGACATTGGCAGTGGCCACTGCGGTGACCATTTTGGCGCCATGTTTTGCAATGCCACCGTTTTCGTATTGCTTGCCCACCATAAAGCCGGTGATGTTTTGTAAAAAGACCAGCGGGATCTTGCGCTGGGCGCAGAGCTCAATAAAATGTGCGCCTTTCTGTGCAGACTCACCAAAGAGAATGCCGTTATTGGCCACAATGCCCGCCGGATAACCAAAGATACGAGCAAAGCCGCAGACTAAGGTGATGCCGTAAAGTGCTTTAAACTCATCAAAGTCAGAACCGTCAACGATCCGGGCAATAACCTCGCGAACGTCGTAAGACTTGCGGGAGTCTGAAGGAATCACGCCATAGATTTCCTCAGTATCATAGGCAGGTTCAATGGCCTTTTTTAAATCACCATTAAGGGGCTTAGTTCGATTTAGCCTAGCCACAGCCCTACGCGCTAAATCCAGTGCATGGTGATCGTTGTTGGCAAGATGATCTGCCACCCCTGAGGTTCGGCAGTGCACATCGGCACCACCGAGTTCTTCGGCAGTGACGATTTCACCGGTGGCTGCTTTGACTAATGGCGGTCCGGCAAGAAAAATAGTGCCTTGCTCTTTGACTATAATCGATTCATCGGCCATGGCCGGAACGTAGGCTCCACCGGCAGTGCAGGAGCCCATAACCGCCGCGATCTGGGGGATGTTACGCGCCGACATGTTAGCCTGATTAAAAAAGATACGACCAAAATGCTCGCGGTCGGGGAATACGTCATCTTGACGGGGCAGGTTGGCGCCACCTGAATCCACCAGGTAGACACAGGGTAAATTATTCTCTGCGGCAATAGCTTGGGCGCGTAGATGTTTTTTCACTGTAAGAGGGTAGTAACTGCCGCCCTTGACGGTAGCATCATTGGCCACCACCATGCATTCTTGGCCACTCACTCGGCCGATGCCGGTGATAATTCCCGCTGCGGGAACCTCTTCGTCATACACTCCGTGGGCTGCCAAGGCAGACAGTTCTAGGAAGGGAGAGCCCGGATCAAGCAGCCCTTGCACGCGCTCGCGAGGTAATAGTTTGCCGCGGCTAATATGCCGCTCGCGGGCTTTGACACCACCGCCCTGGCTAATCTTGGCAAGCGTTGCTTTTAAATCATTGACTTGGGTCTGCATCGCCGCAGCATTATTCACGAAGTCGGCGCTTTTACTATTAATTTTACTCTTGATTATGGTCATAGGGTTTCCTTAAGCTATCGTCTTAACTGGCTCTCAAATTTTTAGTTAAAAACGCTCTTAAACTTTTCATTAAAAGAGCCCTAGGCAGTCTGTGCAAATAACTCGCGACCAATTAACATGCGTCGCACTTCAGAGGTACCTGCACCAATTTCATAGAGCTTGGCATCACGCAGTAATCGGCCTGTTGGATATTCGTTTGTATAGCCATTGCCACCCAATGCCTGAATCGCTTGCAACGCCATTTGAGTGGCCTTCTCCGCAGTAAAAAGAATTACCCCAGCGGCGTCTTTGCGGGAGTCCTGCCCCATATCGCAGGCCTTAGCTACCGCATAAAGATAGGCGCGAGACGCATTGAGGTCAGCATACATGTCGGCAATTTTGCCCTGCATTAACTGGAATTCACCAATTGCCTGACCAAACTGTTTGCGCTCGTGAATGTAGGGCAGTACCACATCCAAGCAAGCCTGCATAATGCCAACCGGCCCACCAGATAGGACCGTCCGCTCATAATCCAAACCCGACATCAGTACCGCCACACCGCGACCTTCTCCACCGAGAATATTTTCTGCAGGAACCTCACAGTCTTGAAATACTAGTTCACAGGTATTGGAGCCACGCATGCCTAATTTATCGAGCTTTTGGTGCCGTGAGAATCCAACAGAATCGCGTTCAACGATAAAGGCAGTCATGCCTTTGGAGCCAGCCTCTAAATCTGTTTTGGCATAGATAATATAGGTATGGGCATCAGGGCCATTGGTGATCCACATCTTGTTGCCATTGAGGATATATTTGTCGCCCTGCTTTTCGGCTTTGAGTTTCATACTCACCACATCCGAGCCCGCGTTGGGCTCACTCATTGCTAGCGCGCCAATATGCTCGCCCGAACAAAGTTTAGGCAGGTATTTCTTCTTTTGCGCTTCGGTACCATTCTTATGCAACTGATTGACACAAAGATTGGAGTGCGCACCATACGACAGGGCAACAGAGGCCGAGGCGCGCGATATTTCCTCCATGGCCACGCAGTGAGCCAAATAACCCATGCCAGTACCGCCGTACTGTTCATCTACTGTGATACCCAGCAACCCCATATCACCTAGCTTGCGCCACAGGTCCATGGGAAACTCATTACTACTGTCTATTTCTGGAGCTCGGGGTGCAATCTCAGCCATACAAAATTGATAAACACTGTCCCGCAGCATGTCGATATCTTCACCAAGATTAAAATTTAAAGTGGGGTAGGAAGTATTCATAAGTCAGTTTTACCGTTGGAATTAAGTGCTTTGAGACAATCAGTTTCGGCTTTAGTTAAGTCGCTCAGCAGGTTGTTAATGTCCTCAAGCTGCTGGTTGAGCTGAGTTCGTTGCTGACGGATTGCGCCAACTAGGCTATTGAGCTGTTCTATGTTGGTTTTACCAGGCTCATACATATCGATTATTTGACGTGAATCCTCTAGAGATAGCCCTAGTCGCTTGCCTCTAAGAATCAGCCGAAGTCGAGTGCGATCTGCAGTGCTGTAGACCCGAGTTTGTCCGCGTCGCGCCGGGCTGATCAAGCCGATATCTTCATAATGGCGCACAGTGCGAGTGGTGGTTTCGAACTCCTTACACAGATCAGTAATACTGAATTCGGCTGACGCGATGGCTAGGTTTGGCATGGATTGACCCACATTGATTAACATGTTGGGTATTCTAGATGTATATTACGTTTACGTCAACGTAAGATATTTAAGTCCTTATAGAGGTGTTAACTCTAATCTAATTTTAAGTCCATTTGGTATTGGAACAATTCTGTGTTGTAGAGCGCTAATAGATGATCCACCAATACCTCTTCATTACCCTCTTGATGATAAGAGCGCCTGACTAAACTTAACAGTGGTGATCCAGGTTCAATACCGAGATGGGCGGCAACAAAATCTGTGGCTGCTATGGCACTAATAGTCTGCTTAACGTGAGTCACCCTCATGCCACTCTCTCGAAAGTATTGATGACGCGATTGGTTGATAAAAATATCAGTATTAGTTGGCATAACTACGCCGGCGCTCCAACTGTCAAAATAACCGAAGAAAATGCCAGCACGTTCTCGTTTGCGGACTAAGTGAAACAGTGATGTATTGTCCTTTAGCGAGAATTCGGCACAGATATTACTAGGGGGGTTGAGCATTTCACATTCAATAACATTGGCAGTGGAATTGCTGGCAATGCTATCAATTTCTTCAAGCATACTGAGGAGCGGAGCCTGAACAGGCTTTGGTGTGTACTTGTAAATTACATGCGTTCCGCGTCCGCGTGCCCGCTCCACTAAGTCTTCGAGGGCCAGTTCATTTAAGGCCCGTTTAACGGTTATTCTGGAGACTTTAAAGCTGTCGGCAAGTTCAGCCTCGCTAGGGAGTTTCTCTCCAAAGCGAAGAGTGCCATCAAGAATATAGTTTTTGATCACATTGCATAGCTGGTAATAAAGCGGGGCGGGTAGATGGTGCGATATGTCAGTACGCCGATTTTCGCTGTGTAACGGGCCAATATTAACAGTCATAAAGACTCCTCATGAGACCAATAATTGTTGCACTAAAATTTATACTTTGGTATAACAATATACCATTAGGATGTTTATGCCAATTCTGTGTGTCCAGAAGGGTAATATATACATTAAATTGACTTTTTGAGTCAGGGTGTCGTTGGTCGGTCTTTTGATTATAAAGTAGGAAGTGGTATGAGGTTAGCTCTTTCATCATTTTATCCTCGGCCCTGGATGCCGAAGTCTAACATTGAGCAATTTTGTTGTCGGGGGCTGCCCTCTTGAATCAAACTTTGAAGGGCATACGCGTTCTTGATTTGACACATATGTTGGCGGGGCCCTATGGCAGTATGATACTGGCAGATCTAGGGGCAGAAACTATTAAGATTGAGCCGCTTCAGGGGGAAGGCACTCGAAAGCTGTTGGCGGATGATCCCTCCAATTCCCTAGAGGGTATGGGTGCTTACTACATTACTTTGAATCGCAATAAAAAAAGCGTTGCCATCGATCTTAAGTCAGAAAAAGGCTTGAGTGTTTTTTATCGATTGGTTGAGAAGTCCGATATTGTTATTAATAATTTTGGCGCAGGAGTGCCTGAGCGTCTGAAGATTGATTACCTTAGGTTAAAAGAAATTAATAGTCGCATCATCAGCTGCAGTATTTCGGGTTTCGGTTCGGACGGCCCGGGCAGTCGGAGGCCCGCCTTTGATCAAGTTGCTCAGGCTATGGGTGGAGGAATGTCTATTACTGGTACCGATCGACAGCAACCCGTTCGAGCGGGAATTCCCATCGGGGACCTCGGTGGCGGTATGTTCGGGGTCATGGGCATTTTGGCTGCGGTCATTGAGCGCGAGCGAAGCGGGGTAGGTCAGCATGTGGATATTTCAATGCTCGACTGTCAGGTTTCAATGCTAAATTATATGGCGACCATGCACTTTTTGTCTGGGGATGACCCTTTTCCAATAGGGAATAGTCATTTTGTCCATGTCCCTTACAATACTTTTTTATGCTCAGACGGTTTCATCGTTATCGCTGTGATCACGGATAATTTTTGGCATAACCTTAAAGGCGTGATTGATTGCCCTGAATTCCAAGATAAAAAATTTGACACGCAGCCAGGACGCTGGGACGGCAAAGATTTGATCGAAAAAAAAATTAACGACGTACTAATTACTAATACTTGTAAGTATTGGATTGAAAAATTGGAATCTAAAAGGATCCCTTGCGCGCCAGTAAATAGCATTAGCCAGGCACTGTCAGATGAGCAGGTGTTACACCGTAACATGGTGGTAGATCTTCCCCATCCAAACGGAAAATCTACTAAGGGTCCTGGAAATCCTATCAAATTATCTCGCGTTTCTGAGGAGGTATTTACCGCAGCGCCGACGCTTGGGCAGCATACAGATGAGGTAATGATGGAATTGTTGGGCATGAGTGCTAAAGAAGTGCTAGCCCTAAAGAATCAGGAGGTGATTAACTAATGAAAGAAAAGATAGTGATTACAGATGTAGGGCCTCGTGATGGTTTACAAAATCAGCCTAAAATTCTGTCGATCAAACAACGCGTGGAACTCATCCGAGCTATTTCTGCGGCGGGGGTGCCACAAATAGAGGTCGGTAGTTTCGTTTCTCCTAAAGCGGTTCCGGCGATGGCGGGAACAGATCAAGTATTTGCCGCTTTAGACGCTCAGTCTGACTTTACAACGTCTTGTATTGCTCTTATCCCCAATTTAAAAGGTTATGAATTAGCCCGTGATGCGGGCGCTAAAGTGGTGAGTATGGTGCTTTATGCTAGTAATGGAATGGCACAAAAAAATGCATCTATGTCTATGGCTGACGCAGAGGAAGTCACCCTTAATATCCTCCGCTTGGCCAAACTGGATGGAATAGAGGTTATCGCTACCATCGCCGTGGCCTTTGCTTGCCCGTTCGATGGTCCCAGTGACCCCTTGCTAGTTCAAAGCATAGCGAGCAAATTTATCCAAGCGGGTGTAGCCCAGTTGGTTTTAGCCGATACCATAGGATCCGCCGACCCACAACAAGTGAGAGCCCTAACTGAGGCCTTAGTTAAAAGCCATGGCGCAAGTCAATTAGGTTGCCATTTTCATGATACTAGAGCCATGGGCTTGGCTAATGTATATGCAGCTGTTGAATCCGGAATCCGTCGTTTTGATAGCTCGATCGCAGGCTTGGGGGGTTGCCCATTCGCCCCTGGCGCGACAGGCAATGTGGCGACCGACGATGTTGTCATGATGCTTCAGCAAATGGGTTTTGATACAGGTATAGATTTAGGTAAATTGATGGAGGCGTCTGATTTGGCTGGGGAATTAACTGGGAACGCGCCTGGAGGACGATCCAAGGCATGGTTGCAGGGCCACTTGCTCAAACAGGCAGGCTGAGTATTTAACAGAAAATAACGACATAAATAGTTCGGAGATAAAAATGAGCTACAGACTAGGGGTGGACGTAGGAGGTACATTTACAGACCTTTTACTAATCAATGAAAATAGTGGCGAGACGTACACCGCTAAGGTGGCTTCCACTCCAGAAGACTCTTCTGTAGGAGTGCTCAATGGCATCGCCATGATCTGCGATGAATCGGGAGTCAATCCCAAAGATATTAGCAGAGTGATGCACGGTACTACGGTTGCTACTAATGCGGTGCTCACTGGCCGAGGTGCTAAAGTGGGACTGGTCACCACCTCTGGTTTTGAAGATACCTTGCAGGTGGCACGCTCTTTTTGCCCTGGCGGTCTGGGTGGTTGGGTTAGCTTTGTCAAAAAACCCTTATTAGCACCACTCGAATTGACCATTGGTGCTCATGAGCGAATGGGTGCTGACGGTGAAGTTGTAAGAAGTCTTGATGAAGACCAACTGCGCGAGGATTTAAAGACTCTCCGAGCCACCGGAGAGGTAGAGGCGCTAACGATCTGCTTTATCAATTCTTACATTAATGGTGCTCATGAGCAGCGTGCCAGTGAAATTGCATCAGAGATCTTTACCGATACGCCGATTTCTATCTCCAGTGATGTTGTGCCAGAAATGCAGGAATATGAACGCACCGAAACGACGGTAGTGAATTCCTATGTGCGTCCTGAAGTGGCGACCTATGTCAGTAACTTGCAGGCAGCGCTAGATGAGAAAATGGGCTCAGATACTCAGTTATCTATTTTGCGCTCTGATGGTGGTCTGGCTTCGGCGAGGGCTTCGGCAGAGTCACCGGTTAATATGCTGATGTCTGGACCCGCCGGCGGAGTATCTGGGGCTATCTACTTTTGTAGTCGGGCTGGTTACGATAATATTTTGACCTGCGATATGGGTGGTACCTCTACCGACGTGGCATTGATCCAAAACTCACGCGCTCGTGTGCGTCGTGAAACCATCGTTGCCGATGTGCGAGTGCGCGCTCCTTCAGTGGATGTTCGTACCGTGGGTGCCGGCGGTGGTTCCATTGCTTTTGTTCCAGAGTTAACTAAGGCGTTGCGAGTGGGTCCTGAGTCTGCCGGCGCCGTGCCTGGGCCCGCCTGCTATATGAAAGGTGGCGAGCAACCTACTGTGTGCGATGCGAATGTTGTGCTTGGTTATCTGCCTTCTGATGTGCAGTTGGGAGGCAAGATGGAGATCAACCGTGAAGCCTCTGTCCTTGCAGTGCAGTCTGTCGCTGATGCGATGGGTATTGATTTAATGGCTGCAGCGGAAGGCATCATCAAAATTGTCAATGAGTCCATGTTTGGCGCGCTGCGGTTAGTGTCGGTTGAACAGGGCTACGATCCGCGAGACTTTGCGTTGGTTGGCTTTGGCGGTGCTGGGCCATTGCATGCCAATGCTCTGGGTATTTTGACTGATGCCTGGCCGGTGATTATTCCACCAGGCCCGGGTGTGCTCTGCGCCTATGGCGATGCAACAACTCAGGTGCAGGACGAGGCGGCACGTACTTATCTGACTATGGCAGGTGACCTTAGCGACGCTAAATTAACGGCGGATTTTCTTGAACTTCAGGTGCGGGCCAGAGATGCGCTGCTAAAAGACAATATTCCCGCCTCAGAGCATGAAATTACTTATCAGGCCGATCTTCGATATGCCGGGCAGGCTTTCCAAATCACCATTGATTTTACCGAAGAGGATCTTAAAGAGAAGGGCGCCGCTCTGCTGACTGACCAGTTTGATGCGGAGCATGAACAGCTATTTACCTTTAAGTTAGATGATGGTCACGAGATTTTAATGATTCGAGCGGTGGTCAAGGCCAAGGCTAAGTCTATCGCCGAGCGCAAGATCGGCCAAACAGGGTTGAGCCTTGATGACTGCATAATTGCTGAGAGTCGCTTCTATTACGAAGGCAGTTGGTACGACGTCAATATCTACGATCGCAATAAACTTAATGTTGGCTTGGAGCTTGCTGGGCCTGCGATTATTGGCGAGATGGACTCCACTACCGTGGTATTGCCGGGATTTGTCGCCACAGTGGATGCAATTGGTAATTTACTGATTAATCCTGCAATGAGGAGTAAATAATCATGACCGCGAGACTATTAGAAACCAACACAACACCTTTAGAAAAGGTCGCTGTTGATGGTGTCACCGTTGATATCATAGAGAATGCACTTCGCAATGCGCGGGAAGAAATGGATGCTGTAGTTTTTAGAACAGCTATGTCGCCCGGTATTCGTGAGCAGGGTGACTGCTTTCCAATGATCGCAAATAAAGAAGGTAAAATGGTTGTGGGCCAGTTCGGTTCATTCATCGGACCATTTTTGGACGCCTATGACGACAAAATTGAAGAGGGGGATATTATTCTTACTAATGATCCCTACATGTGTAATGCCGCTGTTTCGCACTTGCCGGATTGGGTGGTTTTGGTTCCAGTATTTAAAGATGGCCGCCATATCGCTTGGTCGGCTATGTTCGGACATATGTCGGATAACGGCGGCATGGTTCCTGGATCTATTCCGATACAAGCCACCACTATCTTTCAGGAAGGCATCCGTATTCCGCCGACTAAACTGTATAAAAAAGGTGTGCTGCAATCTGACCTGTTGGAGCTGATTTTACACAATGTACGCACTCCACAGTGGAATCGTTTTGATCTAAATGCTCTGGTCGCCGCCTGTAATACCGCCGCCAAGCGCTGTGTTGAATTGGCCATGCGCTTTGGTGATGATGTGCTGTTCTCGACTATGGATATTATGTTGCAACGCAATTATGACGCAATGAAACACATTATCGGGATGTTTATCCCAGAGGAGCCTCGGGTTTTTGAAGACTATCTCTGTGATGATGGTATGGGCATGGGACCCTATAAAATCAAATGCACTATGTGGCGAGAAGGAGAGAAAGCAATTTTTGATTTTGCCGGCACCGACCCTCAAGCCCAGAGTTCGGTTAATTTTTTCCTTAACGAAGATATGTTCAAAATGTTTTTCGGATCATTCACCATCAATGTTGTGGATCCCCAGATTGTGTTTAACGATGGTTTTTATGATCTAGTGGATGTTCGTATTCCTCAGGGGACCTTGTTAAAGCCGAATTATCCCGCGGCGCTGTCGGGTAGAACTCACGCTTTAGGCCGTATATTTGATGTTCTTGGCGCACTTCTGGGCATGGGTGCTCCTGAGATGATGCTTAATGCCGCGGGCTTTTCTGATTCTCCACACCTGTTCTTTTCTGGCTACGACACTCGACCAGGCAAAGGAAGTGAATGGTTCCAATTATTTCAAATTGGTTTTGGCGGAATTCCAGGACGGCCGATTGGTGATGGACCGGACGGTCATAGCTTATGGCCCGGATTCACTAACGTTCCTAATGAATTCATTGAATCCTATTATCCACTGCGAATAGAGCGTTACGAAACTATCCCGGATTCTGGGGGTGCCGGATTGCACCGAGGCGGCAATGGCCTGTCGGTTGCCTATCGTTTCCTGTGTGATGGGGAGGTCGGTATTCACGATGATCGCTGGTTGACCTACCCCTGGGGTGTGCTGGGTGGAGAGACAGGATTGAGATCAACCAAAAAGCTTGTTCGATGTGATGGTTCTGAACAGTGGCTCCCTGCCAAGGTAGAGGGCGTCAAGGTTAAGACGGGTGATCTTTTGTATTTCAATACCTGGGGCGGTGGCGGTTGGGGTGACCCCTTCGCTCGTGATCCGGAGTTGGTGCGTAAAGACGTAAAACGCCGATTAGTCACAGTTGAGGGTGCTAAACGTTATGGTGTTGTATTAGCGTCTGACGGCACTGTAGATCAAGGTGAGACAAAGTCGTTACGAATTCAGTTAAAGGTCGCAGCTGGAGAGCCAGATCTATTTAATTTTGGTGGTGATTTAGAAGATATACGCAGTCGGTGTGAAGCAGAGACTCATCTGCCAGCGCCGGTTAAACCTACCTTTGTCGGCTCTTAGCGGCAGGGTATTTAACAAATTAACAAATTAACAATGCACACAAGGGAGAATGTTATGAAAACAGTAAATCTAAAAAGCGTCATGGCATCGGCGATATTAGCCTGCATGGCAACAGCATCGGTGGCCGAAATTGCCATCGAAGAAATAGTAGTATCAGCGCGGAAACGAGCGGAAAACTTACAAGAGGTTCCAATTGCAGTCACCGCCTTTACCGCGTCTCAAATTGAGAGTGCAGGTATTCAGCGTCCAGCTGACTTCATTAGCTTAATGCCCAATGTAACTATGGTCGATTCGGCGAACGTCGGAGATACCCAAGTCAGTATTCGAGGCATCGTATCTACTCGAGATGCAGAGTCCACCTTTGCTTATGTGGTTGATGGCGTGCTGGTGACCAACCCTAACGGCTTTAACGAGGAGTTGATGGACGTTAGTCAAATCGAAGTGTTGAAAGGTCCGCAGGGTGCGCTCTATGGTCGTAATGCTGTAGCTGGTGCAATTTTGGTGACCACTAACCGTCCCGACGAAGAGTTTGAAGGCAAGATGAAGGTAGGCGCGGGCAACAATGGCTCGACCAATGCCAGTCTAACCCTAAGTGGTGCCTTATCTGATGGCGTGCTCGGTAGAGTGAGTATTAATCGTCGCGAAACTGATGGTCATTATAGCAACACCTATACCGGCGCTAATTCTGTAGATTTTCTGGAGGATACCACTGTCCGCGGTCGTTTGATTTGGGATGTCAGTGAAGATTTATCATTGGACATGCGTGCGGGTATGAGCGAGGTGAGTGGCGGCGCAATTAACTTTAATGCGGTATTTGCTATTCCTATGTTTGCAGAGGGATTTGGCCTTGGCCCGACCTTCTTTGCCGATGTTAATGATCACGAGTTTATATTCTCAAATAATGTACCCGGTGAGAACGAGCAAGAAACTACTGAATTTTCTGTAAAAGCGGACTGGGATCGAGAGGGCTTTGATGTTAGCGCTATATTTAGCTACAGCGATCTTGAAGAATATTTACTGTCTGATGGCACTAGTGCCACCTTCTATGGATATGAGGTTACACCAGCCTGTCAATCCGACAGGGCAACCTTGAACAACTTGCCTATCTCGATGGGCGGTGCGGGACGTGATGACCTATTCGGTGGATTCTTTGGCCCATTTGGCGTCTTCCCTGGAGCAGGAGGAGCCGCACCTGACTTTACTGGTATATATGGTCCTTACACGGCAACAGCCTGTGATGGTTATCAGTATCAGGAACGCAATCAGTCAGATACAAGTTTGGAGATTCGCCTTACCTCTGACGAAGATTCAGAGCTTAGCTGGATCGCTGGTGCTTACGTGGCTAACATTGATCGTGAGGTGATAGTAGCCTACGGTGCAGACACCGGCGCTGGATTTTTACGTCAGCCATACGTCTCACCTACTGGCCCCAACCCCACTGACTTAATGTTTAATGACAGTTTTGATACATCTGTGGTGGCGGTGTTTGGTCAGGTAGAGTTTGACCTCAGTGATGACATGGAGTTGGCGTTTGCTGCACGTTATGACCGCGAAGAGCGTGATGTCCGCAATCAGGTACCTAACGTAAATGCCTCAGGCCTTAGCGTGAATGCTGGAACATTGCCAATTAACCCAGCACTGGGTGCTAATCCGAATGGCATTCCTGATCGTTCAGCATCTTTCAGTCAGTTTCAGCCGAAGGTTACCTGGAGTTGGAATGCGGCTGAGGATGTGAATGTTTACGCTAGTTGGGGAGTTGGCTTTCGAAGTGGTGGCTTTAACTCTATAGGTAGCGAAGCACTCATCGACTTCTGGTACAACGATAATGCCGAGGGTACAAATCCTGGTGCATTAGTCGATGGTAAATTACTGGTTAAAGACGAGTACGACAAAGAGGTTTCTACTAGCTTTGAATTAGGCAGTAAAATGGAGTTCATGGATAACCGTGTTCGTGTTAATGCTGCGATCTTTAGCACAGAAGTTGAAGATAACCAGTTCTTTGAATTCTATGCTGGGCCCTTTGGTCTGATGAGAGTGGTTACCACCATTGAAGAGCTTGAGATACAAGGCTTTGAGATGGATTTCAATGCGGTAGTTAGTGAAAACGTCTCAGTGTTCGGGGGCGTTGGATTTTTGAATAGTGAAATAATCCGCAATGATCATCGCCCGATGACTGAAGGCAACGATGCGCCCCAGACACCGGATCGCACCTACAACCTTGGCACTCAGTTCGAGATGTCAGTTGCTAATGGTGTTGCAATGACTGCCCGTTTAGATTGGCAGCGAGTTGGAGAAATGGCGTTCCACACATTACAAGGACAAGAAACTCCTACAGTTTGGCAGGTGTTTTATCCTGGTGTGCCGATTACTCAAAACTTTAGCAAGGCTACGCGCGATGCATTCGACACTCTAAATCTCAGAGTCACTTTTGATGCTGAGAGCTGGGGTGTTACTTTGTGGGGCCGCAATATTGCCGATGAAAAATATCTGGAAGAAATTATTCCGGCACCTGAATTTGGTGGCTCATTTATTCATCCGTCGGCTGGAGATTCCTATGGTATTGATTTTAACTATAGGTTCTAAGATAGAGTAGTATGATCAGCGAGCTGTGCTTATTGTTATTAAAAGTGCCGCTCGCTTTTTTACGGCTAGAGTAAAATTTAGATGGTTACATTACCTAATAATTTAGAGCAAAAAAACCTAGGATTAGCAGCAAACCCGGCGTTGATTGTGGTGGATATGATTAACGGTTTTACTGATCCTGAATGCCCTTTAGGTAGTCATTGCCAAGAGGTTGTGGAGGCTAACTGCAAGTTGTTGAAAGCCTTCAGAGTGAAGGGGCTGCCAGTTTTTTTTACCACGGTTGTCTATCATAATGATCGACAGGCCAGGGTTTTTCGGGCCAAGGTTCCTGCGCTGAACTTACTTCAACCGGGGTCGCATTGGGTAGCAGTTGATTCCAAGATGCTTCGTGCGGACACTGAGCCTCTCATTGAAAAGCAATGGGCCAGCGCCTTTCATAAGACCGATCTTGATAGTCAATTGACTAAGCTTGGCGTGGACTCGCTGGTTATCACAGGTTTAACCACAAGTGGTTGTGTGCGTGCCTCTGCGGTGGACGGATTGCAGAATGATTATCAGGTAGTTATCGCCAGAGAGGCTGTGGGCGACCGAAATTTAGAGGCTCACGAAGCCAATTTATTTGATTTAGCGGCCAAGTACGCTGATGTGCAGTCGGTCGAGGAAATAGTGACTTTTTTACGCGCCCTGTAGGCCTGCGTAGTCGCCTCGGTGAAAAATTAGTGGGTTATGGCCATTATCAGTAAATGCAACGACTTTACCGACCAGAATGACATGATCTCCGCCATCATATTGATGCTCAATGGTGCATTGAAAACAGGCACTAGAATGGGGTAGTAGTGGTATTCCCATTACTCCCTCTGGGCAGTCCAGTCCAGCAAACCTATCACTGCCTATTTTGGCAAACCGATAAGATAATTCTTGTTGTTCCGATGTCAATATGTGGATCGCAAAGGCTTTAGCTGCAATAAAGTCATCGAAACAGTTTGAGTCGCGACCGATACTCCACAACACCAATGCTGGGTCCAAAGAAACGGAACTAAAACTATTAGCGGTCATGCCGACTTTTTGCCCTTTTATACCCAGCGCAGTAATTACGGTTACGCCTGTAGCAAAACTGCTTAATGCATTGCGTAGTGGGGTAGTATTTGTAGATATTACTGTATCTTTTTGCAGCTTTTTGGTGGGCATAGTATTGATGATTTAATCTGTTGAATTTCGAAGGGGTTAATCATCGTTTTATTATGAATGGGTTGCAAGTTGTTTGTCATTTGAATACAGGCTATTTTCGGTTACCGCGAACGCAAGTTCAGGCGTATTCAATTAAGTGAGGGTGCAGGAAAACATAAAGGTAAATTGGTCAGTTTTTAGCGTTGCATAATTGAAATTCAAGATAAAAGCATAGTCTGCACAAGCCAAGAAACGCGATTGCTTGTTAGCAGCAGAGCGCCTCTGTGATAATTAGATCATAGTGGGCGTAAACTCTCGTCATTAGCTGTGCGTTTCTCGCGGCAGGCCGCCATGGCTGCGCGGGTGACCCTAGCCTGAAACATCTCTGCCTGCCAGCTTGCCAGTGCTCTCTACTGCTGTATGCTCCTGATTGTAATTGAGTATCTCTTTGACCCCATTAATTTCAGTAGGTTTTTTTATTTTGTTAATAGGTTTTTTTCGCAGCCTGCCTTCTTTTTAACACAACAGGCACGCCGTATTTTGGTCTTGTTGTTAAGCCGATCAGTGCGTCGATTTTTGCATCCGCGTGCAGGTTTAATTGAAACCGTTGAGTGGTCATAGCGATAATAAAAACCGCCTCCATCAACGCAAAGTTATTCCCTAAACAAATTCTTGGGCCTCCCCCGAATGGAATGTAAGCATAGGTGTGACGTTGGCGTTGTGCTGCCTCATCAAATCGATGTGGATCAAACACCTCTGGTTGATCCCAGAAGTCTGGATGTCGATGCAATAGGTACGGACTAAACAGGACGTCAGAACCGCCTTTAAGATGATACTGGCCTAAAGTCGCGTCCTTTTCCACATGTCGGGGTAAAATGGGCACCGGTGGATATAACCGCATTGTTTCTTTAAATGCTTTGAGGCAATAGGGTAAGTTAGGGAAGTCGGCGGCAACAGGTGTCCGGCCGCCGAGTACTTCATCAACTTCATGTTCAATTTTCGTTCTAATCTCTGATTGAGTAGAGAGAATTGTCCATAACCAGCACATTGCATTAGCGGTTGTTTCATGGCCTGCAATAAACATAGTCATCGCTTCGTTTCTTAATTCTTGATCTGTCAACGGCAGCCCGGTTGCCTCATCAGTTGCATCAATTAACATTTGCAATAAATCCAAGGGTTTATCATCCGTCGCTTTTCGTTCCTTGATGATTCTATAGATTATGTCGTCCAGCGTTTTGATATAGCCCTGATATTTCTTATCATTAGAGAGTGGCAATTTATGTAAAAACTGGATGGGGAGTAAAACTCGCCGGTTGGTTGCTTCTAACAGAGGGGTAAAAGCGGTGGCTATGGCGTGAATGTCGGCGTCCGAAAGCGCGGAACTGAACAGCGCTTTAACGACTACTTTAAGCGTTACATGCATCATTGCGTCGGTTAATTGTAGGGTTTGACCTTCATCACAAAGGGCTTCCCATTCAGTTAACATTTCCTCAATGCAGTCGGTCATAATGGTGGCTAAATTAACGATTTTTGATTTATGAAAAGAGGGTTGTACTGCGAGTCTTTTGCGACGCCATTCATCACCCATTGATGTAAATGTGCTTTCGCCCAAGACGACTTTTATAATCTTAAAGCCAAGGGTTTTTTTAGTATAGTTGTCGCTATTGCGAGTTAACAAATCTTTGACTAAATCAGGATGATTGACTAGATAAAAATCTTTTTTCAACAGATTAAAAGCAACGACATCACCGTAGGTATTCGTAATAGATTGCAGCCATTCCAAACGATTAGAGCTCGCTAACTTTGAGATACTTCCGATCAAAGGATAACCTTTTGGGCCTTGAGGCTTAATGTACATCGACGCCATACTCCTGCTACCATGATTGATTTAGGTGATAGTATAGGCATAATTAGCTAACTATACCTAATTAATACTAACTCTCATCCTAAAACACAAATTTATGAAGACAAGAGACCGAATACTTCACCAGGCACTATTACTTTTTAATGACGCGGGTGTCGATCAGGTATCTGCTTTAGAAGTCAGTCGAAAACTGGATATTAGTTATGGTAATTTGACCTACCACTTCAAGAGGAAAGATGAAATCATTTTAACCTTATACGCGCAAATGCAAAAAGAGCTTGATGCGTCAATGAACCATCTTGTTCAGCGTATTTTTGAGGAAACTTATTATCTTAAATTAGTTAATGAAATATTTGATGTTATTTGGAAATACAGATTTATATATTTGAACATAAATAGTCTCATGAACCAGTTCACCTTTATCCGTCAAACCGAGAAGTCTTATTTAGCCACTAGAAAACATATCCTCAATAAGGCAAAAAAGTTTTTGATTGAAGAAGGTTATCTAAAACCGGAAATAGACGATAATTATAGGATGGTGATACAAAATTTAAATATGATTCTGTCTGCTTGGATCATCGATGCTAAGTTATTCTATGATGGCGATGAAAGCAAAAAGATTGAGAGCTATGCCTCACTGTTCTATAGCATAGCCCTAACTAATGTCACGGAAAAAGGTCGTAAACGATATCAGCAGATAATGGAGTAAGGGTCAGTTTCCAAGCTGACTGCGCCCGAATTACTTCGCTCTAAGCTATGGAATAATTGGTCAGACTAAGCTTGAAATGCAAATAAAGGAGTCAGTAAATACCAGGCTAATCCTATGAATTCCGAGTCGAAATGATCGGTTTTTATATGTAGGTCGCAAGGATTTTTGGCTGATTGCAGTGCGAATAACGAATCTAGGATTGAAGGTTGATCTTTTCAAGGCGCTTCAGCAGAGTCGAGTGCGTTGATTATGATTGGAGGTTCTCGCCAAAAGTCAGTGCTCATTGAGTTTATGGCTTCTGGGCAGTCTAAAAAATCCCGGTAACCGGGTTGTCATGGGTCTTAACTTTAATGGCTAACAGCGTCAGTAAGTGGGCTGTAAGCAGAAAATCTCTGGAATACTTCTGTATTACTCGCCGAACCATAACCAACCTTGGAAGGTTAGTCTGATACTTAATCCTATGCCTATTGGGTGATTGAGGGGGTCAAAATGGCAGATAATTAGCTATATTTGCTTGTTGTGACATAAAGGTGGTTATTAATGACACAATTAGTTGCCGATCAAGGGGTGCTGTGGCAAAATTCACGCCCTCTGATGAGACAGGGTCTTACCAACCTTATTTTGACTGCGAAAGTGGTGCTTTATCAGAAGATTTCTATGCGAGAGTGGCGGAATTGGTAGACGCGCTGGATTTAGGTTCCAGTGGGGCAACCCGTGAGAGTTCGAGTCTCTCCTTTCGTACCAAATTTAAATGTTTTTACCATGAGGATATTCCATGCAGGTGTCTATTGAATCGAGCACAGGTCTAGAGCGTCAGCTGAAGATTGGTGTACCTGCCGACAGGATCGAGCAAGAAGTGACCGCTAGGTTACAGAAAGCGACTAAGACGGTTTCTATCAAAGGTTTCCGTAAGGGCAAGGTGCCGCTGAAAGTTGTCAAACAGCATTATGGTAAGGGCGTTCGTCAAGAAGTTGTTGGCGAGGTCGTTAATTCTAGCTTTTATGAGGCCATTCAGCAGCAAGATCTGCGTCCCGTCGGGCAACCAAGAATTGAGCAAATGACCGACAAAGAAGGCCAAGATCTAGAGTTCATGGCGATTTTTGAGGTGTTTCCAGAAGTCGCTCTTAAGGCCTTAAGCAAAGTTAAAATTTCTCGACCCTCGGCTGATGTCACTGCCGCAGATGTTGAGAAAATGATTGATGTGTTGCGAAATCAGCAAGCAAGCTTCAAAGCGTCAAAAAAGAAAGCTAAAGAAGGCGATCAGGTCAATATTGACTTCGTTGGTACAAAAGACGGCGAAGAGTTCGATGGCGGCAAAGCTGAAGGACAGAATCTGGTTTTGGGTTCTAATTCGATGATTCCTGGCTTTGAAAGTGGCCTTGAAGGCCTAGGTGCTGGAGATGAAACAGTTCTAAAGTTAAGCTTCCCCGATGATTATCAGGCAGAAGAGCTTAAAGGTGCATCAGTTGAGTTCGCAGTGAAGGTTAATTCAGTCTCTGCCAAAAAAATGCCAAAGATGGATGACGAGTTTTTCAAGTTGTTCGGTGTTGAAGATGGCGGCGAAGAAAAATTCCGCGAGGAAGTTCAAGCAAATATGGAGCGAGAGTTAAGAAATGCTATTCGCACCAAAGTAAAGAATCGTGTGATGAATCAGTTGTTTGACCTCAATACGGTTGAGTTGCCTATCGCATTGGTTGCGAATGAAATTACGCAGTTAAAACAGCAGATGGTCCAACAGTTTGGTGGTGGACAGCAGATTGACCTCAGTATGCTTCCTGACGACATGTTTAAAGAAAAAGCGGAACGACGGGCGGCACTGGGTGTTATCGTTTCTGAAATAGTTAAGGTTGAAGAGCTCGTTCCAGATGAAAATAAGGTTCGCGAACGAATCAATGAAATTGCATCCACCTATGAACAACCTAAGGAAGTAGTGGACTACTATTATAGTAAGCCAGAATTACTGAGCTCAGTTGAAGCTGTTGTATTGGAAGACCAAGTTACAGAGTTGGTGTTATCCAAAGCTAAGATTAAGGAAGAAAAGCTTCCCTATGATGACGTTGTGAAGCCTGATCCTGAGCCGGGCTCAGAGGCTTAATTCTTATTGTCAGTACTCAGTGCTGGTTGTCTGAGTGCTTAGATCCAGTCAGTCAAGACCCGCCGTATACCAGCGGCAACGGTTCTTCGAATTAAAATGAGCGAGGTAGTAATGAATTTTGACGCTATAAATAACATAAGTGTTCCCTTTGATACTCAGGCCCTTGGACTGGTTCCAATGGTGGTCGAGCAGACTTCTCGCGGCGAACGCTCCTACGATATTTACTCGCGATTACTAAAAGAGCGAGTTATCTTCTTGGTGGGTCAGGTAGAAGACCAGATGGCTAATCTTATAGTTGCTCAGATGTTGTTCTTGGAATCTGAGAATCCAGATAAAGATATCCATTTGTATATTAATTCTCCGGGTGGATCTGTCACGGCAGGACTGTCGATTTACGATACCATGCAATTTGTCAAGCCAGATGTCAGTACCATGTGTATTGGTCAGGCTGCTTCAATGGGTGCATTTTTGTTGGCCGCAGGGGCGGAAAAGAAAAGATTTTGCTTGCCCAATGCGCGGACTATGATTCACCAGCCCAGCGGTGGCGCTCAAGGGCAGGCTACCGATATTCATATTCAATCCCAAGAGATTTTGAAGATCAAGGAACGATTAAATAGCCTGATGGCTCATCATACTGGGCAAGATGTCGATAAGATTACTAAAGATACTGAGCGCGATAACTTTATGAATGCTGAGGAATCTAAGAATTACGGACTTGTCGATCAAGTTCTAGACAAGCGGAGCTAGGTTCGGTACGCTTTAAGAAAGGATTTGGTGTAAATAGTTAAATTTGTGGCTTTGGCCGCACTGCAGGAGATGCAAATGAGTGACAGCGGTAGTTTAGGAGAGGGCGGTAAGCTTCTTTTTTGTTCTTTCTGCGGCAAGAATCAGAACGAAGTACGTCGTCTAATTGCTGGCCCTTCCGTCTATATTTGTGACGAATGCGTCGACCTGTGCAACGATATAATCACAGAAGAAGCTCAGGTTGTTGAATCTGAGGCTGCTACTGAAAAACTTCCTGTTCCGACTGAAATTAAGTCTATTCTAGACGAGTACGTCATTGGCCAAGAGAGGGCTAAAAGAGTCCTATCAGTAGCCGTATACAACCACTACAAGCGCCTACAAGTTAGTGAAAATCCGGGTTCAGATAAGTCTGATGTTGAACTGGGGAAAAGTAATATTTTACTTATAGGGCCAACCGGAAGTGGAAAAACCCTTCTAGCGGAGACCTTGGCGAGACTTCTTGATGTTCCTTTTGCCATAGCGGATGCCACCACGCTAACTGAGGCCGGTTATGTAGGTGAGGACGTAGAAAACATCATTCAAAAATTACTGCAAAAGTGCGATTACGATGTGGAAAAAGCCCAGCGTGGAATAGTGTACATTGATGAAATAGATAAAATTTCTCGAAAGTCCGATAACCCGTCAATCACTCGAGATGTATCGGGTGAGGGCGTTCAGCAAGCTCTACTGAAACTGATAGAGGGTACTGTGGCCTCGGTTCCGCCCCAAGGCGGGCGAAAGCATCCACAGCAGGAGTTTCTTCAGGTTGACACCTCAAACATATTATTTGTTTGCGGCGGCGCGTTCTCAGGGTTAGAAAAAGTCATTCGTGATCGCTCGGAAAAAGGCGGAATTGGGTTTAGTGCTGAGGTAAATAGCAAAGATAATCAAAAATCAATTGGTGAGACGTTGTTGGAAGTCGAGCCAAGTGACCTGATTAGCTACGGCTTGATTCCCGAGTTTATCGGTCGTTTACCTGTCATTGCTACTCTGCAAGAACTAGATCGAGAGGCTCTTGTGAATATCTTGGTACAGCCAAAAAATGCTTTGGTTAAACAGTATCAGACTCTGTTTGCCATGGAGAATGTAGATTTGGATGTGCGACGAGATGCACTGGATGCGATTGCTGATAAGGCTATCGAACGTAAAACGGGTGCTCGAGGGTTACGCTCTATCTTGGAGACAGTACTACTAGACACAATGTATAAAATTCCCTCCGAGCTGGATATTATAAAGGTTGTGGTAGATGGGTCGGTTATTAGGGGAGATAACGAACCTTTACTGGTTTATGAGCAGCCCGAGAGCAAAAAGACCGCTTCTGAGGAAGGTTGAGCTAAAGGCGACTCTAGTCGCCTTTTTTATTGCCGGGCCAAAACGAATTAGTACTGCTTGGTAGGTTGTTTTTCCGCCTATTGTCCCAATATATATCATTACAATCGGTCTCTTTGACTCGAGGCTGGATAATCTTAATAATCTTGAGGTAACAATGGTCCCTGCAAGTAGTGAGCCAAAAAACGTTATTTTCCCACTTTTACCGTTGCGAGATGTGGTCGTATATCCGCATATGGTGGTACCTCTGTTCGTTGGCCGAGATAAATCTATCTTGTCCTTAGAGCACGCAATGGAGTCTGACAAGCAGATAGTCCTAGTAGCTCAAAAAGATCCTTCTGAGGATGAGCCTGGTGCGCAAGACGTATATAAGGTTGGGACTTTGGCGACTATCCTGCAGATGCTTAAGCTTCCAGACGGGACGTTAAAGGTTCTTGTTGAAGGACTTAATCGCGTGTCGATCCTAGATACATTTGAGGATCAAGCGTTCATAACAGCAACCATAGAAAATTTAGAAAGTACGCCGCTTAGTGATGATGAATCAGACGCGATCATGCGGTCTACTAATAGTCTATTCGAGCAGTACGTTAACTTAAGTAAAAAAATACCTTCTGAAGTGATTGCTACCGTTAGCGGTATTGAGGATGGAGACAGGCTTGCAGATACCATTGCTTCGCATATGACACTTAGCTTAGAGCAGAAGCAGGAGGTACTTGAAATAGCCGACCTTACCCAGCGTCTGGAGTATCTGATGAGCTGTATGGAGGGTGAGATAGACCTTTTTCAAGTTGAGCAGAGAATTCGGGGTCGAGTTAAAAAGCAGATGGAGAAAAGCCAGCGTGAGTACTATTTGAATGAGCAGATGAAAGCGATTCAAAAAGAGCTAGGAGATATGGACGAAGGTGCTTCCGAGTTGGATCAGTTACAAGGCAAAATCTTGCAAGCGGGGATGCCTGCTGCGGCTTTAGAAAAAGCGCAATCAGAGCTGGGTAAGCTGAAAATGATGTCTTCGATGTCGGCTGAAGCGTCGGTTTTGCGCAATTACATTGACTGGATGATTGGTGTTCCATGGAAGAAGAAAAGCAGAGTTAAGCATGATTTAGTAAATTCCGAGAAGAGCCTTAACCAAGACCATCATGGTCTAGAGGAAGTCAAAGAGCGGATCTTAGAGTTTCTTGCAGTACAAAAGCGAGTCAAAAAACTGAAAGGACCGGTGCTTTGCCTTGTTGGGCCTCCAGGGGTTGGTAAGACATCTTTGGGGGAGTCTATTGCACGCGCTACAGGACGAAAGTTCATTCGCATGAGTTTGGGTGGGGTTCGCGATGAGGCTGAAATAAGAGGCCACCGTCGCACGTACATCGGTTCTTTGCCTGGGAAACTAATCCAAAAAATGTCTAAAGTAGGCACTAAGAATCCTTTATTTTTGCTTGATGAAATAGATAAAATGGGAATGGATCATCGCGGCGATCCGGCATCAGCGCTATTAGAGGTGCTTGATCCGGAACAAAATCACACTTTTAATGATCATTATCTGGAAGTGGATTATGACCTCTCCGACGTTATGTTTATCTGTACGGCCAATTCGATGAATATTCCCGGCCCTCTTCTGGATAGAATGGAGGTTATCCGTATTCCGGGCTATACCGAAGATGAAAAAGTTAAAATAGCTGAAAAATATTTGTTACCTAAGCAACTTAAAGCTAACGGCCTTAAAGATTCTGAGCTTGATATCAGTGAAGATGCGCTTAAAGACACTATACGTTATTACACCAGAGAAGCGGGCGTGAGAGGACTAGAAAGAGACATCGCTAAAATATGCCGAAAAACGGTGACCAAGCATGTCCGTAATGAGAAAAATACTAATGGGCATGTTAAGCCGAGTGACTTGGAAGAGATGCTGGGGGTGCGCAAATTTGACTATGGTCGTGCTGAAGCTGAGAACCAAGTGGGTCAGGTGACAGGCTTAGCTTGGACTCAGGTGGGGGGCGAGTTACTGACCATTGAAACGTCGGTAATACCGGGGACCGGTCAGGTAGTGAAGACTGGTTCTTTGGGCGATGTAATGCAGGAGTCAATCCAAGCCGCACTAACCGTTGTCCGAAGCCGCTCAAAAACACTGGGGATTCGAAGAGATTTCTATCAAGAAAATGATATACATATTCATGTGCCAGAGGGCGCTACACCAAAGGATGGGCCCTCAGCTGGTGTCGGTATGTGCACGGCATTGGTATCTGCTTTGTCTGGTATTGCAGTTAGGGCAGATGTTGCCATGACCGGCGAAATAACTTTGCGAGGTCAGGTACTTAAGATTGGTGGCCTTAAAGAGAAACTTCTTGCAGCTCACCGAGGCGGCATAACAACAGTGATTATTCCTCATGGTAACGAGAGTGATTTAAAGGAGATTCCTGATAACATCAAGGCTGACCTTAAAATCTGCCCGGTTAAATGGATTGACGAGGTATTAGAGGTGGCTCTCGAGCGCTTGCCGACAGCGTTAACTGACTCAGAATTTATTGAAACGCGTGCGGCGCTGGAAAAGAATAACGCCGACCAAAGGATAAATACTCATTAGTGAGCAATTATTTTTGCTTAATTTACACAGACTGCTTGACCCAGTGTACTGGCTATTGGTATAAAGTGCTCAGGGACGGCTAATTAGCTCGAAACTTGCGTAACCAAAGGGACTGGGATCGCTTTCTTTAAAATAAACACAACTTCCAAGAAAAGGGGAAAACCGTGAATAAATCTGATTTAATTGATGCTATCGCTGATGGCGCAGATATATCTAAAGCTTCTGCAGGACGTGCACTAGATTCTGCAATTGGAGCAATTACAGGCGCATTGAAAAATGGCGATCAAGTTTCTTTGGTTGGCTTTGGTACATATTCCGTTAAACATCGTGCCGCACGTGCTGGGCGTAATCCTCAGACTGGCGCAGAGATTCAGATCAAAGCTGCCAATGTGCCAAGTTTTAAAGCTGGCAAGGCGCTTAAAGACGCTGTAAATTAATAGACGTCTGGAAACTTTCTTTAGGATCCAGACACAAAAGGCGCATCACTGATGCGCCTTTTTTAATATTAAGGAAAAAAGATGTTAGATAGTTTTAGAACCAATATGCGCGGTATAGCTTTAGGTATTGTTATCTTTATTGGTGCCATATTCGCATTCTCAGGCACTGGGTCTCTACTTACCGTCGCAAATGTTGAGACTGCGATTGTAGTTAACGATGTAAATATTAGTGAAAATGATGTCGTTCGTGCGATATTGAGCCAGAAGCGACGTATTTTAGGTGAAAACGAAGGGTTGGACCCTGGGGTGCTCGATGACGAAATGCTGCGCCCTGGAGTAATTGAGCAGCTTATTACGCGGCAGCTTTTTGCTCAGGATTCTATGGGGCAAAACCTTACTTTTTCTCAGCAAGATATTACTAATATCATCCTGGATATCGAAGGCTTTCAGTCAGAGGGCAAGTTTGATCAAAATTTGTATCGTTTTGCTATTCAACAGCAAGGATATACCAGTGCTAATTTTAACGATGTTCTGAAAAAGGACATGGTTGTACAGCAATTGGTGACAGGGTTAAGTTCAACTGCTTTTACCACTAACACTGAGTTGTCAGCACTAGCCGGTGTTACTGAGCAGCAGAGAAATTATTACTATCTAAGGCTGCCAGTCCAGGGCATTGAGGATTTAATTGAGCTCTCTGATACTCAAGTAGACGATTATTACCAAAATAATCGGGCAGTCTTTACGACCGATGCACAGGTTCGTATAGATTACATCGAGCTCAATTCTGACCTTTTAATGGATGTTTCAGCAATTTCAGAAGATCAAGTTTTAGCGCGATTTGAAGAAGAGGCTGAAAATAGAGACCTGGCTGAGTCTAGGCAAGCAGCACATATTTTACTCTCCGAACCGACGCCCGAAGGAATTGAGGAAATTCAGACTAAACTTAACGCAGGCGTTGATTTTGCCGTATTAGCTAAGGACTATTCTGAAGATTTCGGCTCCGCTGATTCAGGCGGTGATTTGGGTTACACCTCTGGAGATACTTTTCCCGAGGCGTTTGAAGTTGCATTGGCAGGCTTAGAAATAGGACAGGTTTCTGAGCCGGTTAATACCGACGCGGGAACACACTTCATTAAGCTATTGGATATCCAGCAGCAGACTTATGAATTGTCCGAGCAAAGATCAAGAATTGAGCGAGAACTCATCAAAGAATCTACCAGTAATTTACTAGTAGAGAAATTACAAAATCTTAAAGAATTGAGTTTTAACGCTGAGTCACTCACGGAAGTGGCACGGGCTGTTGGTCTAGAGAAAAAGACCTCTGAGCCATTTTCTCAGACAGGGGGCGCCGGAATTTCTGCTTTCCCAGCGGTTGTAAAAGCGGCGTTTAGTTCTGAGGTTGTAGACGACCAATACGCCAGTGAAGTTCTTGAGTTAGGTGATGGCAGATATCTAGTGCTGAAGCTAAATGAATATATAGACGCTCGACAACAAGAGCTCGCTGAGGTGCGTGATCGGGTAGTTCAGTTAGTTGCCGACCAAGAGTCTAAAAATCAGCTAGCAGAGCAGGGTGGAGCACTCTTGGCGAGAGTAATCGCAGGGGAAAGCATAGAGACTGTTGCGAAAAGTGAGAATCTTAATTGGCAGGTAGTGATTGATGGAACGCGGCGAGCTAATAGTGCCAATTCTGAGATTGCACAAAAGGTATTCTCGCTGCCTAGACCGTTAACTGAAAGTATCGTGGAAGGTTTCTATCTTTCCAATGGTGACTTTGTGGTTGCGAGCCTGACTGAGGTTACTGAGGGCAGATTGGAGCGATTGACTAGCCAGCAGAGAGCTGCTCTGGTATCGGCGTCGACTGTGTCCAGGGGAAGTCGTGATTTGGATGCTTACCAAAGGTCATTGTTAGCAAAAGCGACTATTATCAAATAGAGATATAGTAAATGTGTATTAACAAATAAAGGCGGATATCCGCCTTTATTTTTGTCTGTTTGTTTTTCGCTTTTTAGATTCGTAGTCGATTGACAAAAAGCGTCAATTTTTGGCCAGGCTGTAAATAGTTGTCTGGGCTAATATTATTCCAGCTGGTAATATCCCTGATGTCCAGATCAAACTTCGCTGCAATCAGGTATAGCGAGTCGCCTGTCCGAACTTTATAGGAAAGCCTTCTGAGATTTTCATCAACAGATTGATTGTTGGCAATACGGATATTGAGGTACTGATCTATTTTGATCCTGTCGCTTGATAGGGCATTTTGCCGCTGTAGACTCTTTACAGACGTCTTGTACCGCAAGGCTATGCTGGAGAGCGAATCGCCGCTAACAACCCTATAACTGGTATTTTTAAACCTTGAGCCGGCACTTGCAATGGTCATTGTTCCTTCGTCATGGGGAATGAGTAATATCTGCCCAATCTTAAGTAGGCTTGAGTTGAGATGGTTACGTGCTTTTATCCATGACAGAGGTGTGTCAAATTGCTCAGCAATCTGCGAGAGAGTATCTCCCGCAATAACCTCATACTCGGTGTGTGGGATCCAATCTTTTTGACTAGTTGTTTGTAGTGACACTCTGAATGAATTGGCATTCTCCAAAGGAAAAAGTAAAGTGTGCTGGCCTGTTGGGGGGGTTGTAGAGCGGCGAAAGCCAGAATTTAACCGATGGAATAAAGTTTTATTGACACCCGAAACCTCCATGACCTTTTGTAGTTCGACCTGATGCTCGATTTCAATTATTTCAAAGTAGGGCGAATTAGCGATGAACGGTAATTCGATTTCATGGGCTGAAGGCTTCTCGATCAGTGAGGCCAGCGCTAATAACTGGGGTACATAATTACGAGTCTCTTTTGGTAGTCGTATCGACCAGAAATCTTCAGGCTTACCTGCTTTGCGATTTTTGCGCATAGACTTACTGACATATCCTTCACCAGAGTTGTACGCAGCAAGAGCGAGAAGCCAGTCGTTATCAAAACGATTATTTAAATAGCTAAGATATTTGATAGCGGCCTTAGTAGAACTGACTACATCCCGTCGGCCATCGTACCAACGATTTCGCTCGAGTCCAAACTGCTTGGCGGTAGAGGGGATAAACTGCCACAAACCAGCTGCATGACTGGGGCTATAGGCTAGGGGGTCATAGGTGCTTTCAACGATAGGTAACAGCGCTAGCTCTAAGGGTAGTCCTGCTTGCTCTAACTGGTCGGTTATATAGTAAATAAAAGGTTCCGCTCTGGAGAATACGGCTTTTAAATAGCTGGGATTATTAATGTACCACTGACGCTGCTTTGTCACGGCATCAGGAAGATTGTTTAAATCTAGCTGATAGCCGGAGCGAATTCTTTTCCAAAGATCTTCTGGTTCACTCGCAGCCACTGGTTCTTCGGGAGTGCTCAATAGTTCTTCAGTTACTTGATGATCGGTTGGAGGTAAGTGTTCTTCAGAAAGCACGTCTATCAGGGAGGCCGGCGTTGCGTCAAGCAGGGGTGCGCTTTCCTCGATTCCGTTAACCGATGGAATTTTTGGGAGCAGACTGCAGCTTGATATTAAGACCGTAGATAATATAAAAGATGAAATTAGAGACGAATTTTTAATAGCGAAGACCCCCAATAACATCTGTAAATTTTTATGCCGCGATTGTAGCTATGTTAAGTATCTAAGACAAATACAGATTAGCATAAAGAGTCTCTAATTTTACAGCTTGACGACAGAGGGATTCTTGCTGCAGCTAATGTTACAGATTATCAGGTGGAGTTTAATCGATTCAGCCTCCATAATAGTGCAAAACATAACTCATTAAGCCTATATTCTATGTGCCATCAGCTCCCTACAGGTTATTACAATAAATGTTAAAACGCTTTGACATAGAAGACTTAGGTGTGACTAGTGCAGGTCTGCAAAACTGGTCAGAGTCAGTGTTTGCATCCTATATCATGTCCGTCGAGAGACGAATTTTCAAAAAAAAATATGGTCATTTACCCGGCTATCGATTTTTACGCCTGGGCTTATCGCCGAGTCAAGAAACTCTGGATTGCTTTAGTCAAATACACCGCTTTGGGGTGCAGTCCCAAGTGTTGGGTAATATTGCAGAAATGTCCGCGGCGGCCGATTTTTCTGATTTACCTTTGCCTTCAGAGGTAGTTGACGTCGTATTGCTGCAGCACTCGGTGGAGTTTTCAGAATCCCCCAAGGCTTCGCTGAACGAAGCCTTGCGTGTTCTAGCACCGGGCGGGCATCTCATTATATGTGTGTTTAATCCGATGGGCCCCACAGGCTTGATTAAGTTTCCAATGCAGTTGGTGACGAATCGCCCCCAGTATCGTTTTCATAAGCTTCGTAAAGGCAGATTAATTGATTGGTTAACGCTCCTGAATTGTGAGGTTTTGGATGTCGATCATGGCGCTTATCATTGGCCACGGAGCCTAGCGGCAGGTGCGAGTGACGGGCTAAAGTCTCTGGCTATGAGGGAGGACGTTTCCCCATGGGATAATGCCTGCGAAAAAATACGTCTTCCGGTTGGTAATTTCTATATGATTCATGCAGTAAAGCGTGTTGCCCGCGGCATCAGTAGTTCGTCTCGAGTCTGGAAACGTAGCGTTAGTGCTCGTTTAAGGTCCTCTACGGCTAAACCGCTAGGATCGAAAACAGAGAGTAAATAGATATTGATATTCCGCGATTACTGAGTAATAGGGCATAGAATGAGTCGAGTTGAAATTTTTACTGATGGCGCATGTCGTGGGAATCCAGGCCCCGGCGGCTGGGGCGCATTATTGCGATTTGGCGATGATGAGAGAGAGCTGTGCGGTGGTGAGTCAGAGACCACCAACAACCGTATGGAGTTAATGGCGGTTATTCAGGCATTGTCCGCGTTAAAGCGACCCTGTGATGTTGTTCTAACCTCCGATTCAACTTATGTTCTAAAAGGGATCCAACAATGGATGCCTAACTGGAAAAAAAGAGGGTGGAAAACAGCGACAAAAAAGCCCGTTAAAAATGTTGATCTGTGGAAGCAGTTAGATGACGCAATTCAGCGGCACACTATCGATTGGCAGTGGGTAAAGGGACATAGCGGGCACACTGGAAATGAGATTGCCGACCAATTAGCGAATAGGGGTATTGACGAACTTTAGGTTTGTTCTTCCCAAACTCAAATTAACTATTGAAGAAATAAAGATAATGAGACAGATTGTTCTTGATACTGAAACTACTGGATTAGAAACTTCTCAGGACCATCGAATTATTGAAATTGGTTGCGTGGAAATGGTTGACCGAAAGTTAACTGGCCGCCATTACCACCAATACATAAACCCTCAACGCAAGGTCGATGAGGGCGCAATGGAGGTGCATGGTATTACTGATCAATTCCTCGAGGATAAGCCGCTCTTTGAAGCCATAGTGACTGATTTTTTCGAGTTTTTAGATGATGCCGAGTTGATCATTCACAATGCATCTTTTGATATCGGCTTTATTAATCACGAGGCTAAAAAACTGCGAGGCGCACACCAGCCCATAGAGTCTCGATGCAGGGTTATTGATACGCTAGCTCTCGCAAGACAGAAGCATCCCGGACAGAAAAACAATCTCGATGCCCTGTGCAAGCGATATGGTGTGGACAATTCTCAGCGACAGCTTCATGGCGCCTTGCTGGATGCGGAGATATTGGCCGACGTTTATCTGCTGATGACAGGGGGTCAGGTCAATTTAAACATTAATGATCAGTCAGACTCTGAAAGTGGCGCAATGAATAAGACCTCAGTGATTCGTCGACTTCCAGACAATCGACCCCCGCTCAGAGTTATTAAAGCGTCCGATGAGGAAATAACCTTGCATGAGGAAAAGTTGGCGGCCATCGTCAGTAAAGCGGGGCAATGTATCTGGCAGGGTGTTGGCGAATAGCACTTTTTATGCAGGATCTGAATTATATTAATTTTCCCGCTAATTTGCCATTGACGTCATGGCAAGTTGAGCAGCTAAAGTCTCAGCTTATGGAGTCGGTGGGTAGTGCAGACTTGTTTCGCTTGTCTAAGCGGGCAACTCGATTTTCGCAATCAACTGCGGATGCCGCGCTGGTATCTAAAGAATGGCAAGGCTTTCAAGATGCCGTGGCTCGCTCACAGGGAATTGTTCAATCGCGGCAAAAAAACTTACCAAAAATTCAGTTTCCGGACTTGCCTGTTAGTGCGCGCTCTGAAGAAATCAGACAGCTAATCGAAGAGAGTCAGGTGGTTATCATTGCGGGAGAAACCGGGTCAGGTAAAACCACCCAAATCCCAAAAATATGCCTTCAGGCCGGAAGAGGTGTGAAGGGAATTATTGGCCATACTCAGCCACGCCGAATTGCTGCCCGCACAGTGGCCCAGCGCATAGCGGAAGAGCTCGAGTCACCTTTGGGTAAAGCCGTTGGGTATAAGGTTCGGTTTTCAGATCAAACATCGTCTGAGAGCTATATTAAGTTGATGACAGACGGAATTTTACTGGCAGAAATACAGCAAGACAGGTTTCTAAGCAAATACGACACTCTGATTATAGATGAGGCTCATGAACGGAGCCTGAATATTGATTTTTTGCTTGGCTACCTGAAGACGCTGCTAGTACAGCGGCAAGATTTAAAACTAATTATCACCTCGGCGACTATTGATATACAAAAGTTTTCCGCGCATTTTAATGATGCGCCTATTGTTGAGGTGTCGGGTAGGACTTTCCCAGTTGACATTGTATACAGTGATTTGGATATCTTAGATGGCGACCGAAATCAACAGATCGTGGACTGTTTGCGCGATATTCAAGACAGGCAACAACAGGGCGATGTCTTAGTTTTCCTAAGCGGTGAGAGAGAAATTCGCGAGGCGAGCTTGGCGCTTAGACGGGCCCAATTCCGCGATACGGAAATAGTACCTCTCTATGCTCGGTTAAGTCTGTCCGAGCAAAGTAAGATTTTTGCGCCACATAGAGGTAGGCGAGTTATCTTGAGCACTAATGTTGCTGAAACTTCCCTCACAGTGCCGGGAATTCGTTATGTTATCGATACAGGTCGTGCAAGAGTCTCTCGATACAGTTTTAGAACAAAGGTGCAGAGACTACCAATAGAGTCTATATCGCAGGCCAGTGCCAATCAACGTGCTGGACGTTGCGGCCGGGTGAGTGACGGCCTATGTTATCGGTTGTATCGGCAGGACGATTTTGAGAGTCGATCGCTGTTTACTGATCCAGAGATAATTCGTACTAATTTAGCTGCAGTCATTTTACAGATGTTGCAGCTTCGGCTCGGAGACATCCGAAATTTCCCTTTTATTGATCCACCGGATAATCGTTTGATAAACGATGGTTATAAGCTCTTGGAAGAACTTCAAGCAGTCACCGCAGATGGAAGGTTGACTTCCCTTGGCAAGAAACTAGTGACATTGCCGGTAGATCCGCGCTTTGCCAGAATGATCTTGGAGTCGGACAAAAACGGATCTCTGAGAGAATTGATTATTATTACCAGTGGGTTGAGTATCCAAGATCCTCGAGAACGGCCGGGGGATAAGCAGCAGGCTGCCGACCAAGCGCATAAGCAATGGGTAGATGAAAACTCTGATTTTGTATCGCTACTCAACTTATGGAATCACTTTGAAGAGAAGCGCAGCAGTCTTTCCACTAATCAATATAGTACCTATTGTCGTTTGCACTACGTATCATTTATCAGAATGAGAGAGTGGCGTGATTTACATCATCAGCTCCACAACGCCTGCAGAGTTCTGGCTTTAAAAAAGAATCAAATAGACGCAGATTACGCGAGTATTCATTGCTCACTATTGTCTGGTCTGTTAGGGCAAGTTGGTATTCGAGAGGAAAAATGGGAGTTTTCAGGGACGAGAAACCGTAAATTTTTTATCTTCCCTGGGTCTGGACTGACTAAGAAGCCGCCAAAATGGGTAATGGCGGGATCCTTGATGGAGACAACTAAGCAATATGCTCTAAATGTGGCAAAAATCGATTCAGCTTGGCTTGAAAGTCTTGCCGCGCATTTGGTGAAGAAAACACATAGCGAACCTTTCTATCACCAGAAATCGGGGCAAGTAATGGCCAGTGAACGTCAAACCTTATTCGGCTTGTCCATTGTCGAGGGCAAAAAGGTTGTATACGGCAATGTAAGCCCTTCTGAGGCGAGAAAGGTGTTCATACAGCAAGCGCTAGTCGAAGATGGGTATCGCGCTAAGGGAGAGTTTTATGCGCACAATCATGCTTTAGTGTCAGAGCTTCAGGCGTTAGAGGATCGCTTTAGGCGGAGAGATCTCCTTGCAGAACAAATGGTTATTTATAGCCATTATGACGAACGAATTCCGTCACACGTGTACAATCTTCCCGCGTTTGAAAAATGGCGTAAAACAGCGGAAAAAGCAGACTCAAAACTACTCTTCATCAGCAAAGAATCTTTGCTTCTACGAGGTCTATCAGACAGCGAAGAGGCCCAATTTCCCGAACTGATTGGGCATAAAGGTCTCGAGTTTGAATTGCGTTATCACTTTGAACCCGGTCATCCCAAAGATGGTGTGAGCCTATTTATACCCTTGGCGGTACTGCATCAATTGCCCCACTATTTTTTTCAGTGGCTGGTCCCTGGAATGCTGCGAGACAAATGTATTGCACTGATTAAGGGTCTGCCTAAACAGGTCCGAAGGCAATTTGTGCCCGTTCCAGACTATATTGATAAGGTTCTGAGTAATGTCAGCGCTCAGGACAGACCATTGACCCTGGTGTTGAGTGAGCAATTACACCGATTGACCGGGACAAAAATTGAAGAGAGCTCTTGGAACGTTGAAAATATTGACAACTGGTATCTGATGAACTTTGTGTTACAGGACGATAAGGGTCAGATGATTGCTATGGCTCGAAGCCTTCATCAGTTACAGAGAGACTTTAAACAACAGATTAAGCAAAGTTTAGATCGTCCATCGGAGCAGTCTATTGCGCGAAAAGGTATTCTTGAATGGGATTTCGAGCAGCTGCCTTTAGAGGTAGACTTACCGCGTGGCGAGATGACCATTAAGGCGTGGCCAGCACTTCAAGATAATGGTGAATCTGCCTCCATTGAATTAGTCGATAACCCACTGGTTGCCGAGCAGATATCGAGACATGGTCAGCTCAGACTGGCTCTTTTACGGGGTAGAGAACAGCATAAATATCTGCTGAAGAATCTCTTAAAAGGCAAAGAACTGGCTCTTAAGGCGGCAGGCTTAGGTCCCCGAGAGGAATTAGTCGTTGCGATCATCGAGGCGAGTTTTCAGCAGGCGATCTTTACTAAGGGGACTGTTGTTCGAGATAGAGAAGGCTTTGAACGAAGATTTTCTGCGGGCATATCACAGGTGGTGGATATTGCTCAGCAGCATGGGGTGCAGGTTGCTAGCGTTTTGACTGAGTTACACGAACAGCAGAAGCGATTGCGAGGGCTTGGCGCCTTGGGTGTTGATGCACAACTCGACATTTCTGTACAGGTAAAATGGTTATTTTCTAGCGAAACACTGCGTAGAGCGAAACCGCAGAATACCCAGCAATATCCAAGGTTTGTGAAGGGGATCAGTATACGAATCGACAAACTAACTTCTCAAGCAGTCAAAGATCGTGAACACATCGCGGAATTGCGCTCTTTCGCCATTGGGGTCGAAGGGTTGGGGGAAAAGCAGCTGCGTCTTACCTCAGCCTCAGCCGATTTATTGTTAGATTTCCAGTGGTTATTAGAAGAGTATCGGGTCTCTTTGTTTGCCCAACAATTGAAAACGCGATCGCCTGTGTCAGCAAAGCGCTTGGCCAAGAAGTGGTCAGATATTGTGGACCAGCTAAACGTACTTTTACCTGATTATCACTAGCCTCGCTATTAAGCGGTCACTTGAAACTACGTTTTGAAATCCTTCATTAATAGTCGTAATTAGCAGCCATGAGAAATTATTGAAAATGAGATTAAAGCCAGACTTTTTGTCCGTTAAAGAGGTTCCAATACTTTCTTGGAGCTCTCCCAAGGCACTGACCATAACTCCACCTTTGGTTTCTGTGTTTTTTCTTATAATAGGACTTACGCTTTTCGGATTAGGAGAAGCTTTACTCGTTGCCGCAGGCTTAGGGGTGAGTCCTTGGACAGTATTAGCTCAAGGTATTACACAGATTGCTGGCTGGAGTCTTGGGCTGGCTACGTTTATCACTAGCTGTGTAGTTTTACTTTGCTGGATACCACTAAGACAAATACCAGGCATTGGGACTCTTCTAAATGTACTCATTATTGCGTTGGTCCTTGAATTCTCACTTCCATTTTTACCCACCTTTGACAACCTTGTATTAAAGCTTGGAGCAGTAATAGTGGGTGTCTTAGTGACTGGATTTGGCGGAGGTTTATATTTGATTGCCAATCTGGGTCCCGGACCAAGAGATGGGTTGATGACAGGTCTGCAAAAAGTAACAGGCTTACCCATTGCTGTGGTCAGGAGTGGACTTGAGCTGACAGCTATAGCAGCCGGGTGGGTCTTAGGAGGCAGTGTTGGATTTGGAACTGTACTCTTTGCATTAGGCATTGGTCCATCTGTCGCCGCCAGCATGTACGGCTTTAAAAGGCTTTTTAGTCAGTATAAAAAGACTAATTAAAGTGTATATCGGTCACAAAAGCGATCGTAGCTGGTTGCCTCAAAACGCCAGCGTAGCCAATTGTTGTGACAGATGCGATGGATAGGCGAGCGAGGGTCACTTTTCCCTTCGAAGCGTACTGAAAAATAGGGACACCAAATCAAGTAACAAGATTATTTCGTTAGAGGGATAAGGTAACTCTTTTATGATGTGTCCAAGGCGAAATTCAGCGGTTATTAAGGTAGAAAATGCACAATTTTGATGTGCTCTGTAATTCAACTATGTACCTGCGAATCGAGTGCTAGTAGAATGTTAATCAGGAAAGGACCAAAGTCGCTTAGCTAGGGAAATTTTAGGAAAGACATGTTTAGACTATTCGCAATAATCGCTCTGACATTGATGTCGACGACTACTTTCTCTGAAGAGTTTGAAAACCCTGACCCGCTGGAGGATTTGAACCGTGGGATTTGGGGTTTCAATGACATAGTCATTAACAGTGTGGGACGACCGGTGGTGAGCCTATACGAAACTGTCACGCCAAAACCAATTCAAAACGGCATTGTGAATTTTTTTGGTAATCTTAATGAAATCCCCAATGCGGCTAATGGTCTGTTGCAAGGCAAGGTGAAACAGGCCGCTAATGATACGGCTAGATTCTTGATTAATACAACCTTCGGTTTGGGTGGTTTATTTGATGTTGCTAAAAGCGCTGGCTTCCATGCTGGGGAAGGGGAAGATTTTGGCCAAACGCTGGCTGTATGGGGCGTTGCAGAGGGGCCCTATCTTATGCTCCCTTTCTTGGGGCCGTCGACACTTCGCGACGCTCCGGCAAACTTTGTTGACAGTTTTTTCGACCCTTTTTCTTATTCGGATAAACTGGCCCTTAAGGCCGGAGTAAAAGGAATTAGCGTTGTTTCTCAATATGGCTCCTATCTAGACCAACTAGATGTAATTTCGGGTGATAAATATCTGTTTATTCGAGATGTATACCTGCAAAATAGAGCCTATGTTATCGATGACGGAGCCATTGAAGACGATTTTGGAGACTTAGAGGATTATTAGCGGCACTTAAAGGGTCTGAACTCTTAGGTTAAGCCAGTGAAAATTAAATAACTGCATTGATATGAAAATGATAAGCAATTGATAAGTCGGATGTTCCATGACTGCAATTAATAGCCTGGTTATTCTCGTCGGAGAGGATGAGAATAGGCTCAAATCTCTTCAAAAATCTGTCCAAAGCTGCGGCAGATCCAGTGTTCTTGTGTCCGACATGACAGGAATGGTGGCTGCTTGCGAAGATTCTGTTTCCCAGTTGGTTATTTTGGTTTCTTCAGACGCGTCAGGCAAACTATTGGACCAAGACAATGATTTAAAGGCACTTTTATCCGAATATCTCGTGGCAGTTTGTTTAGAAACACCCTCGGTGGAAGTGGTAGCTAGCTATTTTCGTAATGGAGCCTCAGACGTTTGGTTTGATGGAATGTCTCAACAAACTATTTCTCAATCCCTTTCTCGAATTCAAGAGATTGCTGTTACTCGTATTCAGCGGCATAAGAATAGCGGTGATCTGGAGAAAACTAACGTAGAGCTTCAAGAAAGCTTGCGGCTTCTCAAACAAGATCAGATTGCGGGTCTTGAAGTACAAAAAAGCTTGATGCCCGAGAGTCCCTTGACCTTTGGTGATTATGAAATATCACATTCAGTCACGCCTTCACTTTATCTCAGTGGGGACTTTATTGGCTATAACTTTGTTTTAGGCCGTTATTTATTGTTTTATTTCGCCGATGTATCCGGGCATGGCGCGTCATCTGCTTTTGTAACAGTGCTGCTGCGGTTTATGATTGGGCGAGTTATCCGGCGTCATATCACGGAAAATGATCATGGGGCCTTGACTGCGGCGCCAGAAGGTCTTTTAGAGCATATTAACAACCAAATTTTGGCGTCGGGCGTGGGTAAGCATTTGACTGTCGTGGCGGGCTGTTTAGACACCGAGACCAGTACATTACGCTACGTTGTCGGCGCTCAACTACCTAGACCGATCATGATCGTAGACGGGAAAGCGGACTATTTACCAGGTAGGGGTAAGCCAGTTGGTATATTTGAAGACGCGGTTTGGGAGGTGGAAGAAATACAACTCCCGGAGAGATGTGCTTTAGTGCTTCTGTCTGATGGCGTGTTCGAATTGGTGCCCGATAAAGAGTTAATCGACAAAGAGAAAACTTTACTGCAGTTTTTGGGTAATAAATCAAACACCATAGAAAATTTGAAAGAGGCGCTGTCCGTTGATTTTGTCGAGGCTCCCCAAGATGATGTGTCTATGTTGTTACTGACGAGAGGGATGTAGGGTGAATCCTGGCAAAATTCTTGTAGCAGACAGTATGGGTGATTATTTACTGAAGCTTTCAGGCGATGTGCGCGTGACATTATGTGGAACATTGAATCGGCATATTGAGATGATTTTTGGCAGTAAAGATGTCAAGCAAGTTGTTGTTGATATGTTGGATGCCGATTGCCTAGACAGCACTACGCTAGGATTACTTGCAAAGTTAGGCCTTCACTGTCGCAAAAATTACGGTATTAACATCCAGGTTTTTTGCGAAAATGCGAGTATTCTTCGCACGCTAGAGTGCATGAGTTTTGATGAGATTTTCGACATCTTTCAAGATGTACCTGATATTAAAGGACATAGTCATTTACACAACATCCGCATTGAAAAATCCGACATTGACGATGTCCGACTCCAAGTTTTGGAGGCGCATAAGCTCCTAATAGAATTGAGCCCAGGGAACAGCAGAGAGTTTACGGACCTAATTAGAGCCCTTGAATCAGATAGTTAGCTAGGTGTTTTCCCGCGCATCGATTTTGCAGCGGATATAGTCGCTGTGTAGGATATGCAAGAGGTCTGCAACTCTGGGTATTATACTTTCCTCATATCTATCCAGATGTCCGTCAGCAAAGGCTACACGCCACATGGCGGTCATTAGCGCGATTTTTTGTTGATGATCAAAATGAGCGTTGATCTCACGGGTAAACTGATAAAGAGAGGTAGCCTCAGCCACCTCATCCCGAGATAATTGTATTAACTCATTCACCTGCTCGCTGGTTAGCTCTAGCATGCGACTAAGTGTGGCGCTTATAGAGTCAAGCTCATGCTGATCTAGATCACCATCAATTACCATTACTTCCACCAGCAGAGCGGCCATAGCTAACTGCTCTGGACTGGTTGCGTTCTCTTCCGCGTCAAGGACATTGGATTGAAAGAAATTTTTGATTTTGTCTAACATTATTTAAACTCTTTTAACCATGATTCTAATTTAACTTGGTCGGCAACAAAAGCACGTATGCCATGAGATAGTTTTTCCGTGGCCATGGGGTCATTATTCAGTTCGTAGCGGAATGAGCTCTCGCCACCCAGACTGTACTCTATAGTTGCACCAGTGTTCTTTGGGTCTAACTTACGGGTTAATATACCGAAATCATCATCCAACTCTTGTAGCAGCTGAGGGCTAATGGTTAGGCGGTCGCAGCCTGCCAATTCGGTGATTTCATCAATATTCCTAAAGCTGGCTCCCATCACCACTGTGTTATACCCAGACTGTTTGTAGTAGTTATAAATCTGAGTGACTGACTGGACCCCGGGATCTTCGGCAGGACTATAATCAGTCCGCCCTGTAGAGGCTTTGTGCCAATCGAGAATTCTGCCTACAAAAGGCGAAATTAGGTATGCGCCTGCATCTGCAGCTGCGGCGGCTTGGGAAAAGTTAAACAGTAGTGTCAGATTACAATTAATACCTTCTTTTTCCAATAACTCTGCTGCGCGGATTCCTTCAAAGGTGGAAGCCATCTTGATCAGAACACGTTCTTTGCCGATGCCCGCCTGCTCATAGAGAGAGATTAGCTGGCGAGCTTTGGAAATAGAGCCGGCGGTATCAAAGGATAATCGAGCATCAACTTCTGTTGAAACACGACCTGGAACTACTGCAACGATTTTTCCCCCAATACCAACGGCAAGTTTGTCCATACATAGGGCTAGCTGCTCTTCGCTAGATAGGCTTTCTGCGGCCACCGCAGCAATAACTTGGCTAACTAGATCTTTATAGGCGGGCATTTGTGCCGCTTTTAAGATTAAAGAAGGGTTTGTTGTCGCATCCTCTGGTGAATACTGGCTAATGGCTTCAAAATCGCCTGTGTCAGCAACGACAGTTGTCATTTCTTTAAGTTGTTCGAGTTTGCTCTTGTTGGTCATTTGCCGATGGCTCCTGTGGTCGCTTGCAGCGCGGTGGTTAAAATATCAATGGTGGCTGAGGGCTTGTAGGCATTCTCGCTGATGTGTCTTCTAAATTGACGTGCTCCTGGCATCCCATGAAACAAGCCCAAGATGTGACGTGTCATGGCATGCAGCTTAGTGCCCTTAATCATCTCATTATCTATGTAATTAAGAAATTGTTCAGCGATTTCTATACGGCTTTTAATCGGATGATTGTCAGCATAGATCTCTTGATCGACAGTTGCCAATATGTAAGGGTTTGTATAAGCCTCTCTTCCCATCATTACTCCATCTAGGCGGTTTAAGTGTCCGACAGATTGTTCCAGGGTGGTTATTCCCCCATTGATGATAATTTCGCTCTCGGGAAAATCACGCTTTAATTGATAAACACGGTCATAATTAAGTTCAGGGACTTCTCGATTTTGTTTTGGGCTAAGGCCTTTGAGCCATGCTTTTCTAGCATGGACTAAAAAAGTATTGCAACCAGCCTCAGACAGCGTACCGACAAACTGGCACAGGAAGTCATAAGAGTCATAGTCATCGACGCCAATACGATGTTTTACCGTTACCGGAAGATCGACTGCCTCTCGCATGGCTGAAACGCAGTTAGCGGTAACAGCGGCATTTTTCATCATCACGGCCCCAAACATCCCGCTTTGTACGCGATCACTGGGGCAACCGCAGTTTAGATTTATTTCAGCGTACGCATATTTTTCAGCAAGTTTGCATGCAGCCGCTAGATCCCCTGGGTTACTACCACCTAACTGCAAGGCAACGGGGTGTTCTGCCGCATTCATACCCAAAAAACGTTCGGTGTCGCCGTGCAAGATAGCACCCGTGGTGAGCATTTCAGTGTAGAGAACCGCATGTTGGCTAATTAAACGCAGAAAAAATCGACAATGTCGGTCGGTCCAGTCCAACATCGGTGCCACGCAAAAGCGCCTGTTAAGGTCTTTAGGAGTTGAATCTGACAATGGCTGAGACCCTAATGGTTAAAGTAAAACAATACTTATTGTAAAAGGGCTAGCTTGAAAAGTCCCTTGAAATTAATGCATTGAAGATATTTTTTAAATTATATAGTGACAACTACTTGAAAGGGTAATGAGAGGGTTACCACTTTCGGTAAGGTATATTATTTTAATATTTCGATCGCTATCATCAACTGGGCATTTACACTACTATTCCGATCTCAATAAAAATTGTTACCAATAAAGAGAATAAAAATGCAGATATATTATGGGCCGATAGCGGCAATTAGAGATGGTTTATTTTTGTTGGCTACAGTCTTGGCATTGACGTTTTATTCCTCCGTAGTTCTGTCTCACGCGGACCATGACAAAGCCCGCTTTGTTGCCACAACCGGCACCGACGCTGGCAAATGTGACGATCCATTAAAGCCTTGTAACACGGTTAACTATGCCGGATTGCAGTCTAATAAGGGCGATACGATTCGGATGGCTGCAGGTAACTATAGAATCGAAGATGTTGATACGCTGTTTTATCTTCTCAGTGATCTTGTTCCTGTGAAGGGCTTGTACAGCGAATCCTCTGCATTCGCAAAAACTGACCCCAGCAACATTACACGCCTAACTGGAGTGCCGCTGGAATTCGCCGATAAACTAGCGGGCAAAGGCTTTACCGTCATTGTTGACGCGAAAGGCTTGGATATCGAAAAAACCCAAGATATTCGCGAAAAAATGCAGGTTTATGAACGATTAAAAGAGGCCAAGGCAGCAACCAACTGCGAAAATGGCTTTGCTGGAGATCATGCTTGCGAAAACATAGACTTATTGTCACATGTCCCACTGTCGAGTTTTTCAACTAACCCCAGTACTGCTAACGATGTCTGGGGCTTTTATGATGTCAATGATGGCCGAGAATACGCGATCATGGGCTTGCGTAACGGAGTCGGCGTTGTCGAAGTAACTGATCCTGAGTCACCCCGCATGGTAGGCAGTGTTTCTAGTCAGTCAACCTCTTGGCGTGATATCAAAGTCTATCAACACTTTAATCTTCAAAGTGCAAGATGGGAGAGTTACGCCTATGTGACAGCCGATAGCGCATCGGTTGGGACAATGATCATAGACTTGCGAGAATTACCTGAGAAAATTTCCGTTGCGGGATCAGACCCAAGCGATATAAGCGCCCACAACGTTTATTTGAGTAATGTTGATTACTCGCTGGGTGTGGCCCTAAATGGGGTCGAGCCCTACCTACATATTGCAGGTTCAAACCGAAGGGGCGGCTCATTTAATACTTATAGTTTGGATGACCCTTAGTCACCAGTGTCAATCTATCAGAACAGCTCTTCCTCGCGGGGGAATTATTCTCATGACCTTAGCTCTATGGTAGTGACGGATGAACGCAAGGATACTCAATGCGTTTCGAGTGGACCTCTCTGTGAGATTTTCTTTGACTTCAATGAAGATGACTTCCAGATTTGGGATAAAACGCAAAACAGCTCTCCTACGCGACTAAGTACTACCTCTTATGAAAATGTCTCCTATGTCCATTCAGGCTGGTATACAGAGGATAAGCAGGTTGTGCTTGTCCATGACGAATTGGATGAGATGGACCACAATTTAAACACTACGGTGCGCTTATTTGAACTCTCTGATTTTAGAGTCCCAAGCTTATTGTCGACCTGGACGGGACCTACTGGCGCTATCGATCACAACGGCTTTGTGCGCGGCAATCGTTACTACATGTCAAATTACACCCGAGGGATGACTGTTCTGGATATTTCGGACACTTCCGTACCTAAAGAAATAGGGTTTTTTGATACTTTCCCGATGTCTGACAATACGTCGTTTAATGGCGCTTGGGGGGTATATCCTTACTTACCTAGTGGTGTCGTGTTGATTAGTGATATCAGCAGTGGACTTTACGTTGTTCGTGACAATACGCTTCAGACAGACCAGGGCAATGTTAGTTTTGATGCCCAAAGTTATTTGGTCGAAGAGGGTGGTAGCGCAACAGTTGAGGTTGCACGCAACAATGGCAGTGATGGAGCAGTGAGTGTTAAGTGGGAAATTTTAGCGGGGGCCACAGATGGTGATGATCTGTCCCTTGATTCTGGCACGCTCTCTTGGGGCGATGGTGAAAGTCAGGTACAGTCCATCAATATTCCAATTGAATCTGATAGTAATGGCGAGCCAAAAGAGAGCTTTTTTATTCGATTACATAATCCAGTTGGGTCGCTATCTCTTACTTCACCAAGCATAGCTATTATCTCGATAAAAGTCAGCGAAGGCGTTGTTCAACCAGGCGAAAATGAAGCGCCAGTTGTTGATGCAGGTGCCGATATAACTGTGAACACAGGCACGACGGTCAATTTGCAAGGGTCGGCCACTGATGTAGATAGTTCTGTTCTGACCTACGCTTGGGAGCAGCTAACTGGGACAACAGTCACGATTAGCCAGTCGAATGAAGCAACAGCGCAGTTCACTGCACCTAGCTCGGCAGATGAATTAAGCTTTAGGTTAACCGTTACTGATGATTTGGGCGCTACGGGTTCGGATGCTGTGGCGGTTAATGTTGTCGTAGCGCCGTCGCTACCGCCCGTTGTTGTGCCAAAAAGTGGTGGAGGTGGTTGTGCTGTAGCCAAGGGAAGTTCTCGTGATTCATCGTTAGTCATCTTGATGCTAACAATAGGCCTGCTGATGGCGCGGCGGCGCTATTGGGTCCGCCAGAAATAAGCGAGATTTGATGGAGAATTATTATCCACCTTTTATCTGTGGGGTGGGTAGGGGGGCATCTCTCTTTATAAGCTGGTTAAGTATTATGGTTGATTCGATACCTTCTGCCATGGGTACATTAGCTAGCTTTTCTTTTAAAAATAGCTCGAAGGACTGTAATGTTGCTGTACTTACACGCAGCATGTAGTCATGCGCCCCTGCAAGCACACAGCACTCAGTGACCTCGGGCAAGTCAGTAATAGCTGATTCAAAGGCTGATGCATTTTCAGATGTATTTTTGTTAACCTTTACGAATACAAACGCTGAGACGCTGGCGCCGATCATCTGATGATTTAACTGCACGCTATATCGCTCAATGAGGCCGCTTTTCTCGAGCCTGCGAAGTCGTCTCAGGCAGGGGGTTTGAGACAGATTAACCTTGGAGGATAACTCTGCGTTGCTGATGCGGGAATTATGCTGCAATGCAGTCAACATGCTGATGTCAATATTGTCTAATTTATTATCCATTATTAGTGTAATCTGCTAAAAATTATAGTTAATAGCTAAGATAGCACAGATTAAATGAAAAAATACTCTTTATTTGCCCGATAATGTTACTGTAATTTTGGTAAGATTTCACTTGACTACGATTACTAAAGGCATCAGAAAATGACTCAAAAAGCCCGTGCGCTAGATCAATGGATTCGCAGTGATTTTAGGCAGATGAATACGGAGTTGGAAGAACTGTACTTTGAAAATCGTGATTCGACTGAGGCCATGGGCGAAAGCATCAAAACGAGATTAGTTGATCAGGGCAGAGCGCTCATTACAGACCTTCTCTCCGAGGGTAATACTGACGAAGGTTTTGATAGCGGATTTGAATTGCTGGGTGATGTCGGTTTCTATATGGCCGCCTGTCGTCGACATGATATTACTGAGCCATCAAGAGAGACCAGGTCACCCTTGCATGAGGCCTCGGCCCTTGCAATGCAGTTAGGTGCTTCACTTGGTGTTATTCCACGTTTCGCTTCTTGTCATTTAGAAACACACAATCGTGCAGTCAATGGGGAATACAAAACGTTCACCTCACTTGCGGATGAAAAGACTTTTCTCGATTTCAATACACGCGGCGTGTTTTCGTTTATTCGTGCTTCCGAGGCCTTGAGAAATAGTTTGCCATTGGGTGTTTCACACCCAATCACCTATGACTTATTGTCGACGGCAAAGGTGGCACTTGACGAGGTTTATGAGTCCAATGCGAGTTTATTTGACCAATTAGATATTAATCGCTTTTTCTATTGCGTCAGGCCTTACTACAGGCCCCATCGCGTTGGCTTACATGAGTATAGGGGTGCTAATGCAGGTGATTTTGCTGGTATTAATGTGATTGATTTACTCCTTGGGGTCTGTAAAGCCGATGATCCCTATTATTCACAACTGCTGGTTGATAAGTTCTTGTTCATGCGCCCAGAAGATCAGCTAGTACTTCGTGACTGTATGCGGCGCACAAGTTTACTCGATAGCTTTTTAGAGTGCCTACCTCAACATAAAAATGACCCTTGGTTTCAGACCAACTTAAGCATGTTTTTAGAGGTCTGTGCGGCTCATGGAAGAGTAGCTATTCAGCACCATGAACGCCTAGTGCACAAATTTATAGAACGTCCTGCAGAGATAGGTGCGCATTCTGACCAGCCTGATTTAACCGCTAGCGGCCCGCCATTGCCTGTGCTTTTAAAGGGGCTTAGAAAGCTCTGCGACATGCGTTGCGCGGCACCAGCCACCGAGGGGTATGATACGCGTTATAGCGATATTCAGAACCTTAAGGACTGTCTAGTATGATGGTAGATAAGTTTGTTGAACAGCAAGGTATCTACTTGCTCAGCCATTCGGTGGGGTTGCCGCTGAAGACAGCAAAAGCCATAGCGGACGAAGGGTTCTGGCAACCTTGGGTTAGAGGCGATGAGAGTATTTGGGACCATTGGTTGGCCGAGATTGAACGATTTCGTGGGCAGCTTGGTTCGTTATTAAATAGCCATGCAAGCCACTTTTGCCCGCAAACGACTATATCTAGCGCGGTGAACAAAATTATATTTTCTCTGACGCCGTCAAAGCATAAAAATGTCATTCTAATGAGTGAAGAGGACTTTCCTTCGGTAGCTTATGCGCTGCAGCAATCTCAGAGTTTGGGTTACCAAATGCGTTATATTCCTGCAGGCCTCAACCTGAATGATTTGGGCGTGTGGGAACAGTACCTACTCGATGATGTTGCCCTAGTTTTGGTCACTCAGGTGCAATCTAATAACGGCGTCCAGCTACCGATCGGAGCGATTACAGCAATGGCTGCTCAGCGATCAATTCGCTCCCTAGTCGATATCGCTCAGGCTATCGGAATTATTCCCATCGACATTCAGCAGTGGTCTGCAGACTTTATTGTTGGATCCTCTGTTAAATGGCTTAGCGGTGGACCTGGAGCTGCCTTTTTGTGGGTTAACCCAGACATAATTGAACACTGCAAGCCACAAAATGTTGGCTGGTTCTCCCATGAAGACCCCTTTGAGTTCGATATTCACAATTTTCGCTATTCCAAAGATGCTCTTAGGTTTTGGGGTGGAACACCGTCGGTATATCCTTTCTTAGTCGCGACCGCTAGCTTAGAGTTTGTTAGTAAGGTGGGCGTTAAGCAGATTCGCCAGCATAACTTAAAAATGTGTGATCGCATTATTCAAGTTCTTTCTGCGCATGAGTTAGTTTCGCCATTGGATGCCAGCTGTCGTAGCGGCACGCTTATCATCCATTTTGGTAAAAAACATAAGCAGATCATCCAAATACTGCAAGATAAGGGCGTTTATTTTGATAGCCGGTCCAAGGGCATCCGAATGTCACCACACATTTATAACTCTGAGGCGCAGATTGACGCTTTAACAGCACTTATCGATACAATCCGTTAAGATCATTTTAGGGCATTAGAGCCTTCATCAAGTGATCCTTTTAATACTAAAAACCGTTACACTTCCGTCATGGCTTTCGATCATCAATCATTTTTGAAATCGCTTACCCAACGCCCAGGTATCTATCAAATGCTTGATGGTGAAGGGCGGGTTTTGTATGTCGGCAAAGCAAAAAATCTAAAGAACCGAGTCACCAGCTATTTCCGAAAGACCGGACTAACCGTTAAGACCGCGGCCTTGGTGAAACGTATTGTTCAAATCGATGTCACTGTGACCGAAACAGAAACCGAAGCGCTGATCTTAGAGCACAATCTAATAAAACAATATCGGCCGCCATTTAACATCTTGATGCGAGACGATAAAAGCTATCCTTACATTTTCATCTCTGACCGAGACCAATGGCCTAGGCTATCCTTTCATCGCGGTCCTAAAAAGGCTAAGGGAACTTACTTTGGGCCGTTTCCCAGTGTTCATGCGGTGCGAGAGAGCATGAGCTTTCTACAAAAAATATTTCGCGTGAGGCAGTGCGAGGATGTATTTTTTAAAAATCGGTCTAGACCCTGCTTGCAGTACCAAATAAAGCGCTGTTCAGCACCCTGTGTTGGTTTTGTTAAACCAGATGATTATGCAGAGGATGTGAACCTAACGCGTTTGTATCTGGATGGTAAGGCCGAAAAAATACTGCAACAATTAGAGCGAGACATGGATAAATCGTCGATTGCATTGGAATTTGAAAAGGCGGGTGAATATAGAGATCAGATATCAGCGTTGCGTCAGGTTCAAACGCAACAAATGATCGAAAAGGGCCGTGGCACCATCGATGTTGTGGCCGGTGCCGTAACTAATGGTCAAGCCTGCGTTCATATGCTCTACGTGCGCCAAGGTCGTATATTGGGCAGCCGCAGTTATTACCCTAAGGCACCATTGGCAGAGAAGGTTAGTGAGTTGCTAGATGAGTTTTTACCGCACCTCTATTTGGATGGCGCTGGCCGACCCGATTTGCCCAAGGAAATTTTAGTCAATGCGTCATTGGAATGTGCGGGGGTTTTAACCGACGCGTTAAAAGAGAGAATCGGGCGAAATATAGAAATTCGTGATTCGGTCAGAGGGTTTCGCGCCAAGTGGATCGAGCTTGCTCAACGGACCGCAGAACAAAACTTGGCGGGTAAGTTAGCCTCAAAGCAGACCCTGCAGCAGAGATTTGAATCCCTTAGAGAAACTATTGGCCTTGATGAGGTACCAGAGCGACTCGAATGTTTCGACATTAGTCATAGTAGCGGCGAAGCCGTTGTAGCTTCCTGTGTGGTGTTCGATAGCAATGGCGCGTTAAAAAGTGATTATCGTCGGTTTAACATCGAAAATATCACTGGAGGAGATGACTATGCGGCCATGGAACAGGCGATTAGGAGACGTTACACTCGGCTTATGAAGGGCGAGGGGAAGTTACCTGATGTTCTTCTCATTGATGGTGGTAAAGGGCAGATTGGCGTGGCCAAATCGGTGTTGACAGAGCTCGGCGTGGTTGGCGTAGTTGTGCTGGGCGTTGCTAAGGGAACAACCCGCAAGCCGGGTATGGAAACACTTATCTTGGCAGATCAAAATAATAAGGTGATAGCGCGGCCCCAGCAAGCGGCTCTCCATTTAATCCAACAAATTCGTGATGAAGCTCACCGCTTTGCCATTACTGGGCACAAACAGAGGCGCGACAAAAAGCGTCGCACCTCTGCCTTGGAAGGCATCCCCGGTGTCGGGCCAACCCGTCGTCGAGACTTGTTAAAGCACTTCGGAGGTATCGTTGAAGTGAAGAAGGCCAGCGTGGCCGACCTTATGAAAGTTGAGAATATAAACAAAAAGGTTGCTGAAGCAATTTACGGCGCACTGTACAATGATTGAAAGTCGACGCTTTCTTACTCCTCTTAACATACAGGTATCGGAATAATATTTTATGTGGAATCTACCTAATACACTGACGTTAATACGTATCGCGATGATTCCAGTTTTTATTGTCGTTTATTATCTACCGTGGGAGTGGCACCACTTGGCCTCAGCGGCCATCTTTGGGTTGGCGGCTTTAACCGATTGGATTGATGGTTATTACGCGCGAAAACTAGATATGGTGACGTCATTTGGCGCCTTCCTAGATCCTGTCGCTGATAAGCTCATCGTTGTAGCGGCTCTGGTTCTTCTCCTTGAAGTTCATTCAACGCCTTGGTTTGCGCTTCCCGCGATTGTGATTATAGGAAGAGAAATAGTGATTTCCGCTTTGAGAGAGTGGATGTCTGAAATGGGTTCTGGTCAAAGTGTTGCTGTATCAACGCTGGGAAAAGTTAAAACCTGGGTTCAGATGGTTGCCATAGCGATTTTATTGCTCGCCAGGCCCGATCAACAAGTATTAACATTGATCGGATTTATTGCAATTTACGCTGCGGCTGGACTGACATTGTGGTCAATGATTTACTATCTCAAGAAAGCATGGCCGCAATTAAGCGCCAGCGACGATAAGTAGTTGATTTATTGCCCGTATTCCCTAGAATAGCGGCCTCGTCAAATACCATGAACGAGAATGAAAGTTAAGGCGCGGTAGCAAAGTGGTAATGCTGTGGACTGCAACTCCGCCATCGTCGGTTCGATTCCGACCCGCGCCTCCAAATTAGGCAGTTGTTTTGAATCTATAGTTGTTTGTGGTTCAAGCTAGGTAGAACCGAGATATTCATTCCCAATTCTGTTTTTGGTCATGTATAATTCTCGCCGCTAAGAGATGGCTCACCAGCATTCTCTTTATTGGTAGTTTGAAATAAGAAATATTTTTACAAGCCCCCTTCAGTATGCCCGGGTGGCGAAATTGGTAGACGCAACGGACTTAAAATCCGTCGGTGGAAACACTGTGCCGGTTCAAGTCCGGCCCCGGGCACCATTACAAAGCTCAGCGATCTCCGCTGTGACCCTAAAGACTCAGTAAAGCTAGATGGTAAGCGTATCGTTGGCCTTTGTGATCCATTGATATCCGGCATAATTGACGGTAATTTTATGCTTGAGTGGGTTAGTTATTGCCCCTCGTGCAGCAGCACCATAAATCGCGATTGGATCTCGGTGGGGTGCCAATCGCACAAAGTGGTAACACCAATGCTGCGTTCAGTGCCTATTAAGGAGTAGGGCAATATCGCCAGTTGTGAACTCGCAACTTCCAATTGCACCTGTCTTGCGGGCAAAATAGCGGCGCGGTTACTATTCATCAGCAGGCCTCTAATGGCAATCAGTGAACTGCACTCGATAACATGCTCTGGGGTGACTAGGCCCTCTCGCTTGAAAAAATCATTGAAAGCTGATCTCGCTGGGGTGTTGTGTTTGGGCGCAATCCAGTCTAGTTCAGCTAATAGGCGCGCTGATAGTCTGCCATGATGTTGAAATAAGGGGTGTCCTTGCTTGACGACAATATTAAGGGGTTCAGTGAATAGTATGTGCTGTTGAATTTCATGGTGTTGACTAGCATCGCGCAGTGCCCCCACGATCATGTCGATACTCCCATGAAGTAGCCCTTTAAATTGTTCATCATAGGGGCCATCAATAATCTGAATCTGAGCTTTGGGGTAGGCTTGTAATAGTTGGCTTACGGCGACTGGGATCATTGTCGAGCGTGCCAGAGGTAGGGCGCCGATCACTAGCTTGCCGCTATGGCTGCCCATAAGACTTTGAGCGACTTCATAAGCATTCTCAACCTCCCGCAAGAATAACCCGCTGTGACGGGCCAGTCGTCGGGCCTGCCAAGTAGGTTCAACACCAAAGGCTGAGCGACTAAATAGTCTCTGGCCGACAAGGCTCTCGAGATTGGCCACTGCGCGATGTATGGTCGGTTGGGTTAAATTTAGCTGTTGGGCCGCACGCCTAAGGGAGCCGTGCTCTACCACGGAAATCAAAGCAGTTAGCTGGCTGGCGGTCAAATGACGCTGGAATTGGTGACTAACGTTTTCCTTCGCGACGACAGATTCCATGATCTGCAGTCGTAACAGGGCCTGTTCAATGCGGGCAATAAAGGTAACGCCAAGGGGTGTGGTAACGACCCCTTTTGCCTGGCGAGTGAATAGTTTTCCTTTTAATTGGCGCTCTACCTTTTGTAGGGACTGGGATACGGCAGACTGAGATAAATTAACAAAATCAGCGGCTAAACTTATGCTTCCAGATGTACTTATGGCAGTAATGGCCCGTAAATGTTGAATATTAATTGGTTTATCCATGATTCCTATCTCCTGTGGTATAGAGATAACTTATACCTATATCTGTATTTCGCGCAAGCTTTAACATTTATTTATCTCTATTATTGGCATAATTCAAGTGCAAAACTATAAGGAAAAAATATGTCAGTTTGTGTCACCAACATAAAACGACCCAGTCATAAAACTCTAGCAAGTTGTCAGGGCATGGAGGTGGCCACTATCCATGAGGCTCAGGGTCGAAAGGGCCTGCTCGCCAGTTATATACGTCCCATTTACCGTCCCGCTAAGATTGCCGGAACGGCAGTCACGGTATCGGTAGCACCAGGAGACAATTGGATGCTTCATGTGGCGGTAGAACAATGTCAGCCTGGGGATGTATTGGTCGTCGCCCCTACCAGCCCCTGTGAAGATGGTTATTTTGGTGACTTACTTGCAACCTCATTAATGTCGCGCGGTGTTGTTGGTTTAATAATGGATGGCGGTGTGCGAGATATTGCCGTACTCACCGAAATGGGATTTCCAGCTTGGTCGAAAACTATCTTTGCCCAGGGCGCGGTGAAAGAAACCCTTGGCAGTGTCAATATTCCTATTGTCTGTGCGGGGCAGTTAATAAATCCCGGCGACGTTATTGTGGCTGACGACGATGGCGTTGTAGTGGTGCGTCGGCATGAAGCTGATAAGGTAATGGCTACAGCGTCTGAGCGTGCAGAGAAGGAAGAGGCAACTCGCTTGCGAATGGCCGCGGGTGAATTGCGTTTAGATATTTTCTCTATGCGCGAGCGTCTTACAGAAAAAGGTTTGCTTTATGTAGACCAAAAGGATTACCAGTAATGCAATTGGCAATTCCTTGTGCGCTGATGCGCGGCGGCACCTCTAAAGGGCTCTATTTTAACGGGGTCGATTTACCGAAAAATATAACAGTTCGCAATAAGTTATTACTGGCTGCAATGGGCTCGCCAGATGACCGCCAAATTGACGGCCTGGGTGGGTCGCATCCATTGACTAGCAAGGTTGCTATTGTCTCACCGTCAAATCGCGACGATGCTGATATAGATTATCTTTTCCTACAGGTGGCCGTGAATAAGGGCGAGGTAAGCGACAGTCAAAACTGTGGGAATATTTTGGCGGGTGTAGGGCCATTTGCTATTGAAAGCGGCATGGTTACCGCTACAGATGTGACCACTGACGTGCGGATTTATATGGTGAACACCGGCGCGATGGCAGTTGCTCGAGTTGCTACCCCAAACGGCATCGTTAACTATTCGGGAGAAGCGCGTATCGATGGTGTTCCTGGCACTGCTGCGCCTATCCCCATCGACTTTCTCAATGTTGCTGGCTCTAGCTGTGGCGCCTTGCTCCCCACTGGCAATAGTCGAGACCTTATTGACCTCTTACCAGTCACCTGTATTGACAATGGTATGCCGGTAGTAATTATAAATGCCAAAGGTCTCGGTTTAACCGGGAATGAATCTCCACAACTGTTAGAGAGCTGTGCCGAGTTAAAAGAGCGCATAGAGCGGATAAGACTCCAGGCTGGATTAATGATGAACTTGGGAGATGTGGCCGATAAAACGGTGCCAAAAATCTGTTTGGTATCAGCCCCTCTAAATGGCGGAGTTATTAATACTCGCACGTTTATCCCTCATAGAGTGCACGAGGCTATTGGTGTATTGGGGGCTATGAGCGTTGCTACCGCCTCGGTGATACAAGGCTCTGTAGCCTTCGAGGTTGCCCGAACTAAGGCGCAGGAAGGTATTAATTTATTAGAGATAGAGCATCCCACTGGGTCCTTTCTGGTTGAAATAGCGTTGGAAGGTGTCGCTCTGCAGCAGATGGAAGTCAAGCGTGCGGCAATACTGAGAACCGCGCGATTACTGATGCGCGGTGAAGTATTTGTGCCAGAGGGGTTACAGTAATGACCTCTAAGATCAAAACCATAGGCATGATGGGGCTGGGCGAAGTCGGCATTCGTATAGTGCACGATTTATTACAGAGTACATCAGCCGATATTGTTATTTGGGATAAACAGATGTCTACTGCAGACAGTCAACCATGGCATAACGGCCAAGAGTTTAAGGATCATGAGCGGGTAGCATTTGCGCAACAAGCCGACACGGCTTTTGCTAGCTGTGACCTTGTGCTGTCTGCCGTGACGGCTGAGCAGGCTATCGCAGCGGCAACTTTAGTCGCACCATCATTGGCAGTGGGGGCGTGGTTTGTCGATTTCAATTCCGTGTCACCTCGCACCAAGCAAAAGCTAGCGATCTTAATAAATCCTCTAGGAGTGGGTTTTGTTGAGGCTGCAATAATGTCGCCAATCGAGCCTCAGAGACTCACTGCGCCTATATTGTTAGCTGGGCCCCATGCAGAAGGTTTTATGGTTATTGGCCAACAGCTTGGCTTTAGTCAGATGAGGAGTTGCTCGTCTAGCTATGGCAAAGCGGCCGCTACTAAAATGTGTCGTAGTGTCATCGTTAAAGGTATGGAAGCACTAGTTAGCGAATCTATGTTGACTGCCAAATATTATGGGGTAGAGCATGCTGTTTTGGATTCCCTTAACAATCTATTCCCTCGCAAAGACTGGCCTGAGCATGTGTGTTATCTAATTTCTCGCACCCTCGAGCATGGTGAACGTCGTGGTGAAGAGATGAGCGAAGTTGCCATTACAGTTAAAGAGGCTGGTATTGAGCCTTCAATGACTAAAGCGTGTCAAGCCAGACAAGAGTGGGCCCCGCAATTTAACACTTCACTGATTGAAACCGAACTCGATGGTCTGTTGACCAGCATTCGTCAGCAACTACCAAAATAGACTCAAAAATAGGAGTTATCTATGCTAATTATTGATTGTCATGGCCACTACACCACAGCACCTGAACCCCACCAACTTTTTCGTGAAACTCAGATAGCAGCGTATAAAGCTGGCGGCGCGCTCCCATCGGCACCGGTGATTAGCGACGATGAGATTCGTGAGAGTATCGAATTAAATCAGCTACGTCTGTTAGATGAGCGGGGTGCTGATATGACCATTTTTTCGCCTCGCGCCTCCGCTATGGCACACCATATTGGCGATCAACGCGTCAGTGAGCAGTGGACAGGCACCTGTAATGATCTCATCAAGCGGGTAGTAGATCTCTACCCCGAAACCTTCATTGGTGTCTGTCAGTTACCGCAATCTCCCGGGGTGGCGATTGCGCACTCTATCGCCGAATTAGATCGTTGCGTGAACGAAATGGGATTTGTTGGCTGCAACCTAAACCCAGACCCTTCAGGTGGGCATTGGACTTCACCGCCGCTAACAGATAAAAGTTGGTATCCTTTCTATGAAAAAATGGTAGAACTGGATGTGCCGGCAATGGTGCATGTCTCTGGCTCCTGTAACAGTAATTTCCACGCTACAGGCGCTCATTACATTAATGCAGATACCACCGCATTTATGCAGTTATTACAGGGAGATCTTTTTAGCGACTTTCCCGATTTACGATTTATTATTCCCCATGGAGGTGGCGCAGTACCCTATCACTGGGGACGCTATCGCGGCCTAGCTGATATGATGAATAAACCGCCATTGACAAAGCATGTCATGAAAAATGTGTGCTTCGATACCTGTGTCTATCACCAGCCAGGTATTGATTTATTATTTAATGTTATTGACATCGACAATATTTTATTTGGGTCTGAAATGGTAGGTGCTGTGCGTGGTATCGACGCAGAAACTGGCTATTATTTCGACGATACCAAACGCTATATTGAGGCGTTGAACCTGTCTGAAGAAGACCGTTACAAGGTATATGAAGGTAACGCGCGCCGCCTATACCCGCGGCTAGATAAAATATTAACAGGGATGGGTAAATAAGGCCTTATTTTAGCGCCGATTCTGACTGGTTTCACTGGCAGGCGTCACCCCGTAGACAGCAATATATCATCGCTAGGAGCGGCCGATGCGCACTGCCATGTGCTTGATCCGGGTCATCAGATTGTATATACCACGAAGCACAACTACAGGCGCTGTGACACCTGTATAGAGCGATTCTGAGTTGTAGCTGAATTGTCATTTTATAGGCAGCCTGCCACGATACAAGACGTTTTGAGATTGCTTAATGTTTTGGTCATAGCAGTAATATTTTACAAAATGACCTGATTGAGCGTAAGGAGATTACCCTGCATTAACCTATCTTGCTCAATACGACCAAGGCCTGTGCTACCCGAAACCGTTAAGCTCTAGTCGCCTTGTTCGGAAAGCTACGGCGATCTGCAGACCTGTATCTGAAGTGCAATAAAAAGGAATAAACACGTCTCCCAATTCAGCTAGCTAACTATTGCCGATAATTTCAAAAATAGTAGTGGGATAAACTAAGTGTATGCTTAAAGTACTTCTGTTACCATAAAAACGTATTCAGTTAGAAAGTGCTGAATAAAAGAAAGAGACTAATTATATTTTTAACTTACTGAAATATATGATCTTTAATATTTGTTAAAGTTTGCTGGTTACTTTTTAGCGAGTGGAGCGATATTAATATTATCAACTTTCCCTGTGCAAATTTATTGACACGAAAGTAATGGAGTGATATATCTATCTAGTGGGATTTTTTATTGCAACCTCAGAAAATAACAGGCAGTTAGTCTAGTCGCGCTCTTCTCCAAAACTTAACCGTGGTGGCGGTGATTCGGCTATTGAATTATCTGATCTGAGAGTAGTTCGAAGTAAGTGGCTCGTGGCCGTTTGCCTAAGGTAGATTTTTATGCCGGGTGGTGAGGCCGTGGCAGTGAATCGTGTGAGTGAAGATGTTGCCCCCTTATTAGGCAGCATTATTCAACTAACGATCTCACTTTGAAGTATTTAACCCGAGGGGGCCCTGCGGCCACTAATTAGAAAATTAAGGAGTGTTGTTTATGATGCATGATGTAAAAATGCCTGATTATGTTCTGGAACGGATCAGGGCCAAACGTGGTAAGTATAAGGTTTTTGATCATTTTGACGCGGCTAAAACGGCCTTGTTGGTTATTGATATGCAGAACTTTTATGTTGAAGAAGTGGCTACCGCTATAGCTATTGTGCCAAATATCAACCGTATTGCCGATGCTGTCCGCCAAGCTGGAGGAACGGTTTATTGGGTGGTAATGACGGTTGCGGATAGTTTGGACTCCCCCAGTCTATGGCCTCTTTATCACGATTATTTTTTTACCCCGGAGAAAGGTAAAAAGCATAAGGATGGCCTCACTGCGGGAACCGATAAGCATAAGATCTATTCGAAACTGGATGTTCACGCAGAGGATGAAATGGCACATAAGACTCGCTTTAGTCCGTTTATTGGCGGGTCAAGTGACTTACACACAAGGCTTCAATCTTCAGGGATCGAAAACCTTATTATAACGGGCACCGCTACTAATATGTGTAGTGAGTCTGCGGCCAGGGATGCGATGATGCTCGATTATAAGGTTGTTATGGTTTCTGATGGAAATGCTGCCCGGTTTGACGAGGATCATCTCGTGGGATTGACATCCTTTTATCAGAGCTTTGGCGATGTTCGTACAGCGGATGAGTCCATTGCAATGCTGGCTAAATAGTGATCGCTTAAAAATAGGTATTGGAATGAGTAAAATTGAAAAGCACCTAGCGAAGATGGGTGTTGTACTTCCCGCCCCCTTGGTTTTACCCAGTAAGAATCGAACGAGTGCAGTACAGTCTGGTAACTTGCTTTACGTGTCGGGCCATGGTGCGGCCCTTTTGGATGATTCGGGAATTGTTAAGCGCGGTAAGGTCGGCCTTGAGGTTTCTGAAGAAGAGGCTTACAAAACTGCCAGAGCCTGTGCAATAAAAATGCTGGCTACCGTGAAGCACCATATTGGGGACCTGGACCGCGTTACTCGGATAGTACAAATCCATGGCCTGATAAATGCGCACCCCGACTTTGAGAGGCATAACATGGTTCTAAATGGGGCGTCTGATTTTTTTTATGAAGTATTTGGTGCGGAAGTCGGATGTCATAGTCGATTCTCCATGGGAGTTTCTGGTCTAGTGGCGCGCCAGCCGCTTGAAATCGATGGTATTTTTGAAATCTCAGCAGGGTGATGTGCTGTATCGGCGTGGCCCAAGTATTCTTCCAGTTTATAGACCGTTTATCATATCGGTGAATGCTTGAAATAATCGACTCTCCGGGTCGGAAAGCTTGCCTATTATGGAGAAGTGATTTTCCTCAGCTAATTCGAAGTAGGTTACCGGTCTGTGCTTCTGGGCGCATAGCGCCGCATAGTCCCGGGACTGTCTGCGAAACTCAGACGTTTCTTTTCCACCGCAGGTGATAATTAATGGTGGGCTATCGGCAAAGATATCTCGTGCCGGGCTATAGCGGTGTGCTGTGGCCCGGTCCATGTGCAGCCATTCATTAGGTCCCGCGTCCAATAATGGCTCAAGCTCGAACAGGCCGCTGAGCGCACACCCTCCTTTAAGTACATCGCCTGGCAGCTGGAATGACTCCTGCCATCCGTCCATGAGCAGTGTGGCCGCCAAGTGGCCGCCGGCCGAATTTCCACAGACAAACAGTCGCTCCGGGTTACAGCCGAATTGTTCGGCATTTTTATAAACCCAGGAAACTGCACGACGGACGTCATCAACGATGTCAGCCATAGTAAAGTCTGGCGCCAGACGGTAGTTAATAGGTATCCACGCAATGCCTTTTTCTGCCATTGCCAGGGCAGGGAAGCGACGGCTGTCCTTTGAATTAGCGCGCCAGTATCCTCCGTGAATAAAGATAACAATAGGTACTGATGGTTGCGCTTTAAATGCTATGCCATTTGGTAGGAAAATATCCAAGGTTTGCCTGTTACTGTCACTTTCTGCATAGGGTAAATCTAGGAAATGTGTAAGCCTTGTTAACGCAAGCCTAGAAAGCACCTCGTATTCTTCTAGCTGCTCGGATGAGCTTTGTAGTACTTCGGTTAGATCGTATTCATTCTGAAGCTGTTCCGTTGTCAGTGCGCCCATAGTGTTGTGCCTATATCGATTCCCACTTGTGATGATGATTTTAATTTTAACGCAAGTGGGATGTATAGTACAATGACATAAGTTGCATCGCCCTGATGCAAAGAAGATCTTGTTACTGTTATTAGAGTTTTGTTCATGAAAAAGCTTATCAGCTTTGTTACTTCGCCTAGTTTTAGCCGAAGAGAGCGTGTGATTTCGAAGATAGAGATGCGCGCGTGGGGATTGTTAGCCGTTGGCGGGGGGGCCATTAACGGGGGTGTTATAGGTGTTATTGTTCAAAACAAATTTACCCTGCAGTCCCACCCAGCATTAGCGTTAATTGCTTTGGCTTTGGTTACGGGTGCAATGCCAATTTCGAATTTGACCAGTACTATTTGGGTTAATGCTAGCTGGGGTAAAAAGAAAATCATTTTTCTTAGGCGGATTTTGTTAGTTTTTGTAGCCTTGATTAGTGCGATGTTCTTTTTACCTGTTGGTAATTTTGGTTTGGTTGGCTTGGTATTGCTTACTGTTGGCTGCCACGTGTGCTCGTCCGGCATGGTAACTCTGCGCGCGCTGGCGTGGAGAGCTAATTACGCCCCATTGTCTCGAGCAAAAATTGCCGCCAGCAATCTCGCTTTACTGTCGGCGATTATGGCAGTTTCCGGCTTTATTACTGGCTTTCTGGCGAATAGCGATAGCGAAGCTTATCGGTTGGTGTTTATTGTATCGGCCGGTTGCAGTCTGGCGGCCATTAGTCTCCTATCGCGGTTACACTTGCGCCACGAAGAGCAGATTATCAGCATGGAGCAGCGTTCACCAAGGCTAAGTATTTTTTCGACACATGCTTGGAAAATCTTTAAGCAGGATCGCATGTATCGTCACTACTTATTGTGTATGTTCGCCCAGGGTAGTGGAAACCTAATGTACGTTCCATTGCTCATCTTGGTATTGAGTGAGCAGCTGAATCAAAGCCCTTTTGTGCAGGTCATGCTCAGTTCCTCCGTACCTTTGCTCTGTGTCGCTCTTACGGTGAGGCTATGGGCAAATGTTATTGCTTCTACCCATATAGTCAATTTTCGAGCGTATCATAGTTGGTTTATGGCGTTAAGCATGCTTGTGATAGCAATGGGTACGATAAATTTTGAAATGGACTTTGTCTGGCTGGGTTCGATAATGTTTGGAATAGCACTAGCAGGTGGACGACTAGGTTGGAATCTGGGGCATAACGACTTTTCGAGTAAGTATGACTCCTCGGATTATATGGCATTGCACGTTACTTTAACGGGGATTCGCGGGTTGATAATGCCGATGGTTGGGATTGTTTTCTATCAGTTTCTAGAAAGCAATAACCCAGGTTATGGCCGTTTTATATTATTACTTCCATTGGCCTTTATTACCATTGGCGCCTCCGGCTTTGTGTTCATCAATCGCAAGGCATATGATTGATACCGGATTTACCATGGAAGCTCTATCCATTAAACGAGGACATATCCTTGTCACTCAAAGCCCCGAGCTGGCTGGAGTGGGTGTGAGACGATCCAATAGACCTGAGCCAGGTGAGCTTGAATAAATATAAGTCGTAAAGCCGTTTAGATAGGATATAAAAATTACTTAATTTAAGTAATTACAATATTGCGGCACAAAGTAAAATCTGTAATATCTATTAAATTGGTGTAGAATTTTAGTGAAATAATGACCGATAAGGTTCCGTTCCTTTGAACAAAGAAAGCATAGCTACAAAGCAGTTAGTGAAGGTAGAGAATTCTATACTTCTCAAGGAGATTGAGGATTTTTGTGAAAGGGTAGGCATAGCTGAGTCAACCTTTGGGCGACTGGCGGTCAATGATGGAAAATTCATTAACCGCGCCCGTGGTGGCAGCAATGTCGGTAAAAAAATGGTTGCCCGGATCCAAGAATTCATGTCTGATGTTAGATCCGGTAAGCACAGTGTTGAAGGCCGTGATCGCCGCAGAGTTGGGAGTGCCAAAAAAGAAATGTTGGCGCAAATAAGCTCGCAGGAGACAACTGCGGGTCTTAGCCAGGCTGTGGAATATAACGAACAGCGTCAGAGTCATGTGCTGTTTTATAATAGCTGTAATGAAAAGTGGCAAATAGCCGAACGCGCTTATAAAGCCATGGAAGACCTCTCTGTTTCTCCCCCAGCGTTGCGGCTGTTTGACGCTAATCTCGGAGAAGGAACGACCTTGGCTAGACTGTTGAGAGCCCTTCACCACAAACACCCGACGGTGCCATTTCTAATTGTTGCCAAAGAGCGGGGACTAGATGATTTGCGTAACAGCCTCGGAAAGATGGCCGACCGTTTTCTAGAGCACCCATTGACGGTGTTGGTAATTACTAATATGGATTTCGAAGAGGCGGTGACTCTGACAGCTGGATCAGTTCAAAGCGCTATAGCAATGAACTGGAAGACCGTCACATTGGAGGGCAATACAGCGTATGACTTTCAGACACAGATCAGTGGACTCCAACAGAATTTTGCCGAGGATTGGGTAATCAAGTCGGGGAGAGCCGGGAAACCTCGATATGAACGTCCTAATGTGTTGGTGTTATACAGAAAGGATCATGAGTTCCTGCTTCATAACATTGTTCCTCAACCAGGTTCTTTTGATGCGCGGTATGACTTTATAATTGCTTCCCACTTGTACAGGCATGACCGATCAATGTCGTTTAAAATTGACAAAGTTTTACTGCCGCTGGTCAAATGTCTGGCTCCAAGTGGTCGGATGCTGGTCGTACAGTCCTATGGCAACGACCCTGCGCATGAGATAGCACAACAGTTCTGGAGTGAAGAAGAGCTGCCTACTGTTGGGCGACAAAAGCTGATTGCAGAATTAAAGCGCGGAATAGGTAATGACAGGCTGCAGTATAAGTTCACCGGTGCGACCGACAAGACATCGCTGTTTCGGTATGATATGCATACTCTTCCGATCGATATAAATCAGGAAATAGCTGTGTCTACATTGTTAGCTGCCTGGAGTAATGCTGTCTTCGTTTCGCAGGTCCCCAGAGACAAAATTGATGCGTTGGTAAATTCCCGCGAGGATTACTTACAGGCCAGCACCAATATAATAAAAAAACACGCAGGTCTGTGGTTTATTAATGAGTCTTTTGTAATCAAAAAAGGCCATTAATCATTTGACGTAGTCGTGGCTCCTAGGTAACGATAGCTTGCAAAGCTTAGTACTCCGCAAGCCACCATGATAGCCGCCATGGGTAAAGGGTTACCGTTTTGTAATAGTCCCACTACCCCAGTAGCAAATGAAGATATTATAAAGCGACCGCCGCCATAGAGCCCCGCTGCCGTGCCTGCTTCATGAGTGAACGGGGCAATAGCAGCCGGTCCAGTGTTGCCGACAATTAGAGCAATCATGCCCACGGAATAAGCGAAGATGGCCGTAACTGAAGTTACGCTGTCGGCACCGGTGCTAATAAGCAGTAATATAACGATACTAGCTAAAGCCATTTGTGTTGTTGCAAATATTACCAGCTGATCGGGTCTGTATCGTCCAGCTATACGGACATTTATCCAACTGAATATTACTAGCATAGAATTAATTATGGCGAGTAAAAAAGTGTAAAGTCCTGCACTGAGCTGATAGTGCTCCATATATAAAAAGACAGACCCAGCCATAAATGTAAACAGATATGCGTAAGAAAAACTACCCGAAAGTATATTGCCCATTGCCTGGCGGTGATTTAATACTGTGCGGTAATTCTGAGCTAGTTGCTCGAGGTTGAGTCGTTGCCGTTGTTCTCTTTGTAAGCTCTCTGGAAGATAAATACTTGTCATAGCTAGCACTATCACACCAACAGCGGCCAGTAGTTGAAAAACAGTTTGCCAGTCGGCTAGTTGAATGACCAGGGCACCAATCGAAGGTGATGAAATGGTAGCTAGAGTCATTACACTGAAAGCTAGCGAGTAATTACGAATGACTTGATTGCCAACATACAGGTCATTAAGCACCAACAAGCCCATCGCCGATATGGCGCCAGAGCCAAGTGCTTGGGTAAATCTGAGGCTGATAAGCTGCGGCGCAGAATTGGCATAGCTACAAAGAAGACTACTTACAATATAGAGGATCAGACCGCAAAGAATAATGGGTTTGCGGCCGGTTGCTTCCGATATTGGGCCAAATATCAGCTGTGACCCTGCAAAGCCTAATAAATACATTGTCAGCGATTGCTGTATCAGGTTGATATCTGCCTGCATTAGTTTGGCAATGGCTGGGATGCCTGGAAGGTACATAGTCGTAGCCAGAGGGCCAATAGCCATCATTGTTCCTAGCAAGATAACAAGTCCGTATCGAGTTGGTTGAGTGTCTTTTTTTGTCATAGGACCATTATCTCGAGAAACATTATTCGACTGAAAATTGAATTGGCGTACTAATCTATCTAGGCATGTTATAGCTAATGAATGGAGCACATTTTATAGTACGGGATGTTCTTTCATGTAGCTATTTGGGAATAGTGATCTCTCACGGTGTAGTAAAAATAAGGCATTGATAAAATCATTCCGGACGGTTGGCATACTATTTAGATCAACCACTTTTACTCTATCGATAATGCTGTCTAGCTTTACTACCGCGCTACTATCCAGCGATAGCAAGCCCTTTAAGAGAGATATTGCTACAAATTTCGAAATTGACTCTGTTGCACTGCCCTGGCTGCGCACAAGGTAGCCGGGGTGCTTGAGTGCTTAAATATAGTGTTTTACATCGCCTACCGGGCCAACGGTATAGCGCGGTAGCGGACGATTCAACCAGCGATCTTCTTCAGTTGATAGCATTTGAATGCGGTGAGTCAAATCCCGTTGCAGGGTGCCGTCTTTAATGTAGACGGCTAGGGATTCTTTTGATTTAGTGGCGTAGCGTAATTGATCTGCGCAGCAAAACACCATAGTGCCTCTAGGAAGGGCTTCGCGGTTACCACTTATTTGCTCCATGATATCTGCAGGTTCCTGTAGTTCACAAAGCGCTTGTTTGCCGCATACCTCGGGGCTGGCAGCCGGGCCGGTATAGGTAGTAAGCTCAAGGGTGGTTAGATGTTTAGATAAATTAACAAATCGCCAGGCGCTTCTAGATACCAGCATTTGTGATGATCCGAGAGAATTGCCCCTGGTGTTTACTACTGCGCCGATACTAAATAGCACTCCACCGCCCGCAGCCACTAGTACATATCCGGGCGTAGATTCGAAAGGTTCATTGGTGAGTTGTATCTCCACCTGGCTGGAAAGTTGATTAGTCGGTACCCACTGCGTGGTATTGCCAGTATGGATGGCTACCCGGTCAATAATAATGTCTGGGGTGGTGATATTATTACTTGGACCTGTGACGTGCGGCCTGTAGAGAAAAAAAGACATGTGGAATCTACTCCTATTAATTTTATGTAATGCTGCTTAGTTGGGCACATCATTAGCTTGATTACTGACTGGGCTCCCAGGCGATCATATTTATTTCGCCCATTTCACGTTTCATTTTCTTCCAGGTCTCACCGCCATCTTGGCTACGGAAGATTTGCCCAAAAAGGGTGGCGACGAAAATAATATTGGGGTCGGCAGTGTTGGTGCCTATAGACCAAATAGTGGTGTTGACTGGCTCAGGTACAGGTAACTTTTTCCAGGTCTCGCCATGGTCATGACTGATTAACAGAATGCCTGTATCCCCGGAGGGGAATTCAGCGACTGAAGCGAAGATAACGCCGCTATCATCAGCGCGTTCTTTAATTCCCCGCAAATAGGGCCATGGGGCCTCTGGGATGGGTGTATGGGTCCAGGTTTGGCCATTGTCGAAGCTCTTATGCAAGCCTGCCTCGGAGGAGCAGAGGATAGTGCGGCCGTTATCACCATCAACAAATACTAAATCGTGAGTATCACTATCCATGAGCCCGTCGTTTAATACTTCCCAGGTTTTTCCGCGATCCTGGGAGCGATATACCCCATCTATTTCAATCGTTAGCCAAATTGTATTATAGTCGAGAGGGTCAAAGTGAATCGATGTAACCCGAGGCGTGTTTATAAACCAACATTCGGTACTGGAGTCGAGATTACTCCGGGTCCAGCTAAGACCGTTGTCCTCAGATATGAAAATTTCTGCAGGGCGTGTACCGCAAACAATAAAATTTGGATCGTCGGGGGCTTGCTCGATATGGAGAATCTGAAGGCTGTCCATGGGAGACGGAATGTAATTAAATCGATTCGAGTCTTTGGTCCAGCGGTAAAGCCCTTGATCTGTTCCTACTAATAGCTCGCCTGGGCGTTGGGGATGCGTAGTAATTGACCAGCACCGCGCCTCGTTATACATTCCGCCAGTGGGAGTTAGCAGGCGTTTCCAGCTTTCCCCTTCATCGTGACTAAACCATACGGAACGCATAGTGGCTGCATAAGCAGTGTATTTCATATTATTATTCCTGAAGAAATTGCATGAGGGATCTTTATCCCACTATGATTGTATATCAATTAACTTTCTAAGGGGATATTTATTTGGGTCATTACGCTGGAAACAATAATTTACATCCTTTCTAAACCGGATGTAAAAAAATTGTATCAAAGGAGCTGCTGTAGGCGGGTGATTATCTAAGTGATATCCAGTCAATATTTAACTTAATTTATCAAATTCAAATGTGGTTTATGTCAAAAGATAAAGCGTTAATGAATGGGATTAACAATATAACATTTAGCTCCGCAGATAGTCACAAGACATAGCAGGTTGATTTATGGCATACGGTTAGCAAATGTAGAGTGCTCAGTCGTCTCCCTTACTTCAGCTGCCTCAGACGGGAGCGCGGTGCAGCTAGAGAGCGGAGACTTTTTTCATTGGCGCTGATACGGTTGACGACTAGGCCTGCAATCATCATTGGAAATGGTGTAGGGGGCCAAGGCGATGGCAACCACATCGAAGCTATTAAGTACGGTTAGGGTAAACCAGATCATAACAACCGCAACCTGCACTGGACTGATGGGGCTGCGATCAATAGCGGCTTTCACGTCCATTCCTTTTTTCATCATATTAAGCATTTTTGTTAGACGTTATTCAGCATTAGATAGGCAAGTAAAAGCGAGGTGCTAGAGGGGATTACTCTGATGAATCTTCCTTCATGGATTCAGTATCGCCTACAGGTTTGACCGGTTGCCAGCAGCTTTCAAGCCGTCCATGGCTTCGATATTTGTATTTATACATTATGGTATCTAAGCCCATACCTAGTGCTAGCCGATTTATAAATGGGAGGGCACAGCAAGCGGCAAGGCATCGTTTAGTGCGTCTTCATCCCACCCGGCAGCATAGACCTTGTCGGCGTCAGCCTGGGTGAATTTTGTCAGCGTTTTAGTTGGTTTTTGAATATCGTGAAATAATGGTTTTAGTGTTTAGTCCCTCTCCTTCGCTAAACTCTAGCAGTGCAGGTCCGAGTATCATGCCTCGAGCAAGGGTCTAGCGGAGCAGTCGCTTCTTAATTCACCTCATAGAGCAAGGAGAGCATGCTTGTCCCACTAAATCCAAAAATATATTTATATTGTTTAGTGGGATTTACTTTGTCGTGAATGTGAATTAAAGTTACCGTCCGTTCGTGACCCTATTAAATAATGCGCCGGTGATTGAAATAGGTGCCGAGTGTGCAATACACAGACTATTTATAGCGGTGAGTGTGAAGTAAGCGATGTTTAGATAAACTATTAGCGTAACTACGAGGATATTGACGATGATTTGTAATTCACTTGAAGACAAAATTCAGCAGCTGGGTAGCCCGGTTGAAATGCTCAGAAATGCACAGGATGGGCCTTTTCAGTTCCCTGTTAAGTCAGAGTTTACAAACTGGCGTGACGAGCAGGAAGCATGGCGCCAGACAGCTGTGTTTTTTGACCAATCCTACCACATGACGGATCATTATATTGAAGGGCCGGATGTAAAAAAATTGGTAGAAAGCTTAGCCATTAATTCGATGGCCAATTTTCGTAAGGATGTTGCGAAACAATTAGTCGTTTGTAACCCTGATGGTTATGTGATCGGTGATGCCATCATGTTTATCCTTGAAGAAAACTTAATCAACATAGTTAACAAACCAATTTGTGGTAACTGGGTACAATTTCATGCAGAAACCCATGGCTTTGATGTGGTTGTTACTAAAGATGACCGGAGTCTTGAAAATAGTCAGCCAAGGAGGGGTTATCGTTTTGAGGTCCAGGGGCCGAACGCCTGGGCAATACTTGAAAAATTGAATGGCGGACCTATTTCTGATATTAAATTCTTTAATATGGGTGAAATAAACATCGCCGGCCGGAAGGTCAGAGTACTTCGTCACGGTATGGCCGGTGCTGCAGGGCTTGAATTATTTGGCCCCTATGAGGAAAAGGAGGAAATTCGAGCGGCAATCTTTCATGTTGGTAAAGACTTTGGCCTTTTGGCTGCGGGATCAAAAACTTATTCGACCGTTGCGCATGAATCTGGTTGGTTTCCATCTCCAATGCCTGCTATCTATACAGGGGAATCAATGAAAGCCTATCGGGAATGGCTACCTGCAGATGGTTTTGAATCTGGACTTTCGCTAGGCGGAAGCTTGGTGTCGGATCGTATTGAGGACTACTACCTAACGCCGTATGATCTTGGCTACGAGCATATGATCAAATTTGATCATGACTTTGTTGGGCGTGCAGCGCTGGAAGCAATGAAGGACGAGCCTCATCGTAAGAAAGTGACATTGAAATGGGATAAAGACGATGTCATTAAAGTTTTTGCCAGTTTATTCGGTGAAGGAGATCGTTTTAAGTATATGGATATGCCAGCTTCTCACTACGCCACCTTGCCTTATGACTTAGTTACCAAAGACGGTAAGTCTGTTGGTATGTCACACTACCCAGTTTATACCTCGAATGTAAGCGGCTGGATTTCGTTAGCGCTTTTGGATGAGTCGGTTGCCGCGCCTGGGACGGAAGTTTCTATTCGATGGGGGGAGCCTAATGGCGGTTCAATGAAACCGTCCGTGGAGAGACATATTCAAACAGAAATTAAAGCGGTTGTAGACCAGTGCCCGATTTCGGTAATCGCCAGAGAGACGTATAAAAAGTAATTACATCTGAGCCAATTCATTAGATCCATGCACTAATGAATTGGCGTATCTAAACTGGTACGCGATGTTATTTGAGATATATATATTTTATGTATGAATTAATCGAGTTGTAGGCCGCTTGATGATTGTCGAATAGAGATACTCGCTATCATTCACCTAGTGAAAATATAATTCCGGCCTGCAAGCGCATCTAATATCAGATGCTATTGCAAATCTGTTAGCCATGTTCTTCTCATATCAATTATTACCGCTAAGAGGTGCAAGGCGTTAGCTATCAGGAGCCTTTATATAGACGACGCAGATATACAATCAAAAGGTTCGAAAATTAAGGTAGTAGAAATATGCGTATCGCAGTCTTTGACGCAAGCGGTAACTTGATTTTTTTAATCAAAAGAGCGTTGGTAAAGTGACGTCAATTACCATTCCTCGGGATAGCATTTTGGCAGCCGTAGCAGCCAAAATCCAGACTCATGACTATGCGGTTATATCGCAATCAAGTAAACCGAGCTAAAGGATATAGGTTGAAGTAAGAGGGCGCTTGACGGTGTTAGTGGGGTAATACTCCGGTGCTCTTGGTGGGGTATGCCCTATTTGCAGTGTTAGTCGATAATTTTAGGCTACTCAGTCAAGTTGACGAAGGGCGGTGCTTGAGAGTGGTTAGGGCGCCATATGGCGGTGCGCCGCCGTTAGCGAGATCAAAAGAGCATCTGGCTTAGTCGATTAGAATATGCTGTGTAGTCATGCGGATATTTGCTGGTAAGCCCAAAGCGGCAGGGCTCATCAATTAGGGTCGGCTATCTAAGGATGGGTGCTCCACGCGGATAATTACCATGGCTTGATTGCATATTTATCTATGCGGCCTCTATCTAAGGTAGCTTAGCTGCGAAGATAGCTCGCCAATCCCACTATTTTGCTAAATAAGGAATAATTTCCTAGTGGGGTTTACATGTGTCTAAATTATTATTATAGTAGGAAAAATTTTATAATTGAACGGAGAAATTTTATGTCAACTCATTCACCGAAGATGCTTGTATTGGTCGCTTCTGCTACAGCTTTAATAACCTCAACAGCGGCGTTAAACGCTTTTAGCGCGACTCTAGAAGAAATTGTTGTCACGGCTCAAAAACGTGCTCAAAACGTGCAACAGGTACCGCTGGCTGTATCGGCATTCACTCAGGATAGGCTAAACAAGATTGGTGCTGACAATATTGAACGTCTGGGAGCGCTGACACCCGGGCTGGAATGGGGGCAGTACGGCCTCGGGGCCAATGTAAGTATACGCGGTCAGAGCCCTGCGAATTTTGAAGCCAATACGGATAGCCCCGTCGGATTTTTTGTTGACGGGATTTATTTGGGGAGAGGACAGCAGGTTTGGTCGGTTATGACCGATGTTGAACGCGTTGAAGTTACTCGTGGCCCCCAAGGCACATTGTTTGGACGCAACACCTCCGCTGGAAGCATTAATGTGGTTAGCAATAAACCCTCCGGAGAGAAAGAGTTTAATATCAATCTAACGCTTGCTGATTACGACCAGGTCGGTATATCTGGGTACGTGAATACACCAATCAGTGACAATCTTGCTGCTCGTGTAACCTTTTTCACACAGGAGCACGACGGATACCTGGAAAACACCTTTGATAGTGGAGAGGATTTCCTTGATGAAGATATCCAATATGTGCGTGGCTCGCTGCGGTATGAAGATGGCCCGCTTACAGTCGATCTCGCGCTGGATACATGGACTCAAGGGGGTAACGGTGCTGCGTTCTCAGGCGTCAGGTTCTTCGATCAGGATAACCCATCGATAAATACCTGGGCAGGCGCACTATCAGGAATAACTGATATTCCCGCCCAAACAAAGGATTGGGAGATGGAGGCCAATGATTCCTATAGAGATGTTGATTCGGCTAACACAACCCTGATCGTATCCTATGACTTAGGTGAAGTTACTTTTAAGAGTATCAGCGGATTTTCAAGCTATGAACAATTGGCTGGCGGTGAGAGTGATTTTTCCAGCTTGGCGTTGGCAGATCTTTCTCTCGATAGTGACGCCACTATTTTTAGCCAAGAAGTACAGCTTGCCTCCAGTGGCGGTAGCGACCTTGAGTGGATCGTCGGCCTCTACTATCTAGACGAAGAGATCGACGAGTTATTCCGCTTCTTTTTTACACCTGGGGGTTATGACTTCGCTACCCGCGATGGAATCGCCACAGCTGAGTCTGTTGCTGTCTATGGGCAAGCCACCTACAGCGTTAATGAAAGGGTACGGCTAACGTTTGGCGCTCGCTACACAGAGGACGATAAAGCGTACCGCTCTACTGATGTCGCGCGCGCGGATAATCGAGGTAGTGTAGACGCTAGTGCAACCTTCGATGATACGACCTGGCGAGTAGGCCTAGACTATATTATTGATGACGCCAAAATGCTCTACGCGAATGTTTCGACTGGTTTCAAATCGGGCGGGTTCAATCGCTACCTACCACCATCTGACGGTTCGCTGTTGTATGACCTGACATTTGAGCCGGAAACTCTTATTAACTATGAGGTGGGGTTCAAGGGCGACCTGTTGGATGAGACCCTTCGCGCGAACATTGCCATGTTTTACAACGAGATAGACGATTTTCAGTCTTACGCATTTGACAACTCGCTTCCGTCCTCCATCACGACAAACGCAGCCAGTGCGAGCACAAAGGGTCTTGAGTTAGAATTAACCTATATGCCCGACGAGCAACTGGAAATAACGTTGATAGGCGCTTTTCTTGACGCGGTTTATGATGACTATGCAGAATTCTCCAATGGCTCGCTCAATATTGATGCTTCCGGCAATACTCGAGAGTTATCACCTGAACGGAAATTTACATTTGGCGCATCCTATGACTTTGATCTAGGTGATATGGGCACCCTGACCCCCTATCTGCAAACCACTTACAAAGGCGAATACTTTGTTACTGCTGCCAACAGTGCTGATGGACTTGACAAGCAGGACTCCTACACACAATCCGATCTACGCTTGATTTGGGGCTCAGCAAACAACCACTGGCGGGGCGAGTTATTTGTAGAAAATATTGAAGACAACTTCGTTAAGACTGGTGGCTTTCTCGCCACCAACGGGTACTGGCTAACATATGGTCCACAACCGCGGTTGTTTGGTGCTAAGCTTTCCTATACTTACTAAGCAATATATTTGAGGGCCCCATGCAGGGCTTGTCTGATCATGGCTTATCTCTGGGACTGTAGAAGGAGCGAAAATGGACCACTATAAATTTTACCTCGGGGGGAACTGGAGCGAAGGTATTGAAGGTAAGGTGATGAAAAACCTGAATCCTGCAACCGGTTTACCGTTCGCGCTAGTTCATGTTGCTACCGATGCAGATGTTGACGCGGCGGTTTCAGCCGCGGTCTCTGCTGGCGTGCAGTGGCGTCAAACCGGTCCATCACTGCGCGAAGCTTTACTTTTGAAGGTCGCGGATATTATGGCGAGGCGCCAGGGCGAGATTATTCCTCTTCTAATCGAAGAATCGGGGTGCAATTTTGGCAACGCCGCTTACCAAGTAGGTTATTCCATTGAGTCGGCCCGCAGTGCCGCCGGCGAGTGTCGGCGCATGTGTGGAGAAACCATTCCATCAGACGTTCCAGGGCTGTTATCCTACACTGTGAGGGAGCCGTTGGGCGTCATCGCAGGAATAGCCCCTTTCAATGTACCCTTCGTCTTAGCCGCTAACAAGATAGATAAGGCAATTGCAGCAGGAAACAGCTTTATCTTAAAACCCTCCGAGATGACCCCGATATCGGGCATCTTACTCGCGGAAATTTATGAGGAGGCAGGGCTGCCAGCGGGGCTGCTTAGCGTTCTTCCTGGGGACGGCCAGATAGGGATCAAGTTGGTACAGCACACAGATGTACGCATGATTACCTTTACCGGCTCCACCGGCACTGGCCGCAAAATCGCTGTTGCCGCGGCGGAAAATTTCAAGAAAACCGCGATTGAAATGGGTGGCAAATGCCCCCTAATAGTATTGGCGGACTGTGATCTAGATTATGCGGTCAATACCGCTATATTTAGTATATTTAACCATCAGGGCCAGGTCTGTATGGCCAGCTCGCGAATAATTATTGAAGAGGCAATTTACCCTCAGTTTTGTGAAGCTTTTACGGCCCGGGCAGTAGCGCTCAAGGTCGGTGATCCGACACTGCCTGATACCGTCATTGGTCCACTGATCAACCCTAAACAATGTGATTTTATAGACAGCCAATTAGAAGAAGCTATTGCCGAAGGGGCCCGATTATTATCCGGCGGCAGCCATGACGGCGCCTTTTATGAGGCGACGGTTGTATGCGATATAACGCCTACGATGCGGATCTTCAATGAGGAAAGTTTTGGCCCTGTGGCCTGTCTCGTCTCGGCTAAAGACAGCGCTGAAGCCTTGACGCTTGCCAATGCCAGTTGCTACGGTCTTTCCGCGGCAGTAATGACCAAGGATGTTAGCACTGCTATGTCAATGGCACGGGGCTTACAGTACGGTATGGTCCATATCAACGGAAGCACCATCCAGTGCGAACCAAACGTTCCCTTTGGCGGCCTTAAAAGTAGCGGCGTGGGACGCGAAGGTGGCCACTTCAGTATCGACGAAATGACCGAACTTAAGTGGGTAACCATTCAGGAAGGTCAAAGCTCCTATCCTTTTTAGCGAAGTCCTTTTAAGGCAATCCAAGCAATCGAGGTAGTTATATGGCATTTATATCAGGGATTGGTACAGACAATGTAGTAATGGATATTTTTAGCTGGAGCCCGGAAGCAGGGGACTGCATTTCCAAGTGGCACCAGATTGTGATGCGTGGTGAGTCCCCTCTTAGCGTTGCAGAACGTGAGTTGATTGCTGCCTATACCTCGGGCTTGAATTCTTGTGCTCTTTGCTATGGTGTACATACCATGATTGCGGAATCTTTCGGCATGAAAGACGGTCTATTGGAGGCGCTGGTAGCATCCATCGACTCCGCCGATATCGACGAAAAATTAAAACCCTTGTTACGATTTACTAAAAAACTGAACTTCGAACCTACCAAGTTGGTTCAGGCTGACGCCGATTCGGTCTTTGCGGCAGGCTGGAGCGAACAGGCGCTGCACGACACAATTAACGTGGTTTGTATGTTTAACTTTATGAATCGTCATGTACTGGGACATGGTGGCACCGAAGGGGATATTAGCCCTCACTTCGCCACTAGCGCAGTTCACCTAACCACCCAAGGTTATTTTTCAGAATAGTAATACCCTCACAGGAGAAGAGACTATGACAAATTCCGCAGTCGCGGCAATACTGGAGCAGGCAGGCGGTCGTTTTTCGCTACAGCAGGTTGAGCTCGATGACCTGCGACCGGATGAAGTGCTTATTCGCAATGAAGCCAGTGGTGTTTGCTATACCGATATTTCGGCACAGGCCTCGGCAAAGATGCCTGTGATTCTCGGTCACGAGGGCGTGGGTGTGGTGGAGAAAATTGGCACTGGGGTGGTCGGAGTGGGTCTAGGGGACCGCGTAGTGGTTTCCTTTGGCAGTTGTGGCTGCTGCTCTCTTTGCAATAGTGGCAAACCCTACGTTTGCGACAATAGCGTGGCGCTTAATTTTAATGGCACTAGGTTGGATGGTTCACATACCGCCTCATTAAAAGGCGAGTCCATTTCCGCGGCATTCTTTCAACAGTCTTCTTTCTCTTCGCATTCAATCAGTTCTGAGCGGAATTTAGTTAAGGTGCCAGGCCAGATCGCGGCAAGTAATCTTGCGCCTCTGGGTTGCGGAATCATGACAGGGGCGGGCGCTGTACTGAACACCTTCAAACTTAGTCCTGGGAACAGCTTTGTTATATTCGGTGCGGGCGCGGTGGGACTCAGTGCAGTTATGGCGGCTAAGTTGGTCAATGCAAACCCCATCATAGTGGTAGACATCAATCAGGCCCGATTGCAATTGGCCAAAGAGTTGGGAGCAACCCATACGATAGACGCCAGCACCGGTGAAGTCGCCGCCAAAATCATGGAGCTCTGCCCCCGCGGTGCGGATTTCAGTCTGGAAACAACCGGCGTGGAGCAAGCTCTAAATGATGCCATCGGTGTTTTAGCGATGGAGGGCGAATGCGGCATGGTAACCGTTCCGAACTATGGCGAAAAATTTGATTTCACTCCCTTCCCGGTATTTGTTAGGGCCGGCAAATTACGTGGCATTTTCTTTGGATCTTCAGTACCTCGTTTGTTTATTCCCAAGCTCATTGATTTTCATCAACGCGGACTATTTCCTTACGACAGGCTTATAAAAACCTATCCCTTTGCTGATATTAATCGGGCCTTTGACGACGTGAAAAATGGCTTAACGATAAAACCAGTACTGGAGATGAAATAGATGATGAGGAACTGGAGCAACCAATATGCATAACAGTAATTATTACAAATGGTTCGTACTATCCGTCCTGTTTTTAGCCATTGTATTCGGTTTCGGGACCATGCATATTATTGCTCCCTTGGCCCAAGAAATTGATAAGGACATTGGGCTATCGCTGGCACAGGTCGGTGCCGCCGTAGCTATTTTTACACTTGCTTCTCCAATTTTCTCTCCAATTGCGGGGATACTAGTAGATTCTGTTAGCGTACGCTCTATCTTAACGTTCGCAGTTCTATTAGTTGGTGCTTCCTGTGCGGCGCGTGGCCTGGTTGACAGCGCCGACATGATGCTCTTGATGATGTTCCTCGGTGGGGTCGGGTTTGCTTGTTATGGGCCGATCATACCGAAGGTGCTGGGCGCTGTTTTTTCTCCACAGGAGTTTGGGCGTGCCAACGGGATTGTATTCTCAGGATTTTGGGTCGGAACTACTTTAGCACTCGCATTAAGCGCCAACGTGCTTTCTCCGATGTTTGACGGTTGGCGCGGTACTATGGTTTTTGTAGGCGGCTTATCAGTTGCTGTAGCAATTATATGGTTCCTGCTATTTAAGGACAGCGCCGATACTTCTGATTCCAGCGCTCAACTGCCAAGTACGCCGAAGTCTTTCGCCGAAGTGATTAGATTGCCGGAAATTTGGTATTTATCGCTGTACTACGCATTTTTTGCCGCTGGTTTTTATTCCATTCTAAGTCTCTTGCCAAGCCTGTTACTTCAGCGTGGTATAGAAAATGGCGGTGCTTATACGTCGCTGATCCCACTCACTATGATAGTTTCAAACATTGTCGGCGGTATGCTTTCAGACCGGTATGGCCGAGTTCGCGTACTCGTTGTCTGCGCCTTGTTATTTGGCGTTACCATCCCCACACTGCTACTGTTTGATGGACCACTGTTGGCCTTCTTTTTGATTCTAGCCGGTATCGCCGCTGGGCCGATCATGCCTGTTACCACGGCATTGCCAATGGAAATGCCTCGAATCGGTCATGTCTCAGCCGGAACTGCGCTCGGTATATTCTTCATGATTGGGAACACCGGCGCATTTATAGGCCCTTTGTTCGCTGGCTGGTTAACTCAATCATCCGGTTCTCCCTGGTTAAGTTTCCTAATCTTTATGGTACTTGCGTTATTAGCACCACTATTTATATTACAGTTGAATAAAACTCAGTCACTAGGAAAAAGTCAAACTGCTTCCGGTTAAGAGTTTGACATTACAAAAAGCAATAAGATTTTACCCATGAGATACAATCCATGATGATTTTGAAGCCATCGGGAATGATATGACTTGCTTTACTACGACAGTGACTAGTTCTATTAGATCAGAACACATACTTCGGCCGCACTAGATGTCGTGGTGTATTCAAAAAGACCCGCAACCCAAGCGCGAGAATGACTATATATTGAGCAGGCCTATTGGCGAAGTGCATGTAAGACTCGATGGGATTGAGGGGACTGCTATGCTAGTTTCTTCCAAATAGAAATAATAGCAAGTCTTCGTGCTTGATGGTCTCGCTCTATTGGTTTCAGGTCATCTTGATGTGGGTGAGATGTAAGAAGGGGATACTACAGAAATATTTCCAGTTTAATTTTACTTTCGCGGCCACCATTTTACGCGCAACCCAGTCGAACAATGATGATATAAATTGCTACGGGCAGACTCTAGCAGGTGGCCGACTTAGCTCCGATCAACACGGATATCCGGTAGATAAAAGTACTACTTACCTAGTCTAATGCCATCCGCAAGGCGGTCAGAGATGGCGATATGGCTGCTGACAATAGGCTAGGTCATTTTTCAACAAAGCTTGCTCAATTTGACACCCGCGGGCTTAACACCCTAGATTGGCCATTTGGCTGTGAGGTGTTTGATGGATAAGTTGTGTGATTTATAAATCTCTTACTTATATCAAAGCCTACAGCCCCAGAGGCCAAAATAATCTGATTAAGTGGGATGTCTTACCGCTACTTCATAACCGTAATTTATTCACGCTTATTAGTAATACTAGGGAATAGCAGGAGTCCCTTCTGGTAAAAGGAGGAGCACCCCCGGGTAGAGTCGGCGTATCTAAAATTTGGGTTTTTGTTGCAGAGTTTTGGCTCATGGGGAAAATGTGACGGTACTTTTGACGGTATAAGAGTTAAATTTAATTAAATTAACTATATATATCAATGTGTTAATAGATATTATCAAGTCCGGCCATCGGCGCATAGCTTCACGTAAACCTCTGATTTACTTATGTATTCTTATAATTACACAGGTAGGGGAGGCAATGCGGCATACACAAAAGCATCCACAACACAGGTATTTAAAGCGCGATGTTTATTACTTTTCTAGAGTAGTTCCTCGTGATATTAAGCATCATTACATCAAAGCGCGCATTATTCAGAGTCTAAAAACCAAGTCTGCTCATCATACTGGTGTAATGGTAGGCCCCAAAAGAAGAGATAAAAAGCCAACCGGCGACTAAGAACCTCAATCTATGCCGATACTTGAACTCGAATATGAGCGTAAGAATAGCCGAATTTACGTTAATATAAATGCTCTTGGAGCCTTTTCGCTATACACCTGGTTAGGTATAAACCTGTTGATGTAAAATTTTATCATTGAAGTGCTAGGTGGTCTCCACCACTCAGCCCATCTAAGTTAAGCTATCGCCGTTTGTTTAAACCCTGTAATCTTGGTGGCAAATGGCGACCTCTTCGTAGATTGCCAGACCAACATTAAACTAGCTTAATTAAATGCAAATTCCCGACTCTATAAGTTACCGCTATCTGCTACAAAGGGCATGGCCCATTATTTTGGCTAATGCCTCTGTTCCGTTACTGGGGCTTGTAGATACTGCGGTCATTGGCAATGTTGGCAGTGTCGTAGATCTGGGCGCTATTGCCTTTGGCGCATTGATTTTTTCGTTTGTGTACTGGAGCTTTGGTTTCTTAAGAATGGGCACCACTGGCTTTGCCGCCCAAGCCTCCGGTGCTGGTGATGAACAAGAGGTAAGAGCAGTATTAGGCAGAGCCTTGTTGATTGCTCTCTGTCTGGGTGTTGTTTTAATTTTAATCCAGTGGCCCATCAGGTTAGCTGCTTTTTCTCTGCTTGATGGCAGCACCCCAGTCGAGGCTGTGGCGCAAGCATATTTTGATATTCGCATATGGGGTGCACCCGCTACCCTCTCCACATTTGCCTTGATGGGACTGTTGATTGGCCTGGGCAAAAGCAAAACACTATTGATTGTTCAGTTGTTCTTAAACGGGCTGAATATCCTATTAGATATCTGGTTTGCCGGTATCCTTGGCTGGGGCGCGAGCGGCATAGCCCTAGGCACGGTGATTGCAGAATGGACAACGGTGCTGCTGGCAGGTTGGTTAGTCTATCGAACGTTAAACGAGCGCAAGGTGTTAACCGATATGTTTTGGCCTAAGGCCAAAATCATGGACTTATCTGCTTTATTAAAAACTGCATCTGCAAATTTAGATATTATGCTGAGAACCCTCATTTTGGTGTTTTCCTTTGCTTTCTTTATTAATCAAAGTGCTAAGTTCGGCGACACCATTCTTGCCAGCAACCATATTTTATTACAATTAATCGCGTTCTCAGCGTTCTTTCTGGACGGATACGCCTTTGTGGTTGAAGCCTTAGTGGGAGGCGCCATAGGCGCAAATCGCAGGGATATTTTTGATCTGGCCGTTCGGCGATCAAGTGTTTTAGCCTTGGTTACTGCAATACTACTGGCATTGGCTATTGTCCTAGCCGGTGATGTCGCCGTGATGTTAATGACAGATATTAGTTCAGTGCGCTTAGCAGCAAATCAATTACTCCCGTTAGCGGCACTCTATGTGCTGTTCTCTTTCGCGGCATTTCAATTAGATGGCATATTTATAGGGGCTTCTTCTACGCGGCAAATGCGGGATGCCGCTGTGCTGTCTATTGCGGTTTATCTTGCAGCTTGGTGGGCGTTATTTGACCCACTCGGCCTTCAAGGGCTTTGGTGGGCAATGATTATTTATATTGTTGCCCGTGCCGTGGCATTGCTACTGTTTTATCCGTCACTGCGTCGGTCCGTTGGAAGGTAAAGGTGTTGGAATACTTCAAAAACGGTAAACGGCACGGGATTAGTGATACCTATGATTCTGAGGGGCTAAGGATTAAACATGATTGTTTTAAGTTAAACAAAAAAGTGCCTATGAACTTCTGTAAGGATGCAGGGATAACTATGCTAACAGGGCTTTTCTTGGCCTAGCCGCTAGTCTCTTTTAATTTTGATTCAGCCCTGCTCGATACCAAGATCCACTTCTACTTCCACTTTAAATCGGTCACTTGCAGTAAGGAGCGATTATCATTGATAATTGTCAGCACTGTAATCACTGGTGAAGTTGGGTTTCAATGATTTTGCTTTTGCAAAAATACTTTTAGCCTTGCTCTGTTCGCCTTTACTAAAATACGCAAAAGCTAGACTATCATACACCTGTGGCGCTTCCGGGAAAAACGATACTAGTGCATTCAATATATCAAATACTTCGTTCCAAGAATGATTTTTAACTAATTGCATACCCAGTTCGTTTATAGGTCTACCCATAAAACCCTCATATTCTGCTTTTTTATAAGCAAGTTTGAAGTCTTTTTTAAATGCTTCTAGCCCATTTTTTTTATAATATTGGTACGCGAAATTAGTGGGTAAAATTGTGATAGGTCGATGTTCACCATCTTTGATAAATGAAAGAATTCGCCCAGAAATGCGCTCTGCAACTAGGTTGTCTGAATTAGCAAGAACAACAATTTCGAACCCACTTAAAAGGTCAACTTCTATTGCCGCGCTAACTCCTAGACCACCACCATAAGCGCCCCAATGCTCACCATCATTATTGAATACTTCCTTGAACGATTCCTTATCCCTTGATAGTAACTTACTGCCATAAAATAGTTCTCTGTAGAAAGACTGAAGGTCATTTGCGGTAGATTCAATTCCTCCATCTGGACCAGCATGCTCAGTAGTGGACCCCATTGATTGGACAGCCCTATAAGTGCTTCCCATTAATTTACGCAGCCTTCTTGGTTACGTTTTCACAGTAAACCTGATCCGGTGTTTGTCGGTCAAGTGACTGATGCCTTCTCT